>Ga0102930_1000299_pt1 | contig 16855 bp, 17 predicted proteins | sample SalPon1_B_H2O_MG_FD_84514 | JGI IMG/M metagenome (GOLD analysis project Ga0102930, IMG submission 84514) | Salt pond water microbial communities from South San Francisco under conditions of wetland restoration - Salt Pond MetaG R1_B_H2O_MG | ecosystem: Environmental > Aquatic > Non-marine Saline... | reverse complement strand
TTCAAGGATTACAATCACTTCAACACCAAACGGCTTTAATAAGTTCTATCAGATTTATCAAGCCGCAGAACGAGGTGACAATGAATACCAACCAATGCGAATTGACTGGTGGGAGCACCCGGATAGGGACGATGCGTGGTATGAAAGAGAACTTGCAAACTTGGGTTCAATTGAAGCATTTAATAGACAGTATGGAAATGAGTTCGTGAGCTCTTCTAACCTACTCCTAGACCCGGTTGATTTAAAAAAGATGCGTAAATCAAAGATGGACTATGTAAGCCGAGAATTAGATCAGTTTGAAGACATTAATATTGATGTAGAGGGCTTTCTAGAATTCCACCCGGAATTTGACGTTGAAAGTTGTAGAACGGGTGACCGCTACTGGCTATTTTCAGTAGATATTGCAGAAGGTAACGGTGGTGACTTCTCGGTAATTAATATCTTTGAGATTCAACCAATGAGCACCAAAGAGATTAATCAGGTCAATAATCCAGGCGCAATGTATGACTTCTTTAAATTAGAACAGGTTGGTCGTTTTAGAAGTAATGAACATGTGATCGAAGATTTTTCAAAGATACTTTATACACTAGCAGTTGATGTTTTTTATAGTGAAAATGTGAAAATGATTGTGGAATATAATACATATGGCACAATTTTATTCCAATATTTAAGAACAGTATTCCCACAAAGAAATGATTTTGATGACGAGATGGTTGTAAAGTTTAAACATAGACATGACGCTAGAAGCCTTAAACCAGGTATTAAATTAAAGTCGGATAATAAAGCTATCTTTTGTCAAAATTTTGCAAAGCTTTATAAGAATAATAGAATAAATATAACAGACGAAGAAACAGTATTAGAAGCTAGTCTATTTGGTAAAGGTAAAAGCGGTGGTTATGCAGCTCAAATGGGCCATGATGATATTATCATTACAGCCATTACATCAACTGAATTCTTGAACACAACAGACTATGCAGACTATATTGAAGAAATACTTGACGTAATCGACGATGGCTTACATGCAGAAATGGAAAGAGTACTCTATCAAGATAATGAAGCACAAGGAGATTTGCAGTTTGATATATATTCACTGATATAAATAGTTAAAGGTCTTGGTAGAAATGATATATTTGGTCGTTCTCTTATTTCAAGATAGTTCGATATTTATGATCTGCTTAAGTAAAAAGTAAAGATAGCACAGATATATAAACAAAGAATAAAAAAAAGAACAAATAACAATGGCATTAAGTCCACAATTACAACAGTTCAAGAGTTCAGGTGTATATCGCCTAGAATTCGATAAATCACAAACAGTTAATATTCCTTCTGAGGTTATTAGACTTGTTGTTGGCCACTCTAAGAAAGGGCCTTACAACACACCAGTCTTAATCGAAGATACTGAACAGTTCGTTCAGATTTTTGGCAATATTGATAAGTCTCTAGAGAGAAAAGGAATGTTCTTCCACAGATCAGCTCTGGAAGCACTTTCAAGAGGCCCAATCTTAGCAATGAACTTAACTGTAAAAGACGCCGAAGATAAGATTAGCGGATTTTCTCCGGTAACAGACGGTGGTCAACAAGGCCTAACGGCTGCAACGTTCGAAGACGAATTTAGCAAGGCTTTCGATACCGGTAAATTCTGGACACCTGAAGATGCAAAAGTTCTAGCTATGGCTGGCAATACTACTGCTTCTTCAACTAACGCAATCTCATTTGTAAATATCAAACAAGAACCAATTACAATCATCGTTAAGCAAGCAGCAAACACAGATGGTTTTAATGTAACAGCCAGAGAATGGTATGGTGAAGGTAACGTACCAGAAGGTATTGAAGGTTTAGAATTCGTTTCTGACTATATGGTTGACGTATTAGTCTTCAAAGGTAACTTTGACTCTGGTGAGTTAAATAACGACCCAACGTTTGGTGCATTATTTACTGGTGAAGGTCTTAGAAAAGAGTCTCTAGCTAACTTTACAGCACTAAGAGAAGTTGAACTACTAGCACAGTATACTGGCTCGTTAATACCTGAGTTTTTAGATAAAGAAGGCCGTCAACTCTATATTGAGACTTTAATTAACAATGAAGCTAGAAGAACTGGTCTCTTCTGCGCGGTTAACGAGGATGCTATTTCAGCTGTAGATATGGTAGGTGTTGGTTTTGATAAGTATCAAGACTATGAACTACTGTCACATCTAATAGTACAAAACGACGTAACACAGCCTATCCAATTCCAAGATGATGGCGATGGCTCGGGTAGGATAGTAGAGATAGAACCATCCGGTGATATGAAAATTTATGGAATCACACCACAAGACGCCGACGGATTGGGTATAAAAGTTGGTGGATTTTTATACTCTGAAGTAGATGGTGAATATGTAGAAATTGATAGTATAAGCACTAAAGGCCCGGATTTAATTATTTCAACAGAGGGTGATAGTGCACCAAGTAAAGCTATCTATGAAAGCTTTAAAGAGTCTGGGACTGCGGCATCATTCGACGCATCAGATATTACAGTAAATGCAAACGGCGAGCTTGTAATTTCAAACCCAAATGGCGTAAATTGGACTGCGAATGATGTTGCAAGTGGCAAATTTTTAGAATCTGAAAATGAAGGCGAATATGTTGAAATTTCGCTTATAGATGATAGCGATACTAATCAAATTATAATTTCACCAAACGGATCAATTGGATTTAGTTCTGAATATGAGCAATCCGGTGCTACTTCTTTATGGGCCGAGGAAAGAGCCGTTACGGGCGATAGTTCAAGTAATCCATTCCCATATGTAGAAATTAGTCCAAACGCAAGAGTAGAAATGTTCCCAACGAGTTGGGACTTCTTAGACAAAGGTGCAGGTATCTTTACAATGTCACGAGAAGTTTCTTCTGGTGACCCTGAACCAATCTTTAATCCTAATTATGACGAAGGAGACGAAGAAATGCACATTAAAGTTGGTATGTATCTACCAACAAACGGCGATACTGGTGAGCTTGCTAGAATTAAGCAGATTAAAAAGTTAACTCCAGTTGACGATGGTGGTAATACAACATACTCATACGAGTTTGTATGCCATAGAAATATGCCAGTTGAACCAGAATATGCTTTAAAATCATTTGATGAAGCTACTGAGGTTTATAAAATGTTCCCATTGGCTGGAGTAACCAGAACTGATAAGACAATTGCAGAGCTTTTAGGAGCGTTAAAGCCAGGTAATGGCCTCTCTAATACACTTATTGATAAAGACGCAATCGACTTTAGATATATTGTTGATACATTTGGCTCACTAGAAGCTGGTGGTATCTTAAACAAAGAAGAGATTGCACAGCTTTGTAAAGAAAGGCAAAATGCAAGTGCAATTCTAAACGCACCGATGGTCAAAGAGCTTAAAGCTTCTGAGAATCCATCTTTTATCAACGAATTTACTGGCGAGTTTGAAACAAGATACGTGAGTACCGGTGGTAATATTAACCTTAACCCAACCGCACTCTATACATTACCTTCACTAAACGAAGGCGCAGATTATGCTTTCTACTATGGTCCAGGTTTAAACGTATTAGAGAATGGAAGAACTAAAGTAATTCCTCCGGCAGCATATGTATCAAACAACTACATTGATAAATATACTGACGACTTACCATGGTCAATTGTAGCAGGTCCAAGAAGAGGTATCGTTGGCGGTACTGGCGTACAAGGCGTTGAATTTGCATTCGACAGAAACGACAGAGATATACTTGAGCCATTTGGTTATAATCCAATCGTATTTGAAAGAGGAGTTGGCATTGTAATTAAAGGTAACAAGACTGCGCAACAGTCAATCCAATCAGCGCTCTCATCTGCTCACGTAAGAGAGGCGATGATCTTTATCGAAGACGGTCTAGCTGCAATCTTACAGGACTTCTTGTTCGAGTTTAACAATGCACAGACAAGACTAGAGATTCAAACTCTAGCTGATAATTTTATGGAGTCAGTTAAGAAAGACGGTGGTGTATTTGACTATAGAAACGTCATGGATACAACTAACAATACCAGTGAGATAATAGATAACAACATGGGTGTTTTAGATACTTTTGTTGAACCGGTTAAAGGTCTTGAAATCCTTGTATCACGTGTTACTATCTTGAACACTGGTGAAATCGCAACAGGAAACTTTGCATAAGAAGCGAAAGATATATAAAATAAAAGAAAGATAAAATGGCTTTACCACATTATTCAGAAGACCAAACCAGTAAGAAGGGTAAGCAGTTTGAACCAGTACAGGCTAACTTTTTTGAGGTAACTATTCTACCTCCAGCAAACGTAGCAGATCAAGAACTCTTACTCCAGCATGTAAACTCAATTTCTGGCTTGGAACAGCTTCATAGAGAAGTTGCGGCAGTCGAGCAGAAGTATAAGTTCTCAACTAGATCTTATGCAGGTATGCCAGATACTACCGCAATTGACGTAACGGTTAACTTTACGTTAAACCTAAATGATTCAAACCAAGCATATCTATATAAGAGCATGAGGCAATGGTATAGAAATGCATACAACCCAGAAACTGGTGAAATGGGTTTAAAAAAGAACTATGTAGGCACAATTGTAATTGTTCAATTCAATAGAGAAGGTGACATCTACAGAAAAGTAACGCTTGATGACTGCTTTATCACATCAGGTATTGGTTTCACTGGAGAGTTAAACTATGAAACAACAGATCCACAAACACTTGAAGTTACTTGGAGAAGTGATGTATTTGCTGAAGAATTAAACTAATATATAATTAGAACACATAAGGAGAGAGGCCTTAAACAGCCTCTCTCTTTTTTTGGACTTGAAACATATTACAATACCAATATAATATTATGAACAACCATAAATTAACTAAAAAACTTCAAGTACTTTTAACAGAGGATGAAGTTGATCAGATTAATAGGATCATATTAAATGATGCACTCGAACAGGAACAGAGGCCTATTTCAATTAGTGCCTTTATACGAAGTTTAATCCAAAATGAGCTAGACAAGCGCTCAGATGATGAAAAGAACAGTATAAAACGAGATATTAAAAACCTAAAAAATAAATAATATGGCAGAAAACAAAGACAAGATGAACGAAGAAGATCTAGCAAGACAGCTAGATGCTAAAGACCAAGGTGTCAATACTAATGCACACCAAGACAAAAGTACTGACAGGGCAGCAGACGAAATGGAAAATGCTGTAAACCAACAGGGTTTAGGCAAAGTTGACATGAGTAACTTTGGCCCTGAAAAACCCGATAAATCAGATAACCTTTTAGGTTGGCATGAAATACCTTTAGATAGCCTGCCTTCTATGGGTAAATTTTACCCAATAGACACATCTATTAAAATTAGATCAGCTAAAGTTGCTGAAATTAGGCATTTTTCAACAATTGATGAAAATAATTTGCTAGACGTTGACGAAAAATTAAATTCAATTGTAGAATCATGTACAATGGTAAGTTCTAAATCTAAAAGAGTTTCATATAAGGACCTTTGTGAAGAAGATCGTTTTATGCTAATTCTTTCAATTAGAGATCTTACATTTCCAGAGCCGGAAAATAGCTTAAAAATAGACTGGACTTCAAAAAGTGGCAAGAGCCATGAAATTGAAGTTAAACGTGAATACTTTGAGTATTTTAAAATACCCGAAGATATTGAGAAATATTATGATAAAGAAGCAAGAGGCTATATCATAAAAACAAAGAGTTATGGTGAAATATTTATGCGACCACCTTCAATCGGGGTAATGCAAGAAGTTACTAAATATATTAAAGATAGAAGAGAAAAAGAGCAAGATATAGACCAATCATTGATCCAAGTAGTTCCTTATATAGCCACAGACTGGAGGAACTTTAATCAGAAGAGACTTTTTGAGCTTGAAGTAGAAATGAACGGCTGGTCCAATGGACAGTATTTACTGTTATACAAATTAGCTGAAAAGATAAAAATAGGAATTAAACCAGAAATGAAAGTATTTACAGAGGAAGGGGAGGCCTCTGTTCCTATTAATTTTCGCGACGGAATCAAGTCTCTTTTCATTGTTCAAGATCTCTCTGGAGAACTTCTTTAAGATACGTTTTTGGATTTACAAACATTTACACTTACAGCCTAGTGAGTTAGATAGAATGGACTATTATGAGTACCATTATATTATTAAAGACTTAATAGAGTATGTAAAGAAAGAAAACGAAGCAAACAAGGAACAGCAAGAGCAAACCAATAATACAGTGGGCAACATGAAGATGCCAAACATGAAGATGCCAAACATGAAGACGCCTAAGATGTAAACTAAAAGAGGGACTTTAAGTCCCTCTTTTTCTTGATATATACATAGAAAGAATCCTTTAATTCTATATGAAAATATTACTAGCACCTCTACAAAGATTGGGCAATTTAATTGATGCTCAAAATAAGAAAATAGAAGAAATACATTCTGTATTAACGGTAGATTATAAGGAAACTTCTAATAGAACAAATAGGGAATTAAAGGCACATACTGTTTTATTAGGTGGCATAAAGGGCTCTTTAGTTAAACAGGACAAAAAGTTAGAAAAAATACATTCTTTTTTAAAGGCAGATTTAAAGAAGGCTTCTCTTCAAACACATGAAGAATTAAAAACACATACTACTTTACTAGGTGAAATAAGAGATTTGTTAAAAAATCAAGAAAAGCAAAGCAAAGATTCTGATAGCCCGCCTAATGTAAAATTACCTGGAGTAATATCTGGTATTGGCGCAGGTCTAGCAATCGTTACAATGGCAGCTGCACTAGTAGCCGCGGCTGGTATTTTTAGTATTATGCCTAATGTTGCGCCCAGTCAACTACTAACTGCTATAGCGATTGGTGCTACCTTTGTTGTATTAGCACCTGTATTTGTAGAAATATCTGAAAGTTTAAGGGGTGGTGGTTTATATGAAAGGGTTGTAGGCGGTGCGGCAGGTGTTAGTACTGATGTTTCCGGTACCAAAGATCTATTAGAAAATGTTGGCGGTACCGGTTTAGCTATGGTATCGATGGCCATTGCCGTAACTGCAACTTCATTTATTTTTACCTTTATGTCACAGCCTAGCATAGCCCAAATAGGAACTGCGTTATTGATAGGCATTAGTATGATACCTATTGCATTTGCCTTTGGTAAGTTCTATAATTCTTTACGAAAAAACAAAATGGGTGCCAGCAAAAAGGGTTTACTAACATTGGCTATGACTGGTTTGGCTATGGTAATTACAGCTGGTGCGATTGCCGCTGTAGCATTTGCCTTTAGTAAAATTCCAATGGATTTTAAAAGCCCACCGCCATTAGAATGGACTCTAAAAACTGGTTTAGCACTTTTTGTATTTAGCCTTCCTTTTACACAAACCATGCGCGCAATCAAGGGCCGTAGTATTAAAGAGATAGCATTTGGTGCAGCTGCACTTCCTTTATTAACAGGAGCTATTATGGGCGTGGCTTTAGTCTTAAATGAGTTTGCAACGGCATTTAAAACTATGATACCAGCAGAGTGGTCATTAAAAACAGGTCTAGCCCTGGCAGTCTTTAGTATACCTTTCGTTATGGTATTAAAGGCAATCAAGGGCCGTAGTATTAAAGAAATGGCTTTTGGTGCAGCTGCACTTCCTCTGATTGCAGTAGGTATTATGGGCACTGCTTGGGTCTTTAGTTACTTAAGTGGCATTGATGCCTTTAATGCACCTCCTATTGATTGGACATTGAAGACTGGTGCAGCTTTAGCAGTATTTGGCATAAGTTTTGTGATACTGGCTAATACGGTTGGAAAGCTATCTATTAAAGATGTCTTATTTGGTGTAATTGGAATGGCTGCAGTTGCCGTAGGTATTCTTGCAGTCGCATGGATCTTTAGTATTTTACCAGATACGTTTACTGAAATCCCAATGGGTTGGGTTTTAGGCTCAGCAGTTGCTCTTATCGGATTTGGCGCTGTTGTCGGTGTTATTGGTGCCATTATTATGGCAACGGGTGGCGCTGGTCTTGCAGCAATTGCACTGGGCGTGGTTGGAATGATTGTAATTGCAGCCGGTATTCTTGCAGTTGCGTGGATATTATCGCACATACCTGCAGGTAAACTAGCAACGGTTGCAAAGGGATTAACTGAAGCACTTCTTGCTCCGGTTAACGGTATTGTTGATATTCTTGCGCGCTTAAAGAATGAAATTGGCGTAGAAAATTTATTACCATTAGCAGGTGGTATTATTGCAATATCAGCATCATTACTAGCTCTAGCTGGTGCAACAGCCGGAGTAGCAGCAGGTGGCTTAATTTCTGGCCTTGCTAACCTCGGTAAACAGTTTACTGATGCAGTTGCAAGTTTTTTTGGTGCTGAGGAGTCAAAAGGCCCTATGGATATATTAGAATCTTTAGTAGGAATGGCGCCCCAGATAGGAACTCTTTCAGAATCTATGGGTAGTTTGTCAAAACCGCTTGTTACTGTAGTAGGACTTTCAACTGAGGATAATATTAAGGCCATTAAAAAACTGGTAAAAGCTACTGTACTTGATAATGAAAGCATGAATAGTCTTAATGGTTACACTGTAAAAGATTACTTTACAGCATATCCAGCATTCTTAAAAAATGTCGCTAAAGGGTATCAGGCAATTTCAAAGGCACAGTCTGGGATGGATGTCGAGGTTTTAGATAAAACAACACAGATGGTTAAAGCACTGTCATATCTTAATGAAGTAGGTGGAGATAATGCGATGAAAAAACTAGGTGATCAACTAGTAAACGCAGTACAAGAACTTGCAGAAATGATTAATAAATTCGGTGGAAATGTAGATTCACAAGCTGAGAGTAATGATAGAGCAGCACTTTCCTTTGAAAGCGTATCTAGTGCAGTATCTAGCCTTACCGATAAAGTATCTTCTTTCGTTAGCGGTAATGAGAGTACACCTGATGAAACAGGAGATCAAACTGGACCACAGCCCCAACAGGCTTCTAATATACAGCAGGCACCTACCAATATGAGAGAGGTTGTAGATGCAATCGAAGAATTGCAGAGAATTGTTAAATCAAATGAAGGGTTTTTCGCATAATAAAAGATAAAAGATAAAATGGCTGAAAATAGTCCTCATTTTAATGCACCAGGTAGTGTTTTTTCTCAATTAAATTCAAATGGTAGCCCCAATGCTGTTAATCAAAATGGGATAGGGCCTACTGAACGTGCCTCAGATATAGATACGACAAGTAAAACAAACAATAAAATCAAAGAAGGTGAGGCCATGACCGACTCTAAAAATAGTGAGTATAGGTCAACTAGAGAAGAAGAGATGGTAGATCCTAATAAAGATGCAAACTCTACTATCAATAATGAGATTAAAAATCCTAAGAAACAAGAACCAGAGCAAACTAAAGACACTAAGATTGACGTAAATACTAAATCTAAACCACCTGAAACAAAGAAAGTAGAAAAATCTAGGAGTTCTTCAGATACTGAACAAGGCTGGCTTGAGCGCAAAGCCATGAAGCAAATTAACGGATGGATGTCTGATGGTGCAGGCGAGGTCAATACTAATGAAGGGGTTACACCTAAGGACCCTGATACGTCGACTGAAAAAAGTAGAAAAACAGGTGTTGGTAAAGTTCCAGCGTTAGATAGAAGTAGAGAAGAGACGTCAATACCTAATTCAAACAATAGACCTAAACCTACACCACCTAATGTGAACAATACACCTAAGTTAAAGATGCCTAAGGTTGCGCTTCCGAAAATGAAACTTAGGTGAGTTAATTCATATAAGACAAAAGACGCATATATGATAACTAGCACACATTCACACTACAATTCTTCAACTGTTAAGTCAGCTGCATATAACGTAGAGCACAAAACACTAATAGTCCATTTCAATCACGCTTCTTATCTTTACAAGGATGTTGAACTTGCAGACTGGAATCTTTTCAACATGGCAGACTCACAGGGTAAAGCACTGAACGAGTTTATTAAGCCTAAATATGAGTTTGAAAAGATCAACTCTGAAGACTAATCTACAACTTTTTCAAAAAAGTTGGCCCAGCATTTTCTCATGTCAATCTTTTTGTTTATATTTGTACTGTAATTAAAAGTTAAACGTAAACAAAAACAAATGACAAAGGTAAAATCATTCAACCGTAAGAACATCCGTCAAATCAACAATGAACTTGAAGCAGCTCTAAAACAAGTGGCTGAAAAATACGGCATAGAGGTTAAACTTGGTAACACTCGTTTTACTGACGATAATTTTAGCACTAAGGTTCAAGTAGCTACAATTGGCCAAGACGGCATTGCAATGTCAAAAGAGGCTACCGATTTCAATCGCCATAAGACAGCCCTTGGCATTAACATGGAACTTGGACAAGAGTTCCAACGTAGTGGTAAAACTTACACTATCGTAGGTCTTAAACCACGTAGCAAAAAGTACCCAATCTTAGCTAAATGCTCTGACGGTAAGAGATACAAACTGCCAGTTGATCTAGTAAACATGTATGCATAATGGAAGCACTAATCAAATTAACAGCAGATGAAGCCCGGTACGAAGCTACCGGGACTTCACTTAAAGGCTATCTAAAGAGAGGCATTAAATTTACTGACCTCTATAAAGTCTTAGGCGAACCAACCTTTAAACCAGAAGATTCTGGCGATGGTAAGGTCCAGTACGAATGGGTCCTTAAGTGGAATGGTAACATTTATACTATCTATGACTGGAAGACCTATAACCAGGACTACACTTTAAATGAGTATGACCATTGGCACGTTGGTGCTAAAGTTTACTCTGGTGACTTTGAAGACCTAATTGAGAACATGGTAACTAAGAATACATGAACATATGCCCGAATTAGCAGAACTTAAACTTACAGCAGATTATGTCAATAAATGCTCAAGTGGCAAAGTCTTTAATGATATAGAAAAGAATCCAATCCATAAAGGTGTAGGGGTCTCTGTGCCTTTTGATCAGTTTAAAATCCAGGCACAGAGCCGCGGCAAAGAGCTCTTGCTAGAGCTTAAGGACCTTAACTCAGATAGAGTCTACCCGATACGAATGGGTATGGGCATGTCAGGCCACTTTAGGCTAACTCAAAGGGGCCAAGAAGATAAACATGCACACTTAAAGTTTAATGCCATAGACAACCATGTATTGTCCTTTGTCGACGTTAGGCGCTTCGGTAACTGGAATGCCGGCGAGAGCTGGTCAGTTAAACGCGGCCCGGATCCAACTACTGATTACCAAGAGTTCTCCTTTAACGTGATGAATAATCTAAAAAAGGCTAAATTCAACAAGCCACTCTTTGAAGTCCTGATGGATCAAAAGTACTTTAATGGCATTGGCAATTATCTAAGAGCAGAGATCATCTATCGAGCTAAAGTTAATCCCTTTCTACCAGCTCGGGAACAGTTGGCAAACTACCCAAAGATCTTAGAACTTTGTCGAGATATTCCAATGTTGGCTTATCAAAGAGGCGGTGGCGCAATCAAAGACTGGGATAACCCGTTTGGTAAAGAGAGTCAAGTTGGTAAATTTATGCTCTGTTATGGAAACAAAGAGATGAGTCAACGTATAGACTCTACTGGACGCCGCTTTTGGCACGATCCACATTGGGATTATTTAGATATGGATACGGAATGGGATTACTATTCTGGGCTGCCCAACCCAAGGGCTTATGAAAATTTGTAAACAATTTTAAACTTAAACATATAACACAAATATGAAATTAGTACTCGTAGGTAAAGCAGCATCCGGTAAAGACTATCTTAAGAATAGATTAAAAGAGAAGGGCTTTAAGATTGGTGTTAGTCATACTACAAGGCCAGCAAGACCTGGTGAAGTAGACGGCTCTGATTATCATTTTATCACTGAGAGTCAATTTAAACAGATGATTAAAGATGATCGGTTTGTAGAATATATGCACTTTAACGGCTGGTATTACGGCCAGACTAAAGAGGACTTTATACATGCCGAAGCTATGATTATGAGTAAAAGCGGTCTAGACGCTTTACATGAAGATTATCGTAAACAATGTTTAGTAATTTACTTAGATATTGATAGCGAGACTAGAAATAAAAGACTTAACCTTAGAGAAGATCCTAATGATAGTGTATCAAGGCGTTTACTCGCAGATGATGAGCAGTTTAAAGGCTTTGATGACTTTGAAATACGCATTACTAACCCAGACTTTTAAGAATATATAAACCAATAATTTAAATTTTAATAAACATGTCACTAGAAACACTTAAGACAAAACGAAAAGATCTAGTTGAAAAGCTAGAAAAACTACAGACCGAAACTGCTGAAAAGGTATTTGAAATAGAACTAGATAGTAGGCAGCAGGTTAAGACAATTATGGACCATTTAAACAAGGGTTTCACCTGGAAAACTCAAAATGCTGCAGTTATCGTAAGCGTTTATGATCAGTTAAAGAAGCAGTATAAAGAGTTAACAAATTCTGAGTTAAGCGAATCTGAAGATGAGTCCATTGTTCTTAAACTTAAAGCAAACGAGCTTAATGGTCTCTATCAAGCACTCTTGAATGTAGAAGGGACTGGTATTGAATCCGCCCGCCGGTTTATTACAATGCTAACTAATGTTGGTGAAACAGTAACTAACGCAATGTCAGTGCTTGGCGATATGAACAAGGAAATCTCAGATTTGCATGCCGAACTAGATACAACCGAAAAGGAAATAGAATCTTTTGAATCTGCTGAAAGCGTAGAGCCAGATTTGGATAAAGTTGAAACTACATAAAATAACAGCTGATGAAGACAGCAAGTAAGAGCAAAAAGAGATTAGACTTCCTGGATTTAATCCAGGGGGTCCTTACTCATGATGACATCTACGAGACGATCGATTACCGTAGACAGAGTGAGGACAAGATCAAACAGTTCATTTATCCACATTTGGTAGAAAACTTAACAACACATCTTGTTAAGACAAAGGATTTAGATAAAGCTCGGGCTAAAGACAGAGTGAAAGGGGCCTTAAAATGGGAAGGTAATGTTAAGACAACCGTCAATAACATTCTTTTCATGGGTACTCAGAACAGACCTGACATGGTGGTCGAGATGAACGGACTGCGTATTGCGATTGAGTTCAAACGTGGCGGCAAAGGCTCAGAATTGCGCGGTGGTATTGGTCAGTCAATTATCTACTCAACACACTACGACTTCGTAATCTACCTTTTTATCGATACAACAGAAGACAAGAGAATCCAAAACTCAGTTGATAGCGTGAACGAGAATGAATTTATAGAAGATCTTTGGGACAGATATAACATTAAATTTATTGTAGTTTAATGAAGAGATTTGTAACTTCAAATATGCAACTGGGTCGACCTCAGGCGATTAAAACCTACAAGAGGCCTTTCGAGAATGTAGACGAGATGACCGACGCTTTAATCAAAGAGTGGAATAATGTGGTCTCGCCGGCCGATCTTGTTTACCATCTTGGTAACTTTGCCTGGGACCCAAAGACAGCACAAGAAGCGCTAGAGCGTCTTAATGGACAAATTTGGATATTACCAGCAGAGTATGACGATGCATCTTTAATGTTAGCTAGAAAGGGACTACTAAGAAAGGGCGTAAAACTAACTAACCGGATTATGCCCCTTGAGAAGGTGAAGGTAAATCTAAGCTATTGGCCAATGGAAGCATGGCCAGGTAAACAGAAAGGCTATTATTCAGTAATAGGGCATCCGCAGAAACAGTTTAAGAGCGACCCTAAGAAAAAGCGCATCAATGTTTCTACTGACCTCTGGGGCTTTAAGCCACAAGACTTAGAGAAGACTTTACAAATATTCTACGATATTTAAAAAAAATTAAGCCAAAAGTTTTTCAGTGTCAGATATTCTTTTTATATTTGTACTGTAATTAACACGTAAAAAATATATGCAAAAAACATCTAGTTTAAGCTACAGAGAACTTGCCGAAAACTTTTATGAGTCACGTTGTGAGAAAGACTATAATCTACTCTACACAAAAGTAAAGCCGGGTCTACGGTCTTATATATTCAACATGGTCAAAGACCATGAACCAACTAATGATATTCTAGCCAATACTCTAATAAAGCTTTGGACTAAAATAGATCAGTATAAACCAGAATACCAAGTTACTACATGGTTATACAAAATAGCATTCAACGAGTCTTTAAGCTATATCCGTAAACGTAATCGTAAGTACAGCTTAGATGCAATGCAGGACTACGGGATAGAGGTATCAGAAAGTAATCATATGACTAATATGTCCGATAACATACCTTTAGATACAGAAGAACATCCGACCGATACTGATTTTTACAAAGATGATGAGTATTTACAACAACAGTATGATGCAGCAGTTAACTCTATTAATAACTTAAAGCCAATGTATAGAGATATAATAAAAGATCGTCTGCTCAATAATATTAAATACGAAGACATTGCAGAAAAGAATAACGTAAGCCTTCAGACTGTAAAAAACAGAATCCGCCGCGGCAAAATTTTAATCCAAAGAGAAATTACAAAAAAAATAGATAAACCTGAAACTTTTTGATAAGCGGGTGATATATACTACACAACACATTTAAAACAAAGCACAATGAAACTCAATCATACATATACGGTTAGCTTTAGACGTTTACAGGAGATTAATCCAAATCCCGATAAACGTAGCGCCCTGGTATTGTATGACATTAACTAAATACACAATACAATATTAATAAAAAGAAGGGCCATATCAAGAAGATAGAGGCCCTTTTCATTTTAGATAGGTTATATTAACATAACGAGTATTGGAGGAGTCAGGAGTCCTCGCCTGCCTTGGACGTAGGAGATCGTTGGTTCGAATCCAACATACTCGACAAAAAAGTTGCAAAAAAGTTTTTCAGTGTCAAATATTTTAGTTATATTTGTACTGTAATTAAAACAAACGCTCTTTAACATACGTCTGACAGGCAAGGTGCCGCACAGGTCTCCAAAACCTCGTGGGTAGGGTTCGATTCCTTACAGGCGTGCAAAAAACTTTGAAAAAAGTTGCAAAAAAGTTTTTCAGTGTCAAATATTCTTATTATATTTACACTGTATTTAAAACTAACGATCTTTGACATATTGGTATGGCACTAAGTAAACACCTCCTCGTGGTAGTGCTGGAAACTCTGGATGATAAATCCTAATTGAATTGGTTTAGACGTCCGTTCATCTAGAGGCTAAGTTTACGTATTATAGTCCTGAGGTCAAACGGTTAAGATACCGCCCTGTCACGGTCGGTGGAGCGGGTTCAACTCCCGTCAGGACTGCCACGAAAGTTCGTACTACCGATTAAATTGAGGCGTGTAAAACGTGACGTTCAGCTTTCGTTATTGCCCTGTGGTGTAATTGGCAACACGTCTGATTTTGGTTCAGAAGAGTCCAGGTTCGATCCCTGGCGGGGTAACCATAAACCATAAAAAAACTGTTCGAGTAACCAATATGACTTATCACTCTATTGGTGAAGTGGAGGACAAAAATATGATACGAAGGTTGCTAGTCAATAACGACCAGAATGGTTCTGCTGAACCTGAGACTAGAGCGGTTGGATCCCGAAGTATTAAGAGTTTTAAAAGGATAAGCCAGTTTCTCTTAGTGCTAATTGTTAATAACTTTTGTGAAAAAAGTTGTAAAAAAGTTTTACAGTGTCAGATATAATGTTTATATTTACACTGTAATTAAGAACAAAGAAGTTCTTTGACATGTTGGAAAATGCCCGGGTGATGGAACTGGTAGACATGACGGACTTAAAATCCGTTGAGCAGAAATGCTCTTGTGGGTTCGACTCCCATCCCGGGTACAATTGTTGTTTGTTGAGGTTTCCTATGGATCTTATATGCACGTGGGTTCGAATCCCACCAGCTCCACTATCTAATTAATTATATGGGGCTGAATGGTATCGACAGTAAGAAAAGAGGAAAAAGAGAATGACAAGTTAGATAACTGACGAACAGTTATTAGCAGCAGCGTAGTCATAGACTATAATAGGTCTATGATATGTTGTATCAAACTTCTGGTGAATAACAGTATCCATTAGTTTGGGTGATCGTCCCTACCAAAGTGGGGCGAATTTGCTTGGTTAGCTCAATTGGTAGAGCACGTGGTTTGTAACCTCGCGGTTAAGAGTTCGAGTCTCTTACCAAGCTCAAAGTATTTGCTCCGGTGGACGAATTGGATTAAGTCGTTGCCCTTTCACGGCAAAGGTTACGGGTTCGAGTCCCGTTCGGAGTACTATATGTTTAATCAAAAAAAGAGAAGATATGAACTACTAGGTAAAAGTTAAAAACGCATGGGTAAAAGTTTCACAAATGGCTTATTATTCATACACTGGTAAAAAATTAATGAGTTTTAAATAGTCTTAAGGACCTTAAAATAAAATATTAGAGGAGATATTCACCAAATAGAGTGATAATAGTTCGACCAGTATCTAATAACAAAAGAAAAAGTGAACTGGTATAACCGATAAAGTAGCAGGGAATTCTTCTTTAAGATGAAACTGGTATATAAATTAAGCTACGTTAAATTTAATCTCTAATATTTTTTCGGGCCCGTAGCTCAGTTGGTCAGAGCAGCACACTCATAATGTGAAGGTCACAGGTTCAAACCCTGTCGGGCCCACCTTTAAATAGATCTCATAGCTTAATTGGTAGAGCATCTGACTCTTAATCAGAGGGTTGTGAGTTCGAGTCTCACTGGGATCACTTTTTACATGGGCTAACATGTTCCAAGGCTGGCGAGGTTGATTTGCAATCAACCTGTGGTGAGTTCGATTCTCACTTGGTCCACTTTTTAATAAATTAAAAACAGTTAAATATGAAGTATTTTTTCATTCTAGTGTTATTAACTATAAGTAGTTATTTAAAGGCACAAACTGTAGAT
>Ga0102930_1000298_pt1 | contig 16857 bp, 12 predicted proteins | sample SalPon1_B_H2O_MG_FD_84514 | JGI IMG/M metagenome (GOLD analysis project Ga0102930, IMG submission 84514) | Salt pond water microbial communities from South San Francisco under conditions of wetland restoration - Salt Pond MetaG R1_B_H2O_MG | ecosystem: Environmental > Aquatic > Non-marine Saline... | reverse complement strand
TCCGGATCTTCACGCATCATGAGGTCGCGCCAAGAGATCAACACATCCTCTTCTGTATTGCACACGATGACTTCGGTATCATCCAGTGGATTTGTCTCGCGCAAGCAAATGATGACTCTTTTACTGCACGCACGCTCTCCATACTTGTGAAATGTGGTGCCAATCTGAATGATCTCATCGCCCTTAATCTCACCTATACGTGCGCTATTTAGCAAGTTTGTCATGTCATTGACGATGACACCATCCTTGGTCTTTTCGTACATTTTGTAATCCCGATTTTTGAGGCCGACCAACTTTTTGTTTTTAGCGCCCATGAGCGTATCCATGATGAGATTGTCCAGGTACTTCTCAAAGTACTGGCGCACCTTTTCTTTTTTAATGGGTCTCTTGAACTCGATCTTGGTCATGTGAGACGTGACATCGAAATTGTCGCTTTTCTCGATTTCTGTACCTACACTACTTACCGGAATATCCAATGCATAATAGATGCACTGGCCCAATCGCTTCACCTTGTCATACAGGGCGAATGAATTCGGCATCTTTTGAAACACCTCGTACAGCTGCGACGCCATTTTTCGGAAATCCTTGCGTGGCACCGGAAATTCTCCAAAATTGTTCACACATTCGATATCAAAAGACGCCACAATGAAAGGCGCAGAACTCGTTTGCGGAGGAGCTTTTTCTACGTCCTTCCATTTGATTTCCACATCATCATCACAAATGGTGGGCATCGTATCAGTGTATGCGCGATACTTACCTGCGGGTAATTTGATCCATCCGGTCGGTTCGATGTTTTGATGATGCATAAATCGAATGAACGGATCTATGTTGCTTTCATACATCTGGAAAGTGAATACATTACTGAGCATGCGGATTTGGAAAGGTGAGGATAGCATTTTTTGGACCCATTTCATGGTCTTGAGATTTTGAAAGCGCAAACGCGCAAACTTGAACAAGCGAAAATTGGAAAAGCCCCAAAAATCCTTCTTCTCTGTGAGGCGAATGCTCAATATAGAATTCGCCATATCTGAGGGCAAGTGTGATACGATGGCTTCATGTAAGGCCTTGATGTGACGTCCATTCCAGTTATCTTGTACTTTAATGTAGAAATAAGGTGCAAACCCGTAAATAGACGCCGATGTGGTTTTCCCATCTGCTTTCCGCCCAAAGCATTTGATCATGTATTGCATTTCTTCACTTCCATCGGCGGTTTCACTATCCACCGGCACATCTTCTGCGTGCCATGCGATGGCTTGGAAGATTTGATCAACAGCGTTGGAACGCATATTGCAAAAAAATGACAACAACGCTTTATATTCTTTTGGATCTTGGATCACCGAATATCAGATAATGGAGCTCGTGATTTTGATACCACAATAGTTTTGAGGATTTTTGTTAAAGTCAATTTTTTTGTAAAGTCCCAATGTTATCGCTTCTTCCAATAAGAATTTAAAGTTTCGTGAAAATGTTTCTGTATGGCCTATTTCTTTTGTCATAATGTGCGCGAGTTCGTGTATGGCCACGTACAAGACCACATTTTCATCCACAAAATCTTGATTGTCTTGACGAATACACAAGACGATTTTTTCCCCTTTGTTCACGCTATATGAAGTATATCCCGTGTTTGCACTTCCTTCAGAAACGGCATTTGGATTGTAATTTTCATATAGTCGCCGTGCATCTTTGCTCTTGTCGAACTTGGCGATCATATGCCGTGCCAGAAAAGCTAATTTCTTGTTTATGCGCGCCAGATAGTCGGCTGCTTTTTGACTATCTGGGAGCTTTCGCACGAGGTAATATCGATCATCCACGGATGATTTGACGTATTCTACCTCTCCGTAATGATTCTTGATAAAGAACAAAATGATGAAAGCAATGATCAAGATAACGATGACGTCAACGACTTTCATGTTTTCGTTCTGCTATTATTGTTTGCCCACAAAAAAATGTTACATCCAAGATTTAGCCAGTTTTTTGAATTTTTTCACGTCAATCTCTTTAGGCGTCTTACGATTCATGCTCTGATAGTTGTACAGTGCATTATAGTACAAAAAGAGCATGCGGATCTTCTCATTGATCAGCTTTTTCACGATATTCATGGCCTTTTCGTCTTCAATTTCGATGGGATTACTCTTGAGCTTTGTGTTCATCTCATCGATAACGCGACGAATGTCTTGCTCGCTGACAAAAGGCGTATTTTTACCTTGAGAAGAGGACACGAGTTTCATGAGTCCCCATCCGTGTTGTTCCATGGGCAAACGCGCCATACCCTCGCCGTCTCCTTGTGCGTAATCTTTATCTGGTACAGTCGCGTAGTATGGCTCGGGAGCATTCGCATCAAAGTAGCGTCTGGGGAGAACCGTCGCGCGTGAGCTCATACCGCTCTGTTCCATGGGTGGACGAGCATATTTGCCGTCAGGCGTGGGCAGACCGTACTGCGTTTCTAGAGAAGAAACGTCCGTGAAATAGTTCTCTGGGGCATCAGCGTCGAAATAACGGCGCGGCAATGTAGTTGCCCGCGAAGAACTAGACCCTTTTTGTTCGGACGCGAATGGAAATGAGATATGGGTTTTTGCGCCGTCCGCAGGAGGAACCACGTATCCGTCCAAACTCGTGGTAGGCCATGCGTGTCCCATGTTCACACCCAATACATTTTTATAAAAAGGTTGTGGGACGTTGTATTGTGCATTCTTTTTGTCGATCGTATCTTTGATGAAGCCGTGACCTTTTTGACCGGATGATGTCTTTTTGTTTTTTCCGACACCTTTTTGTTCGGAAAGCACGGGAATGGAGAGTGAAGCCTGCGTTGCGTCTGGAGCGGGGACGATGTAGCCTTTTAGACTAGGTGTGGGCCAAGCGTGGTTGATATCCAGGCCTGCAACGTTTTTTAGGTAGGGTTCTGGTACGTGGTTTTCCTTGAGCGCATCTTCCACATACTTTGCGATGCATCCTTGCCCGCTTTGTTGTGATTTCTGACGCGAGCTTGTTTGAAACACATTGATATTTTTCATGATCTCACGAATTTCTTTGATGTTTTTCTGGGTCAAGAGGCGAGACTTGTTATCCTTTTTCAGCGTTCTCTTGATACGAACGAGATCCTGTACCATATCTTTGGTAGATCCACGGACGATTTTATCCATGAGTTGCTGAAATTGATCTGTTTCTCCTTCTGGAACATGTAGTTTGAATTTATGGAGCATGGTCAAATCTTCACCCTTCATTTATACCAAAGAGAGAAAATTTTTTATGTTTTATTATTTTCTTCGTATAGATTACTCTTCCATGGATATAGAAAAGGCATTTCAAAGTACACTATTCGACAAGTTGGGTAACACAGAACGCAGAAACGGATTTGTAAATGACATATACAAGGAATCTGGATCTGCTCCTTTTCTCCAGCATCTTAAAGCGGGTGCTATGCACCCCGTGAAAAGTGATAGTCAAAACGTGAATGTCAGGCACGAGTTGCTGACAGGAAATCGTGAGTCGGATCCTGTATCCGAGCTTTTTTTTAGCTCCAAAAATATAGATGCTCTTCAAAATGGCATCCGCTATGTCGTGTTTAAACGCAGTCAAGGTAAACGCGTCATCGGTCTACAGTCCATAAACGGATTACTCATCATTATGCGCTACGTATACGCCTTAAAGACGGCGACTTATCCCTACATGTACGTTGAGCAGGTCAGAGCGCTGAACGCGCGCGTCATCGATGAAGCGGTGGGTTCGATTTTACGTGAACTAGAAATGTATGATAAGTTTCTACATGATAGTGCAAACATCCCTTATAGATCCATGGATCCGGTGAATGTGAGCTCAAAAGGTGAGAAAACACTAGAACGTAAAAATTTCATATAAAACTTTTGTGAGCTTTTTTATTTTTTTGTCACCTGACTATAAAATATTGCACACCAAAGGTAAACATGGAAAGTTGGACAGAAAAGTACATGAATACTCTCTGGTTCACCACCATTTTCAAGGCTGTCACGGTCATCATTCTTATGCTTCTCGTTTTTCCTTTTACCAAACCCTATTTCCCATTACTTTTGACCATTGAGGTGGGACTAGTGATCATCATCGTTTGGGCGCTTGTGCGAATTATGCTTATCAAAAACAACATGAACAAGCAATATAAAACGATACAAGAAACCGTCATGACCAATGCGTCCTGCCCTGACTATTTTACGCGTGGATCGAATGATAAATCAGAAACGCTGTGTTTCAACAAGTACGTGACCCCAGATAGCCGTAAGATTTATTACTTTATGGACCCATCTTCGAAAAAAGCGATTGATCTCAACAGCGAAATCAATATAGATAAACTGTTCAACGACAGGTTCCAAAACGTCTGCGCAGGACCTCTCTCCAGTCATCCGATGTATAAACGTATTCCATGGACCGATGTCAAGCCGTTTTGTGACGATGACATTGATGATACATTCGTCATCAAGGGCGAGGAAGACGAGAGCGAAGACCGATTCAACTTTGAGTATAAACTACCTAAGGAGTTCTACGAACAAATATAACATGTAGAGAATGCAGTTTTACAACAATGATCAAAACATGCAAAAAATGAAGCTGTTTCTTTCTTCTCCGGATAAACGAATCACGCTTGTAGTGAGTCCATCTGGCTGCGGAAAAAGCTCTTTCTGCAAAACTTGTTTTGCGTCGTATCCTGAATTCACGGTTGTGCGACCTTTTTACGAACTATTCCATAGTCACAAGGAATTCGTAGAATATATCGAACGACATATCCATCACAAAAAAAAGTTACTATTGTTTTTTGATGACGTTGATGTCTTGTTCATCAACAATAAATCAGCCCAAGCCTATGTGAGTCATTTGATATTCAATATCAACAAACATGATTTGGACATCAAGATCGTCATGACGTGTACAAAGCACGAAGAGAAAAAGATACTCGATATTCGCAAGAAAATCGATATTATCTACCTGAATATACCTACACGTAAACAATGCATGGATTACATCACCGAAAATAAGCTTGCACCGCATTCACCTCGAAAAAGACTAGAACAATTTATTGATATTTTTGGATGTAATATACAAAGCATACAGAGTAATATCCGGTTCCATGACATTCACAACGAATCGGACAGCATTTGTATGGGTATGAACATTTATGAAATCTGCAATCATCTTCTAACCAAAAGCGAGGTATTGTCCGAGAATGCAAAGAGCGTATATCTATCCATAGACCCCACACTCATTACATACACACTTTACGATAATCATCGTAATTTCTTTGAACAAAATTATGAAATACCTCTGCATCGATTGATGCAAGCATATGCGTTTATCACAAATATGTACGTGCATACGTCGATCCTGGAAACTTATTTTAGCAATTTTCTCCTCAAATCATTCTCTTTTGACCACAATGTATTGCGTCTAAATAGCATACAGTACGCACACCGTTTTTTAGTGCAACACAAAAAAGAAGCCGATACCAAGAAACAACAACCATACAAAGTGAATTACACCACCATCAACTCGCGTTCATCTCAGCATTTCAACAACTTGAAGAAACTGCAAAAGTTCACAAGCACGTACAATTTCTCTCGAGACAATGCTTTTCTCGCTTGCGAACTTTTACATGAAAAAAAGAAACATACACCACGACTCTTTCCGGAACAAATCAATATAGCCCATTGTTATATTTCAAACATTTGTACATCGGATATCAGCCCCTATATCAAGACTTTTACCATCATGTGAGATATTCAAGCGATGGAAAACGCCTTTTAATCGATACGGTAAACCGGACTTTGAAGGCCATATTTGTTCAAGCCGAGGTAGGAGAGGATAGACTTGGCCACAGGCCCCGAGTTGTAAATGTCCCTAATTTTTTTCTGGGTTATGACATCATTCATAAACCGCATGTTGGCCAAATAACCACGGATGGGTGTTGCTGAATCACCCATGACAAAATCATCGTTGTTGTACCTGACCATAGGTACTTTGTTATCGATCGCCATATCGCTGGTGGTGACAACCGAGTAAATATCACCATCCATATATACACGCAAGGTGTTTTCGTGCACCATGATCGTAAAATTTACCCACCGTTGAAGGGGGACATAATCGACACTCGTCACCAGGTAGTTGCTCTTGTAGCGGTAACTATTGGGTTCTTGCTCGAAAATCTGGTCCAGACTCATGGTACCTGGGACTTGCTTGGTAGATACGGCGATCATCATCTTGTTGGTTTTCTTGTGCATGGCAATGATAGGATTTGCGTCCTTGCGGATGAGGAGGGGACCGATGTCGTTATCCCGTTGGCCGCGGTACATGACAAGTTTATGTTCGGTGGTTTCGTCATAATTATCGGACAAGTAGAGCCAAAAGTTGAGCGTATAACCTTTACCGGCGGAAATATTTTCGATATTGTTACTCGATACTACGTAAGGTAGATCCGATTTCTCGTCGAGTGCGACATATGTCTTATCCATCAATGTGGTGTCTTTCGTATTGTTACGTTTGATAATCGCCACAATGAATATAGTAATACCCACGATAACAATCATGAGAAGCATAATGAATGCAATCGTCCAATTATTTCCTGATGTAATGGTTTTACGTGCGCTGCTCACTGCAGATTGCACGGCGTTTGTGGCACCTTGAAGGGGGGTCGCGCGTCCCGAGAGAACACCTTTCTTAGATGTAAACCTTTGTACATTGCTATCCATTTTTATATTTATAATTATGTAGAAGATAAATTTCTTTACAAATTGTAAATACTGGCACACATGCAAACAGGAACGATTTTGATCCAAGTTGCTATTGGCATGGTTATCACCGTGTTTATTTATTTGCTGTCATTGATGATGATTAAACGAGATGAGATCGTTTCCACTAGATCGGATTTCTCTAACGAGCGAAAAGAAACAAGGATTATCAATGGAATCCTCAACACCAACGACAAGGTTTATGGAAATGATAAGAATGCATGGAACACCTTACTTCCTTTCAATACACACTATTTGCCCATTTTTCCTTCCGTCAACAGCAAAGGCGGTACGCAGTTTTCGTACGCCATGTGGATGAATATCGGGGATTTCAGTGACGCGCGTAACAAGACTATTTTTCTCAAAGGTGATAAAACCAATTATACGTATCGCGAGCTCACCGCTACACGTGATATCGATCCGAAAGATATAGACGAAAACCTCCTGGCCAGACATGACATCGCAGGTCGTACACATACAGGACGCGCCATCTGCTGTCCCATGTTTGCTTTCGGCGATAATGACATGGACTTTGTGCTCACTTTCAACACGTTTCACGACATCAACGAAAAGATGGTCATCGAACGTAAACGTGACATCAATTCCGCCTTCCGCCAGAACCTCGCCAGTATTTTCCCCAAGTCATGGTTCCATGTCACCATCGTATTTGAAGACAATACAATGATTAGCGATTTTGAAAAAGGACTGCTCGTGCGTTTTTACATCAATGGATTCTTGTACAAAACCATGACTTACGCCAGTACTTTGCGCTTTAATAAAGGAGACTTTTATTTGTTTCCGGATGGTCCCATCTCCAACTCCAAGATAGCCGACTTGTCTTTCTTCAATTATGCTCTAAACGATATGGATGTCAAACGCATAGCATCAACGCGCCCTAATACGGAAAGAAATACTTCTGTCTCCTCCAAGGAATCAGTGTCGTCATCTTCTATGACAAGCGTGGATCAAACACCCTACAATGATTTGGATATTTACAATGTCTAATTTTTTCTGTTTTTGGTATATACAAGAATAAATGTCTTGGATGAGCTATATTTATTTGGCGTCTTTCATTGCCATGGTCGTGTTTACGGTGGAATCACTGGTACGCATGAAGCAAGACATTCAAATCATCAAAAAGAGCTTACTACAAACTTGATTTTTTTGCGTTTTTTGTCGATGTGAAAAGATTCTCAAAAGGATATAAAGCAAAGTCGAGTAATTTGTCAAACAAATTCATTCTCACATGGCAGATAACGAAAATGATCTCGTATTAAACGACACGTGGTCTTTATACTTTCACGATCCCTTCAATCAAAATTGGACATATAATAGTTATGACAAAATATGCGATATAACAAGCGTAGCGGAGTACTGGCAGGTGTTTGATACACTGCGCGAATATTTTGCGCGTGGTATGTTTTTCTTGTTCCGAGAATATGTATTTCCTTGTTGGGACGATGAAAGCAACATCAAAGGCGGTTGTATTTCCATCAAAGTACTCAAAAAAGATTTTATGCCTCTTTGGGAAGATATGACCATGCGCATGCTGGGTGAATCGTTTTTGAAAAGCGAAAAAATATCGTTTTGGAACAACATTAATGGTATTTCCATCAGTCCGAAAAAAGCGTTTTCAATCGTGAAAATATGGCTCAAGAGCCAGGATGTTGTCGACCCACATATGTTTCACTTCCCTTCTTGCTACAATGGCGGATTCATGTATCGTTCCAATCAACAAAACATAGATGAAAATCATCAAAGGATGATGACAACAAAAAAAGAAGATGACTCTACTTGCTCACGCACGTAGGAGCGATGGCAAGCGTGATAGTACCCAAACTCGCGATACAATATTGTACAACCAAAGGCAGATTATTGCGCAGACTGAGTTCAACGGTGTTTGAAAGATTGGTACATTTGGTAAACATAACCAGATAGCGCAGATTGAAGACGCCTTGTGTGATCTTGTCGATGTTTTTGTTGTAAATAACGACCTTGTTCTTTTTATTTTCTTCATCGCTCTCATTATACGGCGTATCCGTGAGAACGGTTTCTTGGAGACAAAAATCCCCCTTGCAAGAAAATATGAGTTGATTGTCGATGTTTTTGATTTCCACCTCGTTGGCGATATTCGACATATCGCGTACGATCTTCTGAAAATCGCTCGAAGGAAGCGTCACGATAGAATTATACTCGATGGGATCGATATGAATTTGTTCGGGATCCAAATCATAGAGGTCCAGTTTGTAAGTGGTGCGCGTATTCTTTTGGTTATTCTCGATTTTGATACCCAGATAGTTCATGCCGAAACCATCTTCTTTCTCTCCGTCCATAAATAGTGTAAGCGTATCGCCGTTGTTGATGGTCTTGATCAGTTTGTAAAAGTTGATCATATTGACCCCGATAGAAATCTTTTTATCGCAATGATAGTACTCAAACTCACTGGCTTTGAGTTTGAGATGGATGATGACAATATGTGCCGTGTCTACGGTGAATATTTTCATACCCGTCTCATCGAAAATAATGGACGTGTCGATGAGGAGCTCTTTGAGCGCCTCTATGAGGACTTTGAAGGCGCTCGCTTGAATGGTTTTAATTTCCAAGCAATATCTTCCCATGATGCTACTTTCTTCCAAAATCTCAATACCGCTTTAAGTCGTTTTTCAACGTGGACACTTGGCTTTTTAGATATAATATCTCGGATTGCATCTCATGCACGGCTTCGACCAGAAGGGCCGTGACGTTTGCATATGCCACACTCAAATAACCTGTGTTTTCATCTTCTTGTACCAGCTCCGGGACGTGCTCATGTACCTGTTGTGCGATAAAGCCGATCCTCTTCTGTTCTTTTGATTGTCCTTTTCGGTTAAAATATACGCCACGCATAGACATGACCTTGGCTAAAGCATCTTCAATATCATGAATGTTTTCTTTCCCTCGCATATCCGATGCACAGATGAGCTCATCCTCGATACGCACCATTCCATTGACGTCTAATGTGTAGCAAGGCTGATCTTTTCCGATACCCAACCTTTGTTCTTCTGGATCCCAATGGAGGCCAACAGGACTCAGTATATCTTGCGTTCCGTTCCCCACGAGTATCTTGTCTTTTGTGTGTGTGTTTTTCCCTGTTCCTCCGCGATCTACAGAAAGGGTGCCCAGTGTTATGGTATCCGCATCCACATCTTGGATATTGTAGCCGTTTTCTATGCTGCCGTTAATGTGAACCACGCCATCTACCACGAGGTTTTTATACATGTGACAATCGTTCATGACCGTCAATTGATGCTGAATTTGCATGTCGCGCAAAAGGTTGAGACCATTGTCGTTTATAATGACTACAGGATGCGTGTTCGTAGATATTCCTATTTCGCCTTGGCTAGAGTGGTATATCCCGGTACCGCTATCATCCCTCCAAGCGTATGTGGGGTTCCAATGAGAATTCGATAGAAATTCGTCGCTTTCCTCGAAATGCATGGAAAACATGTTGAGAACTCGCGCATTATTAAATATGTTGTGTGTGACAGATAAATCGCGCGGATCTACTTTGAAAAGTTCGCCCCCGGATACATAAAGCGAGCCATCAAAGGACCATGTTACGCCATATAACGGTTTATCTGTCAATTTTGCATTAGCTATCAATCGTAAGTCTGCATCAAATTGAAAGAGTGTGCCTTCATGTGTCACTACATATATCAAACCATCTAATCCACGATGGATGTCATTGATGCGACCTTGAAAGTTATAATTCATATTTTGTTTCACTTTTAATGCCGAATCCAACAAGCCTGCACGATATTCCGATGTTATACTGTCAACATAGCCGATGTACACATTACCTTGCCCATCTACCGTCAATGCGTGGATATCATAGGACACAAACGTATGTTTAATTCTACGCGCAAGGCTGATCCCGTATCCTATTTCGTAAATGCTATTGCTATTGTTTACGACATATAATGTATTACGTGTCGGATAAATCGCCATGAGTTTGATATCTTCACCCACGGTCACGGTATTTTCGAGGCTACGTTCTAATGATGTCGCAGAGTGTTTATAGATACTATCTCTTCCTAACAAGAGGTTGCCTTTGTTGTCTACGGCGCTGCGCAGAACATTTATTATACCGGTATCCCTACGCCTAAATTCATTAAAATTATGCGGGAAAACAGAACTTATTTCCCCGTTTGCATATGTTATGTACAACAGTCCATTGCTGTATGTTACCCAAGTGACGTTATCAAAATTTTCTTGTTTAATAAAATTGAGATCCTCATCATAATGACCTATCGTATGCGACCCGTCTTCTTTCACATAATATAAGAACAATCCAAACGATAGTGGAGAAGATGGACCTTTAAACCCCTTGGCCTGTGTCATAATGAAACCGGACAGGGATTCGATGTTTTCTTCCACGGCAAAAGAGGTTTCGTTGGGCTCGGTAGCTCCGGAAGGGTCATCACCACCATCACCGTTACCTCCACTGGGAGTCTCATCTTCTACGATACTTCCTAATCTTAATTTTCCGATAATGCGCAAATCTTGTGCTATAACCACATTTTTATGCATATGTACGTTTTCATGCATATCAATTTGGTTGTTTACATTTACGGGACCATTGAGTACCGTATCTTGTGTCACGACCAGTTTATTCGTTGTGAATTGTCCTTGTACATCTAAATTCTGTTGCACCAATACATCTTCTACGGCCAGTACGTCCTTGAAAAAGGTGGATTCTTCCTGTACTTTTAATGTATCCAACGTTGCATCTCTATTTTTTACGCGAATTCCACCCTCAAAAATAGCATATTCATCGATGGAAAAGGTGCCTTTAATGTCAAAATCATGCATAACGGTGAGTGTTTCCAATGTCGTATGTCCATCGACCGTCAGGTTTCCCAGATGCGTATCCATTCCATTGCGCTGAATCATATTTTTTTCAAAAAAGACATCATCATGGTGGGTAACGGTGTCGTGAAACACGCAGGGAAAGTTGGCATCTAGTTTTTGATCAAGAACTAAAGGTTGTGTAAAAGTAATCTGATTGCTCGTTACATCCCATACGTCGGTAAGGTTGAACCGTCCGTGTAAGGTAAGATCATCTTTTAATTCAGTTGCGCCTTGTACCGTCAGCTCTTTTTGGATGGTTGCAGTATCATTCACAAATATTGATGATTCGATATAGAAAGGTTGATTAAATTTGAGTTCCTCCGTATTGAAATTGACATTTCCTTGAAAGTTGATGTCACCATAGACATCGATCCATGCATTTTTCTGGATGATCAAATTGGAGCTCACATGAATGTTGGGGACGTTAATTTCCTCTGACACCGTTATATTTGATGCATGTATACGTGTCATTTCTGCATACGGGGTTTCCATTCGCGATGCGGACAATTTCTCACTCACATCGACTTGACTAGCGGTGATTGTGTGTGTAGATACGCTGTTATCGGCTTTGATGTCATGAGATGCATGAAGTCTGTCCGAAAAAATGTGCGTAATACTGGGGTCTACTTGCATACATAGTTTGTCATTAGCATACATAGACAAAGAGACGTTTTGTGTATTATTTGGACCGTACGTGGATATTATGCTATTGCGTTTTTGATCATTATCATGCTCGAAATGAAGACAAACATGCGGAGATGCATAGCTGCGTAAAACCGTTTCGTTTGACCCGCTTTCGAACAAAAAAGATGTATTTTGCGCATCTTTTGCATTATCCAGAGGAGCCGAAAAGTGGAATGTTGCCTCGGGATTACTCGTGTTAAATCCTTGTCGACGCAGGTTTCCGTCCAAGAATACATGAGGGAATAATGCATGCGTCTCACCTATTCCCCATTGCAAACATCCTACATCATGCGTCAAAAAAAAGGTGTTGTTTGACTTTGGTGCAAGAAAAATATGTGCGTTGTTTTGTGGGTCACGCGTGCAAAAATCTAAATTTACCTGATGATCGGTGCTGTGTGCATGCAAGTATTCCTTTCCAGCATCTTTGGTGCCATTGATAAAGAGGCCATCTTTTCCCCAAATCGAAACCTGATGCACATCCGCTTGAAAGGTGACATTTGACGCATCTTGTCCAAAGAATAAGAAAAAGTGTTGATCGGTGTACTTTGTCTTTATCCTAATATCATTGGATCCGGCAAATATTTGCTCATCCGATTGATCTACGATTTCAAAAGTACCCAATGGCAAACTAAAGCTTTCTAAATATGGATCTAAAGATTCTACAGCGTCTGTGATGGCATACATATATTCCCTTTATATAATATAATGTTGTGTTTCTTCAGATAAATATTTCGAGTTTTCTTGCGTACAAAGTCAGCCCATATGATGTATAAACGCAAATGCATCATAAAAGAAAAAAGAAATAAATCAAGAGGAACCACTTGTAATTTTGATGTTGATCGCATGATCAAGAGTGCTCCGTGAGTCGTGAATGGGTTTGGTGCGTTTGAGACGCATTCTCTCTTTATACTTGTTGATCCTATCGGTATCTAAAGGAATGTAGTCATTGTTATTGTTGATATCACATTCGTTGATCTCTTCTATTTGTTGGTTTACAGAAATCATAGGGGGAAAGTTGACATGGTTGTGTTTATCCTGGTGTGAATACTTGCGGAACTCGTCGATAGAAAGATATCCTCCAAACATTTTAAGGGAACACCTGTGCGGCGCAGGCTTGATAACACGATTTCCGTAATTTACCTTGCGTCCCAAAAAGTGAATCAAGTTGCTTCTTTCCCAGATTTCGTCGACGTGATTATTGGAATATATGTTGTAGGCTAAAGCACACTCGAGACTGCAAAAACAACCAAAGACATGGAATTTCTCATTCGTATATTTGATAGGAATACCAAAAGGGACGGTGAAAAAACGATGGCAACACCAAAAGCATGAGATGTTTGTGCTCGCCGGCCATATGCCTCCATTTTTCTTTTCGTCAAACTCGCGCAAGAGTTGCACTATTTTACATTCGGTCTGTTCTTCTTCTTTCTGTGATGGTTGAACCAAGGACACAGATGCTCTGTCTTCGAGTTGTGCTGCCGAGTTGTCCGGTTTGTTATTCTGATTCATTTGACAATAGTCATCTATGTTGTAGTACATCATATTAGGTGGATAATAAGCACTCGGAGGTTGGTTTGCATTATTGTCACTATGTGGCTCATTAAGTTGATAAAATTGTTCCAACTCATCGTGCTTTGCATCGTTGTTATGTGTATTTAGATGAATAATGATTTTTTCATCGTGTATTTCGTCGCTAGGGGGAGCCGTTGTACCCTCATCGCATCCACACACATTTCTCCCTTCTGTTCCTTTATCTTTATCATCGGATGGGGGCTTTTTCTCGATGCGAATACTCGTAACTTGTTCAAGAGAAGCATGTGGGGTGTTTGCAATATTCTTTTGCGCTTGCGCGTTTTTACGTGGGCGTCCCACTTGCCCGCTCTTCTTTTGCTTGGTTTCTTTCTCGTCGGTAGATGTTGTATCTACGTCTTTCTTCACGCGTCCAGGCATTTGCACTTTTCTCAAATACACAACAACTCCTTATACTGATTTATGTTTGTACCGCTTTATCTGCGGTGGTTTTGGAAAGGAGTTCTTTGAAGCCTTGTACCAGTAACGCGGTAATTACTCCATAATTGATACCAAACATTCCGGTTTGTTCATTCTTATTGACAACTTCGGGGAGTATCGGCAGCACATCTTGGGCAATGAAGCCTATACAATCTGCATTGTCTTTGTTTCTCTTGTAAGAAACACCTTCGAGTGCACGTATCTTTTCTGTGGCATTTGCCAGTGGACGAATGTCATGTTTCAATCGTCTATCAGATTTTGCAATCACATCATCGTCAGCTTCGATGTTGCTCGAACTCGTAATATGCCCTGTCACATTGAAACCATTACTAGTTAGTTTTGCAACGTCATTACCCGTACGAGAAAATTTTATGTTTCCGTTTCCGTCTGAATACATACCAGAATTCCTATTACCTGTGAAACTGTATGTGGGGCTATCTTTACTCTTATCGGGTCCTTTGAATTGATTTGCGGTTTCAATGTGCGCATCATTATCAGACTTGATACCATCGGTTTGACTCACATATGCTTTACGTATACTACCGCAAGAGAAATTTATTGTCGATTCGTTATTGTTCCTCGTTAAGTAAAGCCCTGTACTCGTGTCATTGCAAAATGTGTAACTTGGCGTATTATCACTCCCATCATTTACCTCTATATTTTGCCCATACACATTGCTTCCTTTTATGTCGCCCAATACGTTGATACCACTAGATTCAATTAAAGCGATCGTGTTGTTGTTCCGCGTGAAACATAAATTGTCAGCACCCGATAAATACATGCCTGTCGTGGTAGCAGAAGTAAATGAAAACGCAGGATTACTTTCAGCACCATTAAAGCTCCTTATTTGTTCTGTCGTGCGTATATTTCCGCTCATACTCAATCCTGTTCCATCAAAAATGGCGATACCTGTACCTTCTCTTGTGATACCCAGATTATTATCGTTTTCCAGATATAATCCCGTCTCTGTATTATTATTGAATGTTATAGATGGATCACTGATGCTCCCATCACTGTTCTTGAGAATGCCTATTACCTCGACATCCTTTTCACATTTAAAACCATCATTCTTTCCGATGTATGCAATGTCATTACCACCGCACGTAAACATTAATTTAATATCATTTTGTGAATCGTCCATGTACATTCCCGTGTTCTTACTATTCGAAAAAGCAAAGGTAGGAGATGATTCACTACCATCGTCTCCAAAGAATTGCTTGCATATGATATCACCATTCATTTTGAGTTCATCTGAAGAAAGCCATACAGTATCTGTATTTCTCATGGTGAAGACGATATTGTCATTTGTATTCATGTAGAATCCATACACAAAATTATCAGTATCACGGAACTGAAAAGAAGGCGATGTTGAACCCCCTTTTTTCCCTTTAATAGTACCATCCGCCACTATATCATAAAACACATGCAGTTCTTCAGATCCGAATTTAGCTCTGTTTGTTCCATTTCGTGTAAGCGTCAAATCGTTGCCATCCAAATACATACCCGTCCTTGTGTTATTGGAAAATGTGTACGTAGGCGCATTACTGGAACCGTCGTCTACTTCTATATAATCTACAAATACATCATCCCCGTATATGTCTCCTGATACGGTTATACCATCCGAATCGATGCATGCTATTTTTGTATTATTGCTCGAAAAGCAAATATTCTTTGTGCTCGAAAGATACATACCCGTCGAAGGCGTATTCGTAAAAGAAAATGCGGGATTATTCACATTCCCATCAAACCCTTTGATTTGGTCACCCGCTCTAATATTACCAACCACATCCAAACCACCATCATCAAACATGGCTTTATAAGTGTTATCTTGTGTAAAAGCGATATTACTGCCGCTTCTGAGATAAATACCGGTGTCGTCATTCGAATTAAAAGTATACGAAGGTTTATTTGTACCCCCATCGATGGTCTTTATTTGGTCATACGCACGGAAGTTCCCATTTACTTTCATGCCATTGGTATCTATCAAAACGATTTGATTTTTGTCATGCGTAAATGATATATCTTCGTTTCGTGTGAGATACATACCCGTAGACGGTTTTGAAATAAAAGTAAAAGATGGATCATTTGATGCACCATCAAAGCATCTAATTTGGTCTTGAGCATTGATCGCGCCATCGAGATCCATACCATCAGAATGAAAAACCGCACGCTCCTCGTTACTCTGTGAAAATGCAATATCAGTTCCATTACGTAAATAAATACCGGTGTTGGAACTTGATGTAAATGCATATGCAGGATATTCCGTTTCCCCGTCAATACTGATTATATGATCTAATGTACGCACATTTCCATCTACATATAACCCTACATCATCGAAGCGGGCTTTGAAATCATTGTTACTCGAAAAAGCAATCGCGTCTGTATCTGTAAGGTACATGCCTGTACGAGGTAACGAACGAAAGGAAAAGGCGGGGGCATCTAACCCTCCGTCAATGCTTTTGATTTGATCTGCGGTGCGAATATTTCCCCATATTTCTAATCCTTCACCGTCAAAAGATGCAAGTAG
>Ga0102930_1000297_pt1 | contig 16860 bp, 19 predicted proteins | sample SalPon1_B_H2O_MG_FD_84514 | JGI IMG/M metagenome (GOLD analysis project Ga0102930, IMG submission 84514) | Salt pond water microbial communities from South San Francisco under conditions of wetland restoration - Salt Pond MetaG R1_B_H2O_MG | ecosystem: Environmental > Aquatic > Non-marine Saline... | reverse complement strand
TCATGTGATGGCGAAAATCCATGCGCCACTCGGTAATTTTTAAGGTGAAATAGACATAAAACACCACTGTGCCAAAGGTGATCACGGCAAAAATGGGCGAGTAGTTGTTGAGTAAGATAATCGAACGAGCGTGAACTCCACAAAAGTGGGAATAATACTAAAAGTCATGAAGTTCATAATGGTGCTAACAGAGCGTGTGCCACGTTCGAGGTCACGGCTAATCCCGCCGGTTTTGCGATCCAAATGAAAGCGCAAGGAAAGTTGGTGCAAATGGTGCAAAACGCGGGTCGATAAGCGGCGCATCGCCCGATAACGCACCCGCGCAAACACGGCATCGCGTAATTCATTAAACAAGGAACTTGATAAGCGTAATGCGCCGTAAGCGAGCAAGAGGCTAACAGGGAGTATTAATACTTGGCTGGGATTTTTTTCTAAAGCGTCGACAATACCTTTTAAAACCATCGGTACGCCGACATTGGCCACTTTAGCTAAAATTAAACAACCGAGTGCAAACAGCACCCGACCACGAAAATCAAGCAAAAAGGGCAGCATGGCTTTTAAGTTTTTTAAGTCACGCCATTGGCTTTGGACACGCTCGGTGTGTGGGCTAGGCTGCATAGTCGTAATGGGCTTGGCTGCAAAAGGGAGGCTATGGTAACGCAAGCCCGGCTCGTTACGCTTGGATTTTCTGTTTTTTAGGGGCTAAACAGCGTACAGTAAACGGCAATCCCAAACCTAAACAAGCCCTATATCAGGAGGATTCATGCAAGCAGAGACATTTAAAGCGCTGATGCTTACTCAAGAGGATGGCAAGACGGCGGCTAATATACGCGAATTAAGTTTAGATGACTTGCCCGCAGAAGATGTGTTGGTGGATGTGGATTATTCCAGTTTAAATTATAAAGATGGCATGGCTGTGACGGGCACAGGCAAGATTGTGCTGGCTTGGCCTATGGTGCCGGGGATTGATTTAGCCGGCACGGTGGTGGAGTCTGCGTCAGAACAATACCAGCCGGGGGATCAAGTAATTTTAACCGGCTGGAGTGTGGGCGAGAAATATTGGGGCGGCTATAGCCAGAAGCAGCGCGTACGTTCTGAGTGGCTAGTGCCGCTACCGGATGGCTTAAGCACACAACAAGCTATGGCCGTAGGAACCGCCGGTTTTACTGCGATGTTGTGCGTGATGGCGCTGCAAGAGGGCGGCGTTAAACCGGAAGATGGCCCGGTTGTTGTCAGTGGTGCTGCCGGTGGTGTAGGCAGCGTGGCGGTGACTTTATTAGCGCAAGCGGGCTATGAAGTAGCCGCAATTACCGGGCGTGAATCGACGCACGCTTATTTGCGTGAATTGGGCGCAACAGAGATTTTGGATCGCGCTAGCATGGCCGAAAAAGCACGACCTTTGGAAAAGCAGCGCTGGGCAGGCGCGGTTGATACTGTGGGCGGTGACATACTAGCGCGTATTTTGGCGGAGACGAACTATGGCGGCACGGTAGCAGCTTGTGGTTTAGCGGCTAGTGTGAAGCTACCCACAACGGTGATGCCCTTTATTTTGCGTAATGTGCGTTTGCAAGGGGTGGACTCGGTGACTTGTCCCTTTGAGCGGCGTCAATTAGCTTGGCAGCGTCTAGCTCAAGAACTGCCAACTTCAAGCTTAGCAAATATTGGCCAAGTCATTGTGCTTGAGGATGTTCCTGAAAAAGCCGCTGCAATTATGCAGGGGCAAATTCAGGGGCGAGTGATTGTGGATCTAAGCCAATAACGAAGGTGGGCTGCAGCGCTAAGCGCGCTGCACATCGCATAATAGCGATTTAAAGGCAGGGAAGCCGCTAATGGGGTCGAGGTGTTGGTCATCAGTTAGTTCATTAATATTGGCTTCATTCCAACCATGAAAACAATGCACAACACCCTGCTTCATGCAGTCAGTGACATCAGCATAAAACGTGACTTGGCCACGTGGTGAGCATACCACGACGCGATCACCTGTTTGAATCGCACGCGAGGCGGCATCGTCGGGGTGGATTTGTACACGCGGCTTGGGGTCATAGGCGCGGGTGCTCGCCATATTGCGTTGTTGTGAATGCGTAAAGTGCTTTTGGCGTCCGCCAGAGGTGAGGACGAGTGGGAATGCTTTTAAGAGCTCAGGGCTTGATAAAGGGCTTTCTATTGGCTCACGGTATACAGGTAAACCTTCATGGCCTTTCTCACGTAATTCTTGTGAGTCGAACTCAATTTTGCCGCTAGCCGTTTTAAAACCATGAATACGCCATTGACGGTCTGCATCTAAATAGCCATGGTCAACCAAGTCATCAATCATCTGGCTATACACGGTGACACCGGCGGGATTACGGTAAACTTCAGTGCGTACTTCATCAGGTAGGCCGCTGGCCATATCTGCCCACGAGGCGTCTAAATCGCCGTGCCAGAATTGCGCTTCCATGCCAAGCTTGACACCTAGCTCAAGGAATATTTGCGCATCCGCCTTGGCTTCGCCGCGTGGTGCTAAAGCAGGGCGGCGGTATTTAACTTCACCTTGATAAGCGCAGCCCGGATAAGCAATTAAAGCAGAGCGTTCTAAGTTCGTCGCAGCCGGTAGCACAATATCCGCTTGTAATGTAGCTGGGTTATGAAAAAAGTCAGAAACAGCAAAGAAGTCGAGTGCCGCAAGTGCTTTTTCCATGCGCTTGGAGTTTGGCCACATCGCTGTGTTAATGCCCATAGCGACTAAAGCATGTAGCTGTTGCGGCTGGCCGTCTAAAATACAATCGGGCATGAGCATGCTTTGCGCAGCAGGCCAGTATTGGGTCCAAATCGGGAAGCGTTCCTCACCAATACGCGCAGGCAATGCTTGGCGGCAGTGATCAAATAGCTCAATCGGCTTGGGCAAGACTTTGTCATTAAAAAAACGATTGCCGCCCTCGCGATCGACCATGCCTAATACAGCAGAGAGCAAAATAATAGCGCGGTGATTTTGAAAGCCATTGCTGTGTTGCACCGTGGCGGTGGGGGAAAGGGCAATTTGCGCTGGTAACTGGGTGGCAAAGAGTTCCACAGCAGCGCGTAGATCGTCTGCATTAATGCCACAAATAGCCGCCACGCGTTCTGGTGTGAAGGTGCTAACGTAATCCCGAAAGGTGTCCAAGCCGCTTGCCCATTCATCCAGAAAGGCTTGATCCTGCCAGCCGTTGGCAAAAATAAGATGGTGAAAACCGAGTGCGAGAGCGCCATCAGTGCCGGGGCGAATTTGTAAGTGAATATCTGCTACAGCAGCGCTTTCTGTACGGCGTGGATCGACCACAATCATAGCGCGTTTCTTTTTACGTTTGGCGAGGTGATGATTCTCAAACGGGGGGATAGAGCCGGACGCATTGGTTGACCAGATTAAAACGCAGCGTGTTTTTGGGGATTCAATCGTGGAGGTGGTTTTTAATTTGGCGCCATAAGTGAGTTTTTCGGCCACCATGGTTGCCGAAAAGCAGCAGCCGGATTCCGTCAAGTAATTGGGGCTGCCAAAGGCATGGGCGAGGCGTTGTAGTTGGGGGCGAGCTTCTTTGGTATAGCCTGCAAAAAAGCCGACAGAGGATGCGCCATAGTTTGTTTTACTGTTTTGCAGCGCATTGGCAATGGTATCAAGTGCTTCTTCCCAGCTAATGCGCTCAAATTCACCGCTGCCTTTCGGGCCGATCCGTTTGAGTGGATACAGCAGGCGCTCTGGATGGTATTGGCGTTCGAGTTGGGTCTGGCCACGGGGGCAGTTCGGCAGGCCGTCGACGGCGATTGCTTCGTCGAGTGCGTTAAGCGTGACCGTAAAGGCGCAATTAGCATCGCACTCGTAACAGGTGGTGTGTTTGATTGTTGGGGTGTCTTCAAGGTGTTGAAGGGGAGTGGTCATAGCTGCTTATTCCTGCGTGAATCTGATAATCATTAATTATCTCAGTGTATGGTAAGCACTGAGTCAGTTAAATTTGTGCAGTGAACAATAAGGAAATGATGGCTTGAAAACTACCCGTATTGCACGGGTAGTCTTAATTATTCTATAGGGGGGGGAAGAGCGGATAATCAAAGACGATCAGATATTTCTTTCGGTAAAGAACGACTATGATCAGTGTGTTGCATCGTGCAACGATTTGTATAGCAAACTACTCCAATCAGAGCGATTAGTACAACTAAACTCAGTACAATACTCATGATTTACCTCCTAGAACGACGATGGGTATGCAACAATCTGATGCGAAAATACAACATAAATAACTGGATTTGTTGTAAAAAAAGCATAAAATCGCCTCGCAATTCCCTTAAGTTTGCAGTGTACCATATAAGTTTAATATAGCATTAGTTAAACTCAATTTTTAATCTAGCTCAGCTAAGTTCATCGCTTGAATTTCTTTAAATAACCCATATTAAAACCTTTTAAGGATTTGACTGGAGTCAGGTTTTGGAGCAATACAGAGGAACAACCATTTTAAGCGTCCGCCGTGATGGCAAGGCGGTGATTGGTGGTGATGGTCAAGTTTCCATGGGGAATACGGTCATGAAAGGCAATGCCCGCAAAGTGCGGCGTCTTTACAATGATAAGGTGATTGCAGGCTTTGCAGGCGGCACGGCGGATGCATTTACTTTATTCGAGCGCTTCGAAAGCAAGTTGCAGACATATAGTGGCAACTTAACACGAGCGGCCGTTGAGCTAGCCAAAGATTGGCGGACTGACCGGGCTTTGCGGCGCTTAGAGGCCTTATTGATCGTAGCCGATGACACTGCATCGCTATTAATTACCGGCAATGGGGATGTTATTGAGCAAGAGCATGATCTAATTGCTATTGGTTCTGGCGGCTCCTATGCCCAAGCAGCAGCACGCGCATTATTGGAGAACACTGAGCTTTCAGCGCGTGAGATTGTCGAAAAAGGCTTAAATATTGCCGCCGATATTTGTATTTATAGTAATCACAACCTGACTATCGAGGAATTATGAGCACGTCAATGTCGAGTATGACCCCACGTGAAATCGTGCAGGAATTAGATAATCACGTTATTGGGCAAGATAAGGCCAAGCACTCGGTAGCGATTGCCTTGCGTAATCGTTGGCGGCGCCAGCAGTTGGAAGAGCCGTTGCGCCACGAAGTCACCCCCAAAAATATTTTAATGATTGGGCCAACGGGTGTGGGTAAAACTGAGATTGCACGCCGCTTAGCGCGTTTAGCCAATGCGCCTTTTATTAAAGTGGAAGCGACTAAGTTGACGGAAGGGGGTTATGTGGGTAAAGAAGTCGAATCCATTATTCGTGACTTGACGGATGTTGCGATTAAAATGATGCGTGAACAGGAAGTTGAGCGTGTCCGTTATCGTGCTGAAGAAGCGGCGGAAGAGCGGGTGCTGGATATTTTGCTGCCTGGTCCTAAGCAAGAAACCAATGTGAATGACTGGCTAGGTGGTGGGGATGAGCAGTCGTCAAAAGGCAGTGACACAGAAAGTGTTGCCCGGCAGAAATTCCGTAAGAAACTGCGTGAAGGTGATTTAGACGATAAAGAAATTGAAATAGAGGTCAGCGCCGCTAATGCGGGTGTGGAGATTATGACACCGCCCGGTATGGAAGAAATGGCGAGTCAGCTCCAAAATATGTTTCAAAATATGGGTAATCAGCGCAAGCGCCGCCGCAAAGTGAAAATTAAAGATGCGATGAAGTTGCTAACCGAAGAAGAAGCGCATCGCATGGTGAATGAAGAAGAGTTAAAGCAAAAAGCGCTTAACGTTGTGGAGCAAACGGGTATTGTCTTTTTAGACGAACTTGACAAAGTAGCGCGTAGTGGTGGGCAGACCTCGGGGGCGGATGTCTCACGCGAAGGCGTGCAGCGCGATTTGCTCCCGTTGATTGAAGGCTCCACGGTGAGTACCAAGCATGGCATGGTGCGTACTGATCATATCTTATTTATTGCGTCCGGCGCTTTCCATGTCTCAAAACCATCAGATTTAATTCCAGAGTTACAAGGCCGCTTACCTATTCGTGTGGAAATGGAGGCACTAACAGCGGCTGATTTTGAACGTATTTTGACAGAGCCTAGTGCTTCGTTAACGGAGCAATATGAAGGCTTATTGCAAACGGAAGGTGTGGAGCTAAAGTTTGAAGCGGACGCTATTCGGCGTATTGCTGAAATTGCTTATACGGTGAATGAACGCACGGAAAATATTGGGGCACGTCGCTTGCACACTGTGATGGAGCGCTTATTAGAAGATGTGCTTTACCATGCGCCAGATTGTGAGGCCACAAAAGTTATTGATGCGGATTATGTCAATGCTACACTGAATGAGTTGGTTCAAGATGAAGATTTGAGCCGCTATATTTTGTAAGGGAGATGCTCCATGACACCGACCAATATCACATTGAACCAAAAGTCACGCGAGTTATTGATTGAGTGGCCGGATGGCGAAAGTCACACCATGACCTGCGAATATTTGCGGGTGCATTCGCCATCGGCTGAAGTGCGTGGCCATGGGCCAGGGCAGGAAAAGTTACAAGTCGGCAAGGAAGAGGTGAATATTACCGCTATTGAGCCGGTCGGTCATTATGCTGTTAAATTAGTGTTTGACGATAATCACGATAGTGGTTTATACGATTGGAATTTGCTGTATGACTTAGGCAAGCATCAAGCCCATTATTGGCAAGCCTATTTGGCTAAATTAGCTGAGCAAGGTTATCAGCGCCAAGCGCCTGAGCAGGTGGGTGAATGAACGAGTCGCCGCAAGCCCTATCTGATGTTTTAGATCAGCTAAAATACAATGAAGCTGGTTTGATTCCAGCGATTGCGCAGCAGCACGATACGCAAGAAATGTTAATGATGGCTTGGATGAATCGTGCTGCCTTAGAAGAAACTTTGCGTACAGGGCAAGTCTGTTATTGGTCACGTTCGCGGCAAGCTTTTTGGCGTAAGGGTGAATCCTCTGGACAGCAGCAGCGTTTATATGAACTGCGTTTTGACTGCGATTTGGACACAGTTTTATTGCTGGTCGAGCAAACGGGTGCGGCTTGTCATACCGGACGGCGGCATTGCTTTTTTTATAAAGTAGACGCCGATACGCAGCAGGTATCGGTTGATAGCGAGCCTCTGATTGACCCAGCCTTGTTATACGGCTCATGAAACGTGTGCTCACTACCATTATTCGGGGCTATCAATTATTTGTTAGCCCTGTTTTAGGCAGTAGCTGCCGCTTTTATCCGAGCTGTTCTTGTTATGCGCATGAAGCGATTGAAAAGCATGGTGCGGCCAAAGGTAGTTGGCTGGCCTTGCGGCGGATTAGCCGTTGCCATCCTTGGCATGCCGGTGGCATTGATCTAGTGCCTGAGCCCCCCTCAAAAAAGTAGCTCAACCGTTTGTTCCGTAAAAATTTACACCTTATTAGGGCTGCTCTAAGCTGAAGCCAATTAGTAAAAACTATAAGGTATCTGCACAATGTCGGACACGCGCTTTGACTTGGCCATTACACACCATACTTCTGAACTGCCGATCGAAAAGTTGGTTCAAGCCCTTATGGAATTATTGGGGCGTAATAATGATTCGTATCTTGAATATAAATTATCAGAAGCATTACTGTTCGAAGGCAGTGGGGCGACGGTCGTTGATAATTTAACTAAAGAAGAAGGTGAGAAATTACAAGAGCGTTTTCGTAGCCTCAACGTCGAAACGACGCTGCGCCCGACACTAGAGTTGGTGTCTAAAGACGTAGGCGAGGAGCAAAACGATGTGCCTCCTTATGTTTGTCCAGCCTGTGAGCATCAACAGCCTAAAGCCCAAAATGAAGCGTCTAATGTTTGTCAGAACTGTGGCGTAGTGGGTGAAAAGTATGCTAAGCGTCAAGAAAAAACCAAAGTATTAGAAGAAGAAAAGCGTAAGTTACAGCACACGCAAACAAAAGCGATGCGCGAAGCTTTGGATCGAGCGCGGTATGCTGAACAAGAACGCATGCGCCAAGAAGCTAAACAAGAGCTGGGCGTTGGCGATAAGAAAAAGTCGCCTCTTGTGGTCGCAGGTGGTGTGGCTGCCATTTTAGCTTTAGGTGTGGGGGGTGTCTTTATGGGCATTCAATACCTGAATAGCCAAGGCAATAGCGAACAAACGGTTGCAGATGCTAATCAAGGCAGTCTCGAACAAGGCGCATCAGCTAATCAAGAGAGTCAAGAGGGCAAAGGCCTCAAAGTATCTATTGATGCGGGTAGTGGCATCCAGGTGGATGGCATCTCTGACCCTTCAGCTCGACCAACCGTCGATGCACCCACACTAGACGGTGAGCAACTCGCTCAGGCACAAGCCCAAGGTGCGCAAGGGCGCGAAAGCAAAGCGCAAAATGCTCAACAACAGCCCGTACCAGCCAAGCCCAAGCGCTTATCACCTAGTGAGTTAGAGGGGTTAAAGCTGATTATGCGCACCCCTTCATCCTCGCAAAAATTCGAACGCATTACTGTCGGTGAATACAAAGAAAGTCAAGCACGCCTAGAACGTTTGTTAACAATGGGGATGCCAGAACTAGCTTTGGTGCACGCAAGTGAGTCGCCTGATCCCTATGCCACCTCGCTGCTAATATTGCGTATTACGCAAGTTCATGTAGAGCAAAATCTGGGCGCTAGTCCAAAAGAAATAGTGCGTGCTTTAGAAGCGCTGTCATTGCAGTTTAATGATGGGCCGCAAGGTGTCTTGATTTTGAATAATGTTGCAGTCGCGCAAGGTCTCTTAGGTCGAACGGCTGATAGTCTTCAGATCCTGACCGATATGGCTAATAGAATGAATCGTTCTTTACCTGATCAAGCGTCTTTTACGCTAGCGCAAAAATACGATTTGCTATTACAGATGATGCAGGATCACAAGAAATACGGCCATGCAGCGGGTATGCCACTTTTATTGGAGCAAGGTGAGCAAATCTTAGCAGATATTCCAGAGGATGCATTTGTGCAGCGTTCTCAAGCTTATACAAGCTTAGCGTCGGGGGCATTGATTATGCAGGGTGAAGCACAAGCCAATAATTGGTTGCAGCGTTTAGAGGATCCCCAAGCTAAAACGCAGCTCAGTAAATACGTTAGTCAAGCACCAACCAATTAGTACTTTATATTACAATGTGCGCTTTTACCGCAGCAAAGTAGTGGGATCATGGACATTGTATACATTCGTAATTTGGTGCTCGAAGCCAGCATAGGCATTTATGACTGGGAAAAAGCCATTAAGCAAAAAGTACGTCTTAACTTGGAGATGGCTTGGGATAATGCTCAGCCTGCACACAGTAATCGCATTGAGGATTGTTTAAATTATAAGACAGTCGCTGAGCAAGTAGCGGCATTATTGGCTGAAAAACACTATGACTTAGTCGAATGTTTGGCTGAAGATATAGCCGCTATGTTAATGCGTGAAACAGGCACGCCATGGCTGAAAGTGGCTGTCGGTAAGCCGGCCGCCGTCAAGCAAGCGGAGGAAGTAGGGGTACAAATTGAGCGCGGGCAGCGGCCATGACGCCTGTTTTTGTCGGCTTAGGTAGCAACTTACAAGCCGAGCTGAATATCTGTTCGGCCTTGTGCTTATTCAAGCACTTATTTGCAGATGTAAGGCATTCCACAGTTTATCAAACGACGGCTATAGGCTTTTCTGGACCTGCTTTCCTCAATGTCGTGCTGGGGTTTCATACTTTGTTAACGCTTGCCGAGCTCAAGCAGTATTTGCGTAAATTAGAGTATCAATATGGGCGACCGTGTCAGGCGGCTAAGTTTAGTTCACGCACCCTAGATATTGATCTCTTGTTATACGGGGATGTGGTGTCGTCAGATGGACGTTTGCCACACCCAGATATTCAACATTACCCTTTTGTGCTATTCCCATTAGCAGAACTAGCCGGCGATTATGTCCACTCCCAATGGGGAAGCACCCTAAAAATGCTGGCGCAGGCGAGTGAACTGTCGTTGGCCGATATGTGTCCGGTAACTTTAGCCTGCGGGCCAGCTTGTTTGGCTCAAGACTTATTGAAGTGATGTTTCAATTGAGCAATATAATGATTGAGGTGTTTGTCTAAGCTTGAACTCACTTGAGCAAATAAGCGCTTAAAAGGGCTGCTAATATCTGTTGTTTCAGTGAAAGTCACCCGTGTGCCTCCCGGTACAGCGCTTAATACAGCTTGGCGCGTGCCCTGTACACTAGCGCCTTGCTGCGTTTTTATCACAACCTCTTTCAGGGCGACTTCTTTTTCTTTGCGTGCCACAATTTTGTCGCCACTTTGCGTGTGCTCAATCCAACGCATGCCCTCGTCATCATCTTTAAGCTGAACACTTTTTAAGTCAGTGCGCCACTCAGTTTGGCGCGATAAATCACTTAAGGCTTCCCAAACCAACTCTGGCGGGGCTTTGATCAACTCGACCCGTGTAGCTTGTTGGTGCGGGGAAATCATTAGTCCAAACAGAAATGGAATTGCAATAAGTAACAGAGCAACTCCAACCAGAACCCATATAAGTAATTGATCCATCACACTTCCTGAACAGTTAAATTAAGTGATTTGTATAGTTTAAGATTATATCGTTTCTATGCCTAAAACTATACTGTATAAAACAAGATCATACTGACTTATCTTAACGTAAAAAAGCCCGCTTTCACGGGCTTTTTTATTGGAATCGTAGTTAGCGATGCGCGTCAGCTTAAATTACTTAATTTTTGCTTCCTTAAAAATCACATGCTTACGTGCTACTGGGTCGTACTTTTTGAATTCCAATTTGTCTGGAGTCGTACGTTTATTTTTAGTGGTAGTGTAAAAGAAACCAGTGTCTGCAGTAGAAACCAGCTTAATCTTGTCGCGTCCGCCTTTCTTAGTAGCCATGCCTTAGTACTCCAGGTTAAACGGTTTCGCCGCGCGCGCGCAGCTCGGTTAGAACGGCATCAATGCCTTTCTTATCAATAATACGCATACCCTTTGTTGATAAGCGCAATTTTACAAAGCGTTGTTCACTCTCAACCCAAAAACGATGGGTATGCAAGTTGGGTAAAAAACGACGCTTAGTTTTATTGTTAGCGTGTGAGACATTGTTACCTGTCACGGGACGCTTACCTGTTACTTGGCATACACGAGCCATCGGACATCTCCAAAACTGCGATTCAATTACTAAAGGCGCGTGAGGATAGCAAAACCTTGACACCTAGGCAAGCGCTATTTGATTGTGCTTGACAAGCAAGCAAACTTTAAACACTCAGTCATGGTAGTTAGAATGTGCACTATTGTTATAAATTGTGCAGTCAATTACATTTTCTTTCTGTCAATAGCTTGTCATACTAATGTCGTATTAAAATGCCATCTTAAGAACCCCGTTAAGAGAAAGCGTAGCACATGACATTGGCAAGCAGTTTAAAAGCACAAGTAGGTGAGTGGCAGCGTGAAATTAAAGAATTATCGCGCCCTCGGCACATTGTTGACGTATTGATTCAGGAGCGCGCTCCGAATCTGGCTGCGCTTAAAGTGTGGCCTTTATTGCAACCTATACTGTATAAATTATTAGGGTATCGGGATGCCGTGCGCATGGCTGATGCAGTGCAAGGTCTGGATGGGCCTGCTTGTTTTGATTACGTGAGTAATTTGCTCCATATGCAAATTGATCTGGTGGGTGGTGAAAATTTGCCGCAAGAAGGGGCTTGCATGATCGCTTGTAATCACCCCACTGGTATTGCTGATGGTATTATACTGTGGAGTGCGTTGTCATCGCTACGGCGTGACATGGCGATCTTTGCGAACCGTGATGCGGTACGAGCCAATCCCAAATTAAATTCCTTCATTATTCCAGTGGAATGGCGGCCTGACTTTCGATCACGAGCAAAAACCCGCGAAACTTTACAGCTCAGTGATCGCGCTTTTGTTGAACAGCGAGCGGTTGTTTTATTTCCTTCAGGGCGTTTGGCCTACTGGGATCGCGATGAAAAGCGTATAATGGAGCGACCTTGGCAGCCGACTGTCGTCTCATTGGCGCGCAAACACCAAGTGCCCATTATTCCCGTGCATATCGAGAGCAGAAACTCCGGCTTATACTATTTATTTTGTCGTCTCTCTAATGAATTGCGGGATATTACTATTTTTCACGAAATTCTGAATAAGCGCGATAAATCTGCTCGTGTCGTTGTTGGCGCGCCGATCTATCCAGATAAGTTGGATAATGATCCGAATGAAGGTGCAGTACGCTTGCGTCATTATGTATCTGAAACTTTAGGTGAAGATCCTGCGGCTCGCTTTTAAGCTTACAGGTATGATGGCGACTGTGATTGCTGAGCCGGCCAAGGTGGTAAGTCGGGCAAGTTAGGGCAGCGCTGCTGCAGTTGTTGATGAAAGTGCTGTGCTAATTCAGGAACTTGTAAATTGCTGGGCGTATGCAAGAAAATCCGTGGGATGCAGCCTGCCTCCAACCAACGTGCCATTTGTGCCACCCAGGGCGCTAGCCAATGTTGATTCTTTTCTAAAATAGGGTGGGCAATATAACGCAACATAGGACAGTGCGCTGTGGTGTCTAATTGTACAGGTAAGCGGGGTTTGCGTGTTTGTGCCTCGCGAGTGGCCTTGTCCAAGGCAGGCGCTGTGTGTAAGGGGCGACTTTCAAAAATAACCCGATCAATGCCTTGTTGAGTCAGTAAAGCGTTATAGCGCTGGCGTATATCAGTTTGTGTAAAAAAAGCGGGATGGCGCACTTCAAGCGCGTATTGGTAATCTTTGGGTAATTCACGCAAAAATTGTTCTAAAGCCGGCAAGCCGTCTGGTGAAAAACTAGCAGGTAACTGGATCATGAAAGGATTGAGGCGTTCGCCCAATGGTTCCATGCGTTTTATAAAGGCGTTGGTATCGGCGCTTACTTGATATAATTTTTGTTCATGTGTGATACGACGTGGCAATTTGAAGCTAAAACGAAAATGTGACGGCGTTGCCTCAGCCCAACGCGCGACAGTGTCTTCGGCGGGTGTTGCATAAAACGTTGTATTACCTTCAACGGCGTTGAAAAATTGTGCGTATTGGTGCAAATAATCACCGGCTTTAGCGTTGGCGGTGTAAAAGTGACCTTTCCAGCCTGCTTGTGACCATAAAGGCGCGCCAAGGTAATACGGGGGTGTTTGTGTATTCATGGCACCTTATAATACAGACTCATAGCGAGGAAAACGATAGGGCTTGTCATTAGTTTTTTCGCCCATATAAAAGCTACAAAAACCTGAAAAGTATGCCATTTCAGGCAAGGAGAATAGTGTGGAATACAAGGATTATTATAAAATACTGGGTGTCGAACGTTGTGCGAGTGACGACGCTATTCGTAAAGCTTATCGCAAGCAAGCACGCAAATATCATCCTGATGTCAGTCAAGAGCCTGATGCGGATACACGCTTTAAGGAAGTAGGCGAGGCTTACGAGGTGCTGCGAGATAAGGATAAACGTGCTGCTTATGATCAGCTAGGTGCTAATTGGCAACAAGGGCAAGATTTTCGCCCACCGCCGGGCTGGGATGGTTCTTTTGGTGGCGGTGGGCAGCGCACACGAAGTGATGCTCAAGCAGATTTTGGAGATTTTAGCGATTTTTTTTCCAGTATTTTTGGTGGGGGATTCGCTGGTCATGCGGGTGGTGGTTTCCATCAACACGAACGCGCTACACGCGGTCAGGATCAACAAAGCAAGATACAGATTGATTTAGCCGATGCCCTACAAGGTGCAAAACGCCAATTCACGGTGAGTAGTGCCAGCGGTCAGCGCACGCTAACCGTTAATATTCCGAAAGGAATCAAAGCGGGACAAAAGATTCGTCTGAATGGTCAAGGTCAAGCAGGCTCCGCCGGAGCGGGTGATTTATTGCTAGAAGTGGCGTTCAAGCCGCATCCACTTTATAAGGTGGAAGGGCGTGACCTGTACTTGAACCTGCCGGTAGCACCTTGGGAAGCTGCTTTGGGAACAAGCCTGAATGTGCCAATGCCTGCGGGTGGTTCGGTGGCCTTAAAAGTACCGGCTGACTCACGCTCAGGGCGCAGAATGCGTTTAAAAGGTAAGGGGATACCCGGTAATCCTGCTGGAGATTTGTTTGTCACCTTGGAAGTAGCCTTGCCACCGGCGGATACGGATAAGGCGAAAGCGTTTTATCAACAGATGGCCGCAGAGCTGCCCTTTGATCCACGTCGTAATATGGGAAGCTGATTAGCCCTATGTTCTCGTGTATTAGAAACGGGGCTCTTACTCCCTTTAAGAAGATGCTATACAATACGGCTCCATACTTTTAGGCACAAAAAGGGTTCCAAATCAAGTGGCAGACGATTAATATTGCCGCCTTTATGGTTTGCTACCTATCTATCCTAGGGTGTGGACAATATTAAATGAATAGGTCGGCAGAACTAGCCCTGCTGGCGGTAAAGATAAGAGGTTTCACACCAAAATGTGTGATGCCAGCAGGTTATTCGATTTACATGAGACTCAAACAATGACGGAATTAAGCAGATACCGGAACATAGGTATATTCGCGCACGTTGACGCGGGCAAAACAACCACCACAGAGCGTATCCTAAAGCTCACAGGTAAAATCCACAAGCTAGGTGAGGTTCATGATGGAGCTTCCACTATGGATTTTATGGATCAAGAGGGTGAACGTGGTATCACGATTCAGTCTGCCGCAACAACTTGTTTTTGGCCGGGTAGTACCAAGCAATGGGAACCTCATCGTTTCAATATTATTGATACCCCCGGACACGTTGACTTCACCATCGAAGTTTATCGTTCCTTAAAAGTATTAGATGGCGGTATCGGTGTATTTTGTGGTTCGGGTGGGGTTGAGCCGCAGTCTGAAACCAACTGGCGCTATGCAAACGAGTCTGGTGTGGCACGCATTATTTACGTGAACAAGTTAGACCGTTTGGGCGCTAATTTTTACCGCGTTGTTAAGCAAGTTGAAGATGTTCTGGCTGCCAAACCGCTGGTGATGACTTTGCCAATTGGCGAAGAAGATAACTTCGTGGGTGTTGTTGATTTATTAACTCGCCAGTCATGGGTATGGGATTCATCCGGCGAGCCATTGCAGTATGAGTTGCAAGATGTGCCTGAAGACATGGTGGATCAAGTCGAAGAGTGGCGTGAGAAATTAGTCGAAACGGCGGTTGAGCAAGATGACGACTTAATGGAAGCCTACCTCAGCGGTGAAGAGCCGTCTATTGAAGACATTAAGCGTTGTATTCGCAAAGGAACCATTAACTTAGATTTCTTCCCGACGTATGCAGGCTCCTCGTTCAAAAACAAAGGCGTACAACTGGTGTTGGATGGTGTAGTAGACTACTTGCCAAGCCCAACTGAAGTGAATCCTCAACCTGAGGTAGATTTAGAGGGTAATGAGACGGGCGAATTTGCCAGTGTTGATCCTAAAGCCCCGGTGCGTGCCTTAGTCTTCAAGATTATGGATGATCGCTATGGTGCCTTGAACTTTGTGCGCATGTATTCAGGTACCATTAAGAAAGGTGATTCCTTGTTGAATACCTTTACGGGTAAGACTGAGCGCGTTGGGCGTATGGTGGAAATGCATGCCAATGACCGGAATGAGGTTGAGTGGGCGCGTGCCGGGGACATTGTCGCTTTGATTGGTCTAAAAAATGTCCAAACTGGTCATACATTAGCGGATCCAAATAGCCCTGCTACCTTGGAACCCATGGTGTTCCCAGACCCAGTTATCTCCTTAGCGATTGCGCCTAAAAATAAAGCAGCCGCTGAAAAGTTGGGTGTGGTGCTCAACAAAATGGTACAGGAAGACCCCTCTTTCCGGGTTGAAACGGATCAGGAAACCAATGAAACCATTTTGAAAGGTATGGGCGAGTTGCACCTTGATATTAAAGTCGACATTTTACGTCGCACGCATAATATTGAGGTTGAAGTGGGCAAGCCGCAAGTCGCTTACCGCGAATCAATTACCGCGCAGGTGGATGACAGCTACACGCATAAGAAACAATCCGGTGGTTCGGGGCAATTTGGTAAAGTGGATTACACGATCCAACCAAATGAGTCGGGCGAAGGTTTCGCCTTTGATTCTGTCGTGGTTGGCGGTAATGTGCCACGTGAATTCTGGCCAGCGGTTGAAAAAGGCTTTAAAGATAGCATGCAAAAAGGTGTTTTAGCAGGCTATCCAATGGTGGATGTCAAAGTAACCTTAACGGATGGTGCGCACCATGCGGTTGACTCCTCCGCTATGGCTTTCGAAATAGCGGCTAAAGGTGCTTTCCGGCAGTCAATTCCAAAAGCGGGCCCTCAAATTTTAGAGCCTATTATGAAGGTTGATGCTTTCACGCCGGAAGATCATGTCGGTGACGTTATTGGTGATTTAAACCGCCGTCGTGCGATGGTCAAATCACAAGATCCAGGCCCAACGGGCGTGCGTGTTAAAGCAGAAGCACCATTGTCGGAGATGTTTGGCTACATTGGCGATTTGCGCACAATGACATCCGGTCGCGGTCAATTCTCTATGGAATTTTCGCATTATGCACCGTGTCCAAAGAATGTGGCAGATGAAGTCATTAAAGAAGCGCAAGAGCGTAAGAAAGCCCAAGACGCCGCACGCTAATTAGTGATCGAGTCAGCTGTAATGCAATGATCTTGTTAAAACTTTAAGTTTTAAGCCCCATTCTCTGTAATGGGGTTTTTTTTGAGCTTAATCTTTACCAAAAATACCGTTTTGCGTCAGCACAATACGGTTATGCCACTGTTCAGATGATTTGCCCACGCATACATCAATCTCACGGCCATCTAACTTCGCTTTAATGCTATAGCCTTTAGCCGGTTCATGATTGAGGCTGATAATACGTTTTTCCCCAGCGCGTAATTGCGTCAGTAAAATGGTTTCCTGCACAAAGTCATTGCCGTGCT
>Ga0102930_1000296_pt1 | contig 16872 bp, 17 predicted proteins | sample SalPon1_B_H2O_MG_FD_84514 | JGI IMG/M metagenome (GOLD analysis project Ga0102930, IMG submission 84514) | Salt pond water microbial communities from South San Francisco under conditions of wetland restoration - Salt Pond MetaG R1_B_H2O_MG | ecosystem: Environmental > Aquatic > Non-marine Saline... | reverse complement strand
CTTCTCATGGCTTCTACGAATCTCATATATGAAATGACAATTCATGAAACGACAAACTTCAAATGTGACATGTGAGATTTGCAACAACACATATTCATCGGTTGGAATGGCAACACATCTCAAACATGCACACGGTCTCACAACAGATGAATACGTTCAAGACCATTCCGAATTCCGAAAAAAGCATTTGAAGCAATCCAACGATTGCATTGAATGCTTGATCTGCAATGAGACAGTTCACAGCGAACGTGCATTGACGTATCACCTGAAACGTGAACATGGGATCACAAAGCAAGAATACGCTGTTGAACACGTCCACAACGGCTCACGCCCAACGTGCAAATGTGGTTGTGGACAACCCACCACGTTTATTCACAATCCACCGTACTTCCGGGAATATGTGTCTGGACACAACAGCCGGGGGGAATCAAACCCCATGCATGGTCGGACGCACACGCCTGACACACGAGAAAAAATGCAGCGGGCCAAATATGAAAGTTTGATTAAACGGCTGGAGGAGCGGGATCTTGTTGCTGAATTTGATTTTCATGAGTACAACGGCAACGAAACTCATGCCCCGCACACCATCTACACGTTCACGTGCTGCCGGTGCAACCAATCCTTTGAGCACCGAATCCGCCGTTCTCGGATCCCAACGTGTCCAACATGCAACGCAACCGGATCACAATTTCAACGGGATGTTGCCGATTTTCTTGAATCTGAAAATGTGAATTTCATTGAAAACGACCGAAGCGTTCTTGACAATGCGGAATTGGACTTCTACATTCCCAAACACGATTTTGCGATTGAGTGTGACGGCATCTATTGGCACAGTGAAATTGGCGGTGGAAAAGGTCGTGACTACCATGTTTCAAAAACACGGAACTGTGAAGCACAAGGCATTCAACTAATGCACGTGTTTGAAGACGAATGGAAGCACAATCAAGACATTGTGAAATCTGTGTTTCGTGCCAAACTCGGTCTAATTGACCGCATTCTTTATGCCCGAAACACGGACATTCGGCAGTTGAACACCAATCAAGAGCGTGAATTTCTTGAATCCCATCATCTCATGGGATATGCACCGTCAACGACTGCGTGGGGATTGTTTCACGATGACACGCTTGAACTTGTTTGTACATTCGGACATATCCGATTTTCAAATCAGCCTGGCCACGAGTTGATCAGGCTATGCACACGACGGAACACGATTGTTGTGGGTGGCTTTTCTCGTCTCTTGAACCATCACATCAAAGAAATGGCACCGTGTCGCATCATCTCATATGCAGACCGCCGTTGGTCGTGCAAGCGCACGAGTGCATACCCCCGTGTTGGATTTGAGCACGTCAAGACATCCGACCCAGGATATTGGTACTTCACGACGCATCCGTTGAAGCGATTTCATCGCAGCAATTTCACAAAGCAAACGTTGGTTGAAAACCATGGTGCCGATCCCAACAAGTCCGAATTTGAAAACATGGTTGAGATGGGATATGACCGGATCTGGGATTGTGGGCAATTGAAATTTGAGTGGAGATCAAAAAAACGCGGGTCATGACCTTTGATTGAATCATGACCCGCGAAACACGGCTGTGTTTGTGTTGTTGGTTTCTATACATACGATGGATCTGCAATCACCACTTTGCCATAGAACTCTGGACGCACCATTCGCTTCGCGTATCGCGTCATCACACCACGTCGCGGCGTGAAATTGTTTGGATCATACACGATTGGCGTCATGATGAGTGGGATGTATGGAGCATAGACAGCACCCGTTTCAAGGAAGCTGTTTCCACGGAATCCAACGAGGATTGTGTTTTCCAACATGTAAGGGTTCTTGTACACCTGGAATCGGTTGTACAGCGTTCCAACACGTTGCACACCCATTGCGAATTGCATCTCGTCGCCACCGGTATCGGTGCGGTATCCTTCAATGCTTTCAAGGATGGTTGCCACCTGTGGGCTACACACGAGGAAGTTTGCACCACCACGCATGGTCTTCTGATGAATTTGGTTGCTCACGCTTTGGATTTTGTTTCCAAGCGTCTGGAACCAGTCATTCTTGGTTCCACCCGGCTGACTTCCGGAATCCACAAAAGAATCGGTTGCAGCATCGTATTCGTACCCAGTGCGAGTGCTCCAGTATTCAGTTGTGAGTGCATTGGAAAGCAACATGTCAAGGATTTCCAAATCAATTTCCATTGAAATGTACTCTGACAACATGCTCGTCAATTCAGCTTCAGCATCCACGCTGTGATATGCATTGAGATCCTGTGCAAGTTCAGGCGTCCAAACAGCTTTCAACTTGCGAGTCTTTGCAGCAATGGGTTCGCTGCTCAGATCAAAGTCAATTTCCGGAATATCAAGAATCTGATACGTTCCGGAAGCACCGTCAGGTCCGCTTGTGCTGGAACCACCACCAACATCAAAGCCACCGCCCACGTTTGGATTCGGTGAACGATCTTCAAAGTCACCGCGATCATACGTTTCGGGTTGCACGTGGTACTCTACATCAATTGCTGATGCTCCCGAGAAGTCGGATGCAGCGTCAAATCCGCCGGCGCTATTATTTGGAAGCACGACAAATTCAACGTTGTGTGTTCCGTCTCCTTGTTCCCCGACGTAACGAGTGTGCGTCTTGTAGAACTCGCTGATCAGAGTAGAAGAAATCGTGAATGCACGAACACCGTTGGTGTCAATGTTTGCAGGAAGGTTGACGGTGACACGGCGAAGTGTGTTCACACCGCTCTGTGTTCCTGTAAGATCCTTCAAATCTTCATCAAATCCAATGCGGCTGTTGGATACCGTTCCGACAGACACGACGCCGTCGGAATCATCAAGACCGCTTGCGGCTTTGTCGTTGATGCTGTATCCAAATTGACCGGCACCATACAGGCCACCAGAAGGATCACCTTCGGTTTCTGTGGTTCCGTGGATCTTGTCTCCAGCATTGAATCCAGGCTGCGTGGATCCATATTTGAAGTCAAGATAAAAGATCAATCCGGATGGAAGATTCATGGGTTGCACGGAAACAAATTCCTTTGCAACGATTTCACCGAATACGCGGCGAACCAATGGAAGAGCAACACCCGCCCATTCTTCACTTCCTTCGGCGGTTCCTGTGCGAGTTGCCTCTGTCAGCAACTCACGATATTGGTTTTCAAGCAAGATTGCAAGACCGTGAACATCTTGTTCGGTGTCAAGATTTTCAAGTAGTCCAGTAGGTTCCCATTTGCGAACAAGTCCCCGGCTTTTCTCCAGAAGTGCTTGCTGTGGATTTCCACCTCCCTTGAACTGGTCAAGGTTAAAGTTTGTAGTAGAATTCATTTTTTGTTTGTTGTTTCGGATGAAAAATGTGTTATCATGTTGAAGTTTTGTCATGAAAAATGCACGTATGGCAAAACTTCAACCCTGCGAGTTATTGTTTTTTCACTTCTTGTTTTTTCTACGACGCCCATTGCGCCCTTTATTCTTCCCATTCAGCACACCAGCCAATTTTTGCATTCGGGACTTCATGTCCACATTCTCATTCAAAATGCTTGAACTTGGTTTGGTGGAATTGTTTTTCTGTGTTCCGCCCGAAACGCTGTTTTTGATGGATTCGGTGATGCGGCTCACGCTGCTGTTGGAATTGGTGTTAACCTTCGTTCTGTTTGCCTCATTGAAGTTTTCTGCAATGTTTGCATACGTCAATTTGACTTCACGAAGATTGCTTGCGCGGTCAAAAGCATTTACAACACGCTTTTGCTGGCGTGTATTCAAGTTGAAACTGTTGTTCAACTTGTTGGTATACAGGAGTTTAGAGTTGACCAAATTAACTTCGTTAATTTGATTCCGCAGGATTTCAACCGCCTGACGATATTTATTCAACGTCTCCCTGAGTTCCGCTGCTTCTTCACGATATTCATCCATGTCATCATCATATGCCATGTCATTCATATCGCCTTCATCATAAAACATTGAATCGTCTATCTCATCCTCATAATACTCCATTTCATCAAGCAAATCTCGGTAAGACAGACCTTCGTTTACGCTACTATCCGGAAGCGACTCCAGATCAAATTCAAGTTGGCCGTATTCAAAGCCAGGATCAAATTCAGTGTATGAATCTGACTCATATGAAGGTTCATCAGCCAATGTTTGATATGGGTCGGATGCAATCATTGGATCATTCATGGGATCTCTATCCACATCCGTGACTCCATATTCAGACAAAAGTTCATCAATCTCACGTTCCGTGAGATCAAGACCTTGATCAAGTTCACCCAAGAAATCTTCAATTTCACGATCAAGGTCAACTTCTTCAATTCCTTCTTCAAGATCACGCAACACGTTTGCAAGGCTTTCATGGACACTTGCATCGCTTCCCGCGTTGTATCCGTCTTCATGATTCCCCATGTCCAACATTGGAGCATCTTCATGCCCACCGTCGTGCTGTGGTTCACCATATGAAAGTTGATCGCTCCAATCCGGGTCGCTGTGGCGTTCGTCGTCGGCAACAGCTTCTTGAAATTGGGAAAGGAAATTGGTGATCTCTTCTAATTCGTCGTCGTCCATTTCATCGTCATCGTCATCTTCATCTGAATCCAAGTCAAGTTCAATTTCAATTTCTTGACCATCATCTTCATCAGATTCCTCGGCTTCGGCTTGCAATTGGTCAGCAAGCATCTTTTCCAAACGAGGCGTCCACGACTCTTCAAGAACGCTTTTTGCATTTTCAAGTGATAACTCTTTGAATGTCTTGAGATCAGTCATGACATCTTCAAAAAGCTCACTATCAAGTTGGTCTGACATATCTTGTATATAATGATTGTTGTGTATTCTTTGATATTCGGCCTGAGTTCATTTTGGGAACTCAATATATTGTGAAAAGTCTCGGTACGCCGTATTGCAGAACGACGTTTTCGTTTGTTCTATATATACAATTCAATTTGAACTCATTTGAATTCAATTTCATTTTGAAGAAACGCCATTTGCAGAATTTCCATTGGTGGAAGATTTTTCGGGAAATTTGCTGATTGCATTGGATCCCGCATAGATTCCATAAACTGCAATGTTGAGTTGCACCCATTGCGAAGCGTCAATCATGTTGATTGACAGCAGCACAATGGAGATAACGAGCAATGCAAGCCCCCCAAGAAATTTTCGTGAAGTCAGCCGTTTTTTCAAATCTGCATTCATTGTATTGTGTTTTTTTTTTTTAGAGTTCCTCAATCATGAATCGCAATTTACGGAGAATCTTGGGTGAAGGAATGGATTTAAAATCGGATCGGGACACCGTTTCAATTTCAACCTCAACTGTTTTTTGCGCCAACTCATTCAAATTGTCAACGAGTGCTTGTTTGTCTTTGAATTTTGGATCAACATTTGCTTGGTTGGGGTCTACACCATCTGGATATACGGGATTTCCGTCATCATCTCTAACGACTGCATCTTGCACATATTTTGCATATGCTTTGTCGTATCGGTTCTTTGCCCTTTCCAACTCGTCCATGTTGATCACGATGGGCCAAACAAGTTTTTCACCAAGGTCATCACGCTCCTCAATTTTTTGCAGTGCTTCGTGTCCTCTTATAATTTCAATGTTCGTCAACTTCATATCGCTATATTTTGAAATACTTTGGATGTGGTCCATCAACTTGAATTGATGGGCGTTTTTGCATGACACCATGCCATGCAAAACTCATTGATACATACCTTATTTGGAATTTTTTTCACGAAATATGCTCCAAGCCAAGCGATTGGCATTTCCAAAACAGGAATCTTTTATGTCGTCTCCATATGCGCGTTCAATACGTTCAACCAGGGAATTTGAATTGGGGGGTGGGATGTTGTCCAGTATGTATTCACGGACCATTTCTCTCACGTAATGCTCCGCTCGCTGTGGTAAATCTTCGGTGTCGGTCTCGGCATAATCTTTGGCGTCGGACATGCTAATTCCATCAGCAGCCTTTTTAACGCGATCTGCAAGATCGTCGTCCAAATCATCAAGATCAAGGTCTCCTTGTTTATAGGCATAGACCATTCCAAAGAATCGTTGTTGAGCTTTGGAAACGGCTTTTTCACGCTTCAACCCCTCATTGAGATATTGGTCGCTAAGTTCCACATCACCCAACAACCCCATGTAATCGTGATTTAGCTCACGCAATGCTTTTTTGGTGTCAATCAACATGAGATTGGCTTGCTCTTCTGAAATGTAATATCCACCGGAACCTGGAATGGATTTATCCAAGAAGCGGTAATCTTTTCCATATCCCCGCGCCGCTTTTAATCCGAAAATAACAAATGGCGACTTGAATTCGCTTTCTTCCACTGGAATGGCAACCAAGATATTCAGTGGTTCAGAGTATGAAACTTTCTTGAATGGAGATGAATGGTGTTTTGCACGGTACGTGGTGTTGTAGAGTTGGGTGACGTCTTGAAACGTGTCGCTGTATGGACGCCCCGGATTGTAATATGAGTAATGAGAAAAGGGACTTCGCACGGGTTGCACATGGTTGGTTGCCAATTCCCGTCTAACCATTTCTCGGATCAATTTTCTAACGTTCTTCATGATAGATATTCTTTGTTGTTTTTGGCTGCCGTGAACACATGCTTGACAAAGTCGGACATGCTTGTTGATTTGAACGATTCAAGTTCGGTTAGCTGACCCGAACTCACAACAAATGTGTCCCACGTGGGATAATCATCGGTCGTGGTTTTTGCATGAAATATGATCTTATGATCCATGCGAACCGATTGATCCGATAATGACACATCCAATGTCCGATTACTTTTGTTGACTTCAACGTTGATTCTCCATGATCCAACATGGCCCGTCCATACTACATACCCACCGCTTGACCCGCTTCTGTACAGATCAATTGCTTGGGCAAGATTGGATGCAAACTCATTCAATTCTTGCATTTCACCTTGTTGTGCAATCTCAATCAGTCGGATCATGGTATTCGTCACTCATTTCTCCAATGATTTCACCTGCAAATGAAGTAACCCGGTTCCACGGAGTGATAATTCGTTGAGAGTTGAAGGATTCGTTAAGTTGTTCCATGAATGCTCCGTGAGTTGAAGGGTTGGATACGAAATCCCATGCAATCAAGTCAAAGTCATTGCCAACTCTGACTGTGTCACCGCCCGTGCTTTGAACACTGCCCATCCCACGACTGGAAATGCCAACATTCACATTGGCTTCAATCAGGCTTTTCAAGATATTCCCATTTGGAGTTGGGAGGATCTCCACTTTCCCCATCACATCGTTTCCTCGCCACCATATATCTGTGATGATATGAGACACGTTTTTGAGATTGACGGTGGAATCGTCCGGGTGGTCAAGTTCCCCCAAACTCAAACGCTCGTTGACCTTTTCCTTCTTGTACTTTTCAACTTCTCGCTTGAGAATTTTCTTTGGGTAAATGCGACCATTTTGGTTTTTGGCGTTTGCCCGTTGCAAAACTCCTTTCACCGTGAGTTGGGCATTTCCGGAAGACTCTTGAATTGGAACCCTTTCGTATTGAAAGGGGATCACGTCTACAATGTCAGCTTTTTGTTTTGGCATGTTGTGTGATTTATATGAATTCATCAAATGTCCATGTAGCGTGTCGTTACCTCATTGGACATGTAGAAAGAAACAACTCTCCATTTTTGACCTCAAATTCAAAAATGTATGCAAACTTGACTCCGTTCAAGTCGTTGATCATTGACTCCATGAGTTGATTTCGGTATCTTTCAAAAAGACTATTATATCCATTGCGAATGTGTTGTGAGTGTGGCTGTATTATATAATATCAAAAACCACCTTCCATTAAATCCATTGAAGCATTATTTGCCCCAAACATCATCTTGCGAATGGGCCAACGCATAAACCGATTTTTGGTGTTATCTCCGAGATAGTTGTGATAATAGTCAAGAATGTTCTCTGCTGTGGCGGGGTCAACAACAACACCGTCAATTCGCGCGCCTTTTCCTCGGGACACGATCCGTTCCAGTTTCTTCAATCGTGAAGAAATAACGTTTTTGCGAAACATCTCTAATTCGGACAACACAACCTTCTGAACGTATTCCACAAGAACGTCTGGGAGTTTTTTGTCTTGCTTGGAATTGCTGCTGCTATCATTATGGATTTTCATGGCGTTATTTTTTGTTTTGGATTGAATATACACACAATGCACGCTACACTCTTTTACGCACACATACGCTCTCTATATATCCCCCTTGGAGCATTTCAATCAACCCAAAAGGTTCTCTTTCTAAAGAGATCGTAAAAGACATCTGATAATTCATCCCGGATAATCGTTTTGAGTTCTCGCCGCTCTTCAGCAGAGAATACTTCTTGGATCAGAAGTTGCTTTTCCACCTCCTCCTTAATGATGTTTCGTACCACGTCATTCTTCATCAAAGTACCCCGCGTTGATCTTTCGTTGAATTTCTCGCAACACGTCTTCCAGATAATCATCAGACATCGTGTCCGCAAGTTCATACACCAAATCTCTTGATGGTATCTGGCGAATGGCTTCGGTTAATGATTTTTCAAGCTGTTCGCGTCGTTCATTCTCATTTTGGATTCCAGCAAGTTCTTTCAGTCTATTGTTCATGTCAGTTATTGGTATGCGTGTTTTTTTCAATGGTTGTTTACATGCAACTTTCTTTCTTGTATGAAACACCCTCTCCTATTATATATGGTACGTGTATTTTTTGGTGTCTCTATGCAGTTTTTTCAGTAAGAAAGGTTGTAATCTCGTTTGATGCCATCCAGTGCGGGTTCAAGAACATCGTTGGATAGTCCATACAACAATGCATCTGTATATTGCCGATCACCAAGCATGGAACGCACTTGATCAGCAGTGGTATATACCTGCCGCCCCTGGTTCACTTCAATAAACCCCAATCCGTGATTTCTAACAATGTATAATAATACGTCATGCAATTCTAAAACACCGATTCGTTTTTCAAGCTCCAAAACAAACCGGTCAGTGGACATTTGATCACGAATATTCTGCCCTCTGATAATTTCAGATGAAGATGCTTCTGACAACATAGGGTTACCAGCGGAAAAAAGTGTATGAACGCTTTCAAACACCTTTTCATTTTTCTGTGCATATGGTAAAATCCATTCCTTGAAGTCTTGCAAGGCTTGTTCTGATAGAACATCGTCCATCAGCGTATATCCATATTGCTTGTTCAATTTTTTTAGATACTCCCGCTTCTGGTCTATCATATCTTGGTCTCCGTCACCTGAAAACGCATACGGGGTATTGTATCCCGGAACATTAGCGGTTGTCGTTGCTTCATCATAGTTTTCAACTTCATCATCTGGAACACAGTTTGGGACTTCTTCACCATTTTTCATCTTGGTTCCAACCATTGTGTACCCATCCCAACAAGGGTCTTCTTCATTCAAGCGCTGTATTTTCATGTCGTATTTTGAAATTTTGTATGTGTGTGATCCGCAAACTTCTATAACAGCGTTTGTTCAATCTCGTTGTATAGCTGATAATACATCAGCATACGTTTGACATTCTGTTCATAAACCGTGTGCTCGCATTTGATGTTTTCAATGAGATCAACGGCTTGGTCTACCTTAATCCGTGCAACGTCGTCTTTGATCTTGGGCAATATGTCCGAAAAGGCTTCAGCCAACCGATCCACCTCCGAATTGAGATATTCGGTCATATTGTTGGTGTTTGAAATGTTGTTGATGTATTTGCGAATCAGCTTCTTTTGATTCTCACCCAACCCGTTGTATTTTTCATTGAAGCGCTTCATCATCAACTTTTGAGCATACATCCGGAATCCACGGCTTTGCTTTTTGTATTCTTTTATCAAGTCCGACTGCTTTACTTTGTCATCAATGGACGTGTTAGGAATTGTGATATGCTCAATGATTGTACTTTCACTCTCAACAACGTCAGTTGGGTTGTAAACCTCTTCTTGCAGTTCAGCTTGGAATAGCTTGTATATGCTTGCAAACTTGCGATAATTGCTTATATTCGTTTTGAAAAACTCTTTAAGGGGGTACTTGTCTTTGATTTCCCCAACAAGTCGGTATTTCTCGTCTTTCAACTTGTCTTCATCAAGCATACGCCTATTGCGCAACACACGCTGAAGAAGATTTCGTGCTTTCTTTTCATCCCGATAGTTTTCATTCATGAGAACACGGTAAAGGGAGTATTCTTTGGCAACCTCCGTGTTTTTGTAGTATTCACGAATGATATTCATGGCATGGCTTTGTTCACGCCCATTTAACACATCTTGTGTGATCTGACGTGCCAAAAGCTCAAATATCAGTCCAGAATTCTTGTATTTGGAATGCTTGATTTTCTTCATTTCAATGTGTTATATGTGGTGATGGTGTTTTTTGTCTCTTTCCTATCGTCCTGTGTGTATATGTGGAGATATACAACATGCATTGATGGGTGGTATTATATAAAAACACATTCATATATAGGTATGAATGCGAATCACGTCATTCAAGGATTTCCATTGCATCATTTGGATCGGGGAATGAATCAATGATATTTTCGTTCATGAAACTATCATCAGGGATCTCCCATTCTTGATCTTGTCGGGACTGCTCATTCATGATTTCTTGTTTCAAAGATTCTTGAATCAGATTCTTTTTGTGGTTTGGGGCTACCGAATCAAGAGCCAAAGGGCTGCCCCCCTGGAAATTTTGTTTGAGATCGCTTGATTTTGGACGAAGCAAGTTGGACATGTCTTTGAGTCCGTATTTGTCGTCATCTTGTTTTGTGACACTATCAAATTCTCCTTTTGGCTTGTTATCCCCTTTATCACCGTCTTCACCTTTTTTGGCAAGATCGTCCATGTCAATGTTTTTGAGATTGACATTGCCGGATGCTGCAAGGTCTCCGGGTGTTCCATAACTCTGACCTGTCTTGACAGGATCATTTCCTTCTCGCTCAATCTGTTCTTTGCGGAAATTGCGCTTCCAATCTCGCACTTTCTCCCGAAGCTGCTCTTCGTACTCTTCTTCGGACATGTTGAAAATGTTCTTTGCAATCCACTTATCGGAGTGTATAGGCAATTCTCTCAAATCACGTGCCACGCCCGCCTTCCGGCTCAAAAATTCAATTCGCTCCTGCTCTGCAACAATAGACGGGTTTGTGAATTTGAAGTTGAATCCAACGAGATCCTGATTTTTATACCCCTTGGTATAAAGATGCACCAATGCAATCTTTTTGAGTTCCTGTGCAAGAGATTCTTGCAAGTTACGAACTGCATTGGCAAATTTGATGCTTTCTTGGGCCAAAGTTGAATTATGAATGATCACACCCGCCGACACTGCAAAGTTGTGGTACTTCTTTACTTGAATGTCACACGTGTCAATTCTGCCTTCCAGCTTTGTAACGGACACAACCTCATGATTTTTATGTGTAGATTGAATGGCGTTCTGAAGAGGCATGAGTGGTTGTCCAGGCTCCAAATTTTGAGCCTCAATCCAATCACCGTCACGCGTCATGAATTTGTGATCTGGTGTTGTTACAATGGTTTCATCATTATCCAACTCAACTTCAACAACTTCAGCATTGCGCCGCGTCATTTCTGCTGCCTCAATTTCTCCGGCAACCATTTCACCAGACTCTTCATCATAAGAGTATGTGTAAAGAGGCTCTGAATCTCCGTCATCATTGTTGTAGTGATCAATAATTTCTTCGGCGGTGACTGTTTCACCGCCAATCAACGGAATCTCTGTCTTTGGGTCAATACATTTTCCCTGTATCTCATTCTCATATCCAAGAAATGCGTTTGGGACCTTGAGTGCAGACATCAGCTTTTTGCGAAGGTACTCCACGTCTTCAATAACCTGATACTGAAGACCCTGCAAACTATTGATCTCTGTGCCGTTCTCACGCCCTCTAACAGGCAAGAAAAAATCCTCAAGCATGTTGCGCATATTGAACTCAAGGTTATATTGACCGGTCTGTTGGTCCATGAGAGGCGTCTGCTGAATATCATTGATGATGCCTTTCATGTACGAATCCACGGCATCCGGTTCAATGTTTCCAATGTCAATTTTGAATACACGCTTTTCAGGCGCTCGCATGATGCGATGGATCAACATGGCTTCTTCCATAAGGGTCAACTGTTGCCATATCATACGACCATTTTCAATGAGAGCCTTTCCGTATGGAAAGAAATTGCTGTCGTTTGTGAATCGGAAATGGGCAATTTCCCATTCTTCAAATGTAATGTCCGACTGGTTGGGGGTAGAATGTCCCGCTTCTTCATATGAAAACTGTGTGCGACCTGTATCGGGATCTGTATATCGCTGGATGTTGTATGGACTCAATGGTTGGACATTGACAACACCGTGATCTTGATACACTTCAAGTTTCATGAAAAGATCACCATACTTTGCAACACTGCGTGCCCACCAACGCGCATTGTCTTGAACATGCAAAATGTCGTAAATCAAGTTTTCAAGAACACTCTTGATCTCGCCATTCTCGCATTCCACGTCAACAATCTCACCAAATGCATCTTTGGTTGCTGCCTCATTTGCATAAATGTCAAGTGCAGAAGAAATGATGGGATCTTCATCCATTTCTTCATACGTTTGGAATAATGAAACTCGGTTCGCATGAAACCCGTACTTATCAGCCGTCTGGGGTGCGTATGAACTCATTCCAGACTGATACATGCGTCTGTATTTATCGTGATGAAACGACCGCGTCACAGCTTGAGATTGACGCACATCCACGGTCTTGATTTGGCCTCCAGACGAGGAACGAACAATAACTTCACTTCCAAACAGCTTGTTCAAAGCCTGCCGAATCGTACCGCTCTTTTCTGCATTGCTTTTGACTGGCATGTTTGTTGTTTTTTGCTTTGGTTTTTATATGTGTGCTTCTTGCTATGCAAACGCTTGTGTGTAACATGCATTTTGCTATATGTCTTTTTCTGCTTTCATGCTATATCACACGTTGCAATTGATGATTGGGTTGAATATCGCGCATTCCGGTCCCAAATTGAAATGAGTTGCTGGCATTGCCACCCCACACTTCAGAAAATCCTTGGTCCGTGTCATATGTCTTTGTGTTGACAACATAAAATGAATACCCACTGAAACCCATGTTGGGGTTTTCAGCTTTCACTTCACGCTCCACAGAATCGTATTTTGGGCTTTGTGGGGTAATCATTACCATTCCCGGTCTATCAAGAACCGATGAAACATCCGACGTTTCTGAAGATTCTACAAGCGCATTGTATTCTTGGATCAAATACATGCGAATTTTGCTTTTGGGGATGATTGACGGCCCCGGAAAAGATTCACCAAGCAAATCACTAACTGATTTATCACCTCTCCAAAAAACACAACTCCAAAATTTGGCGGTATGTTTGTCACTCTGATCCAGATCATCACATTTCATGCGCGCCCGAAACGATTTCAAATTGTCTTCACTGTCCCGTTTGATTTCCATGTCGGCACTTCCAAACTTAACCTTGTTGATGTTCCCACTATCCGGGTTTTCAACATAGACCGCAAACTTTTTTTCGTCATCGTCAATGCGAAAAGGGTCGTATAGAGTAACTTCTCTGCCATCGTATTCCGCTTTTTTCTGATCTGGTAAACTTGGTGTGTCGTATTTTGCCATATTCTCAAACTTTGATTTGATACATGTTACTCAATGCTCGTTCCATCTCTTGATTGAATGTTTTGATCAACCACTCGGACATTACTTTGAATTGCTTGTCACCGTATTTAGGGCGAAATCCCGGTTTTCGCATTGTGGTGATTCCCCGAATTTCATACGTTCTTTCTTTTCCTGGCACACTTTCAATCGTTGCGGGGAGGTTAACGTGGGACTTCGTGCTGGTAATCAAAAATTCATCAGCGAGTTGAATATCCCATTCCAACAAAGCAGTCATTATCTTGGGGACTGCCTTGCGACACATTCGCATTATCTCTGCACGGGTGATGGGCGGCCCTATATTGTCGGGGCGATCCAAATTATCAACAGCATGAGGACATAGTTCAACGTTGACTGTGATTCCGTGGTAATCAATCTTTCCGATATGCTCTTTCCCACGACACCCGGTGGATTCGGAAAGCATGAAAATTTCTCTAATCTGTTTTCGTATTTCTTTCATAATTTTTTTTCGTAGTGTTCGTTTGCGTTTCTTGCTCGCACGCCGTTTTGACCCCGAACTACGCTTTTTTGAACTGCGGACTTCTGTTGCGGCGCTCTTTAGAACTCATTCGGATTTCTTTGGGGTTTCCGTTTTTGTACTTCAGCTTGTACCACCCATCTTTGGTTGAAACCCACTTTTCCTTATGTTTGCCGCATACAATTTTGCGTTTGAGTGCTTCGGAAAGAACGAGGTTTATGTAGTTTTTGTTCGGCTGGTTTGGTGTTTTGCATGTCGTAAAATTCATGTGAATCAACCCAACAACCATCCCAAATCTTGCCCTGTATTTTGGTCTCGCCACGGATTGCCTTTGGCGGATCCAGGTGTATACAACCCACCGGCATTCCTTCTGAAATTGGAACCTTTTTTTGATTGAATGTTTCTCATCGCTGAATGGCTTTGCCGTTCAGCGTCTCCTCGCAATCGGATTGCAGTATCTCGTGCCCAAAACATGAACATCGCAGCAAAAATAAGATCGTCGTGATACCCGCTTACATGCTCCGCTTTTCCGTTCTTTTTCCATACAAATGTTTTGAGTTCTTCACAAAGCCTGCTACTCCTAATAGTGGCATATTCTTTCCTTATATACTCTTCAAACTTAGAAACAATGAGTGGACGGGTTTTCCGGCTTGTGTAAAGGCCGGGAAGCACCTTCTTGTTGTTTCTTTTACCGCCCTTGGTGTCAATGATGTGAAGATCATTAGACGTGTATAACAAATTCTTGTAATCGCGGTCCATGATCGTTCGGAGCGTGCTGTAACCGTAGCTATTGCGTTCAACGACAATTAACGCATCATTATACATGGTCCCGAATCGGACAAGAAGATTTCCAAGTTGGTCAGGGCGAACATGCCCCCGATATTCAGCAACTTGTTCAATTTCATCGGTTGTGAAGATTTGAATTGTTGAATAATCGCCATCGCCATCCCCCCGCGCAACATCTGAACTCACAACATATGACGTGTTGGGTTGCGGTTCTTGCCACACCCAAAAATCTCGTTGGTTGAAAACCGGAATTTTGTATTGGGGGTTGGTTACTTGCGATTTTTCAATGGAACGAATGCGCTCCATTCCAATGACAGTGTCACCACTGCTTTCAAATGACGTGTCATATTCTCGTGCTGCCTTGCTTGCAGGCAACTTGTTGTCTTGTTCACGTCTCCATGCCGCATCTCGGTCTGGATGCAAGGACCAATGCAACTTGATGGGGTGAAAGTCATTTTCTCCGACACCACTCCAAATCTCTTTATTTTCGGTGGAATCTACCAAATCAGCCCCAGAAACAGCATTGCTCCACGTTTCATGAAACCACGTTCCGATGTTAGAAGGTGTGCTAAGAACAACTGCGTCCCCCTCGGACGCAGAAAGAGTTGCTTGAATGCTTGACCACAGTTCGCGTGCATTTTTGATGAAAGCTGCTTCATCAATGATAAGAAGTGAAAGTGCTTCGGACCGCCCGGCGTTGCCGGTGGTTGTTTCGGCAGACATCTGACTTTCATTTTCAAACATAATGGAAAGACGATTGTCCACCTCACGTTTGAGACGCAAGAACCCTGGAAGGTTTGCGTGCATGATTTTGGTCTTCTTGAGAAGGTTGCGTGCAACTGCCTGTTTGAGTGCAACGACAAGAATGTTCTTGTCGCTATTGAATGTCATGAGCCAAAGAGCATATGCTGCCATCAACGTGGAAATGCCCATTTGACGGGCTTTCAAAATCACATTATACTGGTTCTCTTGAATTTCTTCAAGAGTTCGTTCTTGAAACGGATATAGATTGAATTTTACCTTGCCTTTCTGTTGGTGCTGAATCTTGCAATACTTCTTCATGAAATACGCTGGATCCATTGCGCATTTCAAATATTCTTGCCGTTGCGCCTTCTGAATTTCTTGGCGTTGATTTGTTGACATTCCGGATTTTATGTTGCTTGAGTCATTTCATCCAGTAACTTTTTAAGTCGTTTAAGTTCAGCGGCATTGAGAAAAACGGAGGCACCGTCATCGGGAACCTCTGTTTTTTCGTGAATGCAAATTTTGAAACCATTCGCAGTCTGCTTCAACGTTATATTGTTGGTCGTGTCTGAATTCCCGGTGAATGTTTGAGATGGTCCCTCAACCACGTTATACGGATCTGAACTTCCAATACTATCAACCCCCCGGAAATCAAAATTGCGCGGCTTCTCGGGCTTGTTAGCGGGCTTCTGACGTGCATCTTGATCACTTGGTGAAAACGCATGCGCACGAGGGTCCGGCTGAACGCCTAACATGTCAGCCATCTTATCTTGCATCGCCGATTTCATTAGCTGTTGAAGTTTCATGTGCTTCAATCTATTTTGATGATTTTAAGACGATCCCCCGCACTTTGAATTTCAATGAGAGGACCGTCTTCAATTTCAAGCGTGAATGACGTTTGATCATCATTGCAGTATGCCGACGCCACTTTGGAACCCGACAGGGCTTGCTCGGTTAGTTCCATGTTTGATTCTTCCGCTGCTTTTTGTTGAGCGCCAATACTTGAAACCCCGTTAAACGAAAAGTTGTCGCGGTTAGAATGGGACGGCATGGAATTGATCGGAGATAGGCCAACAAACCCACCAATCCCTTCGTCAAGACGGGATTTGGAGTTGTTAGACCGCATTTCATTTCGCACCATTTCTCGTATCAGTGCTCTGAATTTTTGTTCTTTCGTCATGATCGTGTGTGTGTGTGTGTGTGTGTGTGTGTGTGTGT
>Ga0102930_1000295_pt1 | contig 16875 bp, 13 predicted proteins | sample SalPon1_B_H2O_MG_FD_84514 | JGI IMG/M metagenome (GOLD analysis project Ga0102930, IMG submission 84514) | Salt pond water microbial communities from South San Francisco under conditions of wetland restoration - Salt Pond MetaG R1_B_H2O_MG | ecosystem: Environmental > Aquatic > Non-marine Saline... | reverse complement strand
CTTCTACATCAACCGGTCGCTCGGGCCACTGTTCGGCTCCATTGCGGGGTGGGGCAACTGGATCGGCCTCACCTTCGCCTCGGCGTTCTACATGTTCGGCTTCGGCGAGTACGTGATCGCATTTAAACCGCTGCTCACCGAGATCGTCTCGTCGGCCCCTTTCGGCGACCTCGTTATCGCGGCCCTCAATGTTCCGGGGACCCTGCTCGCGCCGATTCCGCTGTCGAGCGCGAAGATCATCGCCCTGCTGGGCGCGGTCTTCTTCGTCGCGGTGAACTACTTCGGCGCGAAAGAAACCGGCAAGCTCCAGAACATCATCGTCTTCACGCTGCTGGGCATTCTGACCGTCTTTACACTGTTCGGCGTCCTCAACGCCGACCTCGAATCGCTGCGGCCGATCGATCCCTACGGCTACGAGCCACTGCTCCCGCTGACGGGGCTGATCTTCGTCTCCTATCTCGGGTTTGTCCAGATCACTTCGGTCGCAGAGGAGATCCAGGATCCCGGCCGTAATCTCCCGATTGCGATTGTCGGCAGCGTCGTCATCGTGACGGCCATCTACGCGCTGGTGCTGCTTGCAGTGTTGGCGGCCGTTCCGAACAGCGTCGTGGCCGGTAACGATACGGCTGTCGTCGACGTCGCCCAACTTCTGATGGGACCACTGGGTGCGTTGGCACTGCTGTTCGGCGGGCTGTTGGCGACAGCCTCATCGGCGAACGCGTCGATCCTCTCGTCGTCGCGGATCAACTTCGCCATGGGGCGGGACAAGATCGTCTCGCCGGAACTCAACGAGGTCCACGACCGGTTCGGGACGCCGTACAAGTCGATCGCACTCACCGGCGGACTGATCGTGGTGTTCATCCTCGCCGGCAACCTCGAACTGCTGGCGACCGCAGGCAGCGTCCTCCATCTGGTCGTCTACGGCCTGCTCAATATCGGCCTGATCGTGATGCGTGAGGCCGACCCCGACGAGTACGAACCGGAGTTCACCGTCCCGCTGTACCCGATCGTCCCGATCCTCGGGACCGTCCTCTCGTTCGCGCTGATCGGATTTATTCGGCCACGGAGTTCGCTCGTCCTCTGTGGCGTCTTCGTGGCGCTATCGGTCGTCTGGTATCTCGCCTACGCCCGCTCGCGGACGACCGCCGAGGGCGTGCTCTCGGAGTACATCCTCTCGCGGTCCGACGAGATGCCCGACGCCGCCGTCTCGGCCGCGACAACGGTCAAACCTGACGGCGGCGAGTACCGCGTGATGGTGCCGCTGTCGAACCCCCGAACCGAGAAGGACCTGATCGAACTCGGCAGCCTGCTGGCGAAGGCCAACGACGGCACGGTCGTCGCCACCCACATCGTTCAGGTGCCCGATCAGACGCCGCTGTATGCGGGTTCGGAGCACGTCGACCGGATCGACACCGAGTCGAAGAAACTCCTCGATGCGGCCCGCGAGGACGCCGAAACCTTCGGCGCGACCGTCGAGACGAAGACGATCCTTTCGCACCGCTCCTTCGAGGAGGTCTTCGACGCCGCGAGAAACGATCAGGCCGACCTCGTGGTGATGGGCTGGAACCCGAGTTCGCCGCTGGCGGCGGGCCGCGTCGAGTCCGCGCTAGACGAACTCACTGGCGATCTGCCGTGTGACTTCCTCGTCCTGAAGGACCGCGATTTCGATCTCTCGGACGTCCTCGTCCCCACCGCGGGCGGCGGCAGTTCCGACCTCAGCGCCGAGGTCGCCGAGATCCTCCTCGCAGAAGGCTCCGATGTCTCGCTGCTCTACGTCGTCGACGACGAGTCCGAACAGGCCGACGGCGAGGCGTTCCTCGACGAGTGGGCCGACGAACGCGGTCTCGACGAGGCCAACCGGATCGTCGACACCTCCGGCGACGTCGAGGGGGCGATTGCCCACCACGCCACCGACCGCTCGATGGTGATCATCGGGGCGACCCGCGAGGGACTGCTCTCGCGGCTGGTCCGTGGCTCGCTGGCCTTCGAGGTGCTCAACGACGTCGACTCCTCGGTGCTGCTGGCCGAACGCCCACAGAAGCGGTCGCTGGTCGACCGGCTGTTCGGTCGCTGAGCGCTGTCGGCCGTGCTCCTTTGGCGGACCTCCCGGAGGGAAAACCGTAAGTCCCCGTCGCACAGAGTGTGATGTATGCAACCGACAGTATCGCACGGGGGACGGCCGTGAGCCTCGGACAGCAGGTGGATTCGGACCGCCAGCTGGCCCGGCTGCTCCAGATCGGGATCGTCCTCGAAGAGGTCGTCGAGGCGCGTGCCTCCCGTCACTACCAGTCGCTCGCCGCCGAGGAGCGCACGCTCGACGACGAGATCGAGGCCCTCCTTTCGCATGCTGCCGAGGAGTCCGCCGACCACCGCAAGCGGCGCGAAGACCTCATCGAGGGGCTGACCGTCGACAGCGTCCCCTTCGACGAGATCGAGACGCTGGTCGAAGCCCGCTACGGGAAGACCAAACCCGAGGACTTCGACGGCGTACTCTACGACCAGCTCTGCAACGAGGAGACGGCCTACAAGTTCTACGACGACCTGATCGAAGCCATCGAGGCCAGTGACGCCGCATTCAGCGTCGACCGCGAGCACGTGATCGACGTACTGCGTGGCCTCCGAAAGGAGGAACGTGACGGCGTCAAGGAAGTAACCACCATCATGGAGGAACGCGAATGAACACGGCCAACCAGTATCTCAAAGCTATCTATCTGGTCCAACAGCAGGACAACAACCCCGCCGCGACCGGCCGTGTGGCCGATATGCTCGATGTAAGCCCGGCCAGCGCCAACGAGATGATCGGCAAACTCGAAAGCCGCGGGCTGGCCGAACACGAGAAGTACAAGGGCGTGAGCCTCACCGACGATGGCATCGTCCGGGCCCGCGACGCCCTGCAGACCTACTGTATCATCGAACGGTTCCTCGTCAACGTCCTTGGGGTCGAAAACTTCCGCGAGGAGGCCAAGGAGTTGGAGAGCGTCATCGACGGCACGGTCGCCGAGCGACTGGATACGATCATCGACCGCAAACCCGAGTGTCCCGACTGCTTCGACCCAGAGCTAGACGCCTGTCGCTGTCTCGATGTCGAACTCGAACCCGAACAGCCAGCCGACTGATCGGCTGTCGATCGCTTTTGAATACTTACGACGCCCGACCCCACCCGAGCCCGCCGACCAACAGCAAACTCCCGGCCGCGACGACGGCTGCCGCCCCGAAGACGCCACGAACGCCGAAAGCGGGGACCAGCGGTCCAAACGCTACCGGCGAGATGAACTGCCCCGTGTAGCCAGCAGAGGCGAGGTAGGAACTGAACTGACCTTCTCGACCGGCGGGCGCGAGCGCCTCGATCCAGCCGAACGCCGAGGGAAAGACGAGGCCGAGTCCCAGTCCGAACCCGACCACCGAGGGGACCGCCGACAGCGAGGAGTCGACGAGTGTCGCCCCGGCGAAAGCGACCGTCCACAGCGTGAGCGCTGCAACCACGAGCATCGGTCGACTCGTCCGGGCGATCAGCCGGTCGTAAACGGCCGCCGAGACGCCACCGGCCAGCCCGTTGGCGGCGAGATAGAGGCTGATCGAAAACGAGGCGGTGATCCCGACGCCTGCGAGCAGTTGGGGATAGAAGACGACGATCGAGTACAGCAGGGCGTTCGCCCCGAAGTAGAGCAGATAGACAGCGATGAGCGTCGGTCGACGGCGAAAGACACTGACGACGCCAGCGGGACCGGTCGCCGAGTCGGTCCCGCCGTCGACACTCGGCTCACCGTCGCCGGTCTCGGGGATCGTCAGAATCGCCAGCAGGCCGAGCGGTAGGGCGATCAGATAGACGCCGAAAGGGGCCTGCCACGAGAGGGTGCCGAGCGCGCCGCCGACCAGCGGCCAGACCACCGCACCGACGCTGTTGGCGCTGGATCGCAGGCCCAGCGCGCGGTTCATCCGCTGGCCCTCGTAGAGCTGGTAGATGAGCACCGTAATCCCGGTGTAGACGAAGGCGACACCCACACCGAGGACGGCCCGCGAGGCCAACAGTGGCCAGAAGGCGTCGATGCCGAGGCCCGCCCCACCGCCGATGGCGTACAGTAAGAGGCCGGCGATGAACGGTCGACGCGGACCGATCCGGTCGATCAGCGCGCCCGCGAACGGACTCACGAGGACGATCAGCGCGCCGTGGGTGGTGATAATGAGCCCGGCCCGCGACTCGGAGACGCCGAGACTCGACTGGATCGCCGGGACGATCGGTCCGAGGATCGCCCCGGCCATCACCGTCAGCGTCGCTGACGCCAGAATAACCCCCAGCGTCGACCGCGTTTTCGCCGTCGTCATACCGTTCAGTTACGGGAGACGAGGCAACATGGTTGTGGTTCCGTGTGACGCTCGCGTTCGGTATAGCGAGATGTGATTTATTAGCCGAGTCAACGACGGTCGACCCGGTGGTGAGGCCATCAGCGGCTCGTCTCGACCCTGCAACCGCCGATAGTCCCGCTCTCGATCATCGGGTGGCGTCGGCTTCGTCTTCGACGGCCTCGCGCGTGGGAATCATGCATGAATGATAGCAGTCAACGAGATGATCGTAACAGCAGTCAATGATATGGTCGCGTCTGGGAATTAGCGCAGTCGGGATACGCACGATACCGACGACCAACGGGCGATTCGATCAGTATCGGGTCGAATGCAGCGACCTAGACAGCACCGAGGGGCAGCGACCAGTGGTGTAGTGACTAATGAGAACTACTGTACCACACCGGATCGAACGACAGTTGTGTGTAGATCGAGATCGTTTGGCGTCGGTATCGGTGGCGAGCTCAGACCGCGGAGCTATCGATCCCGTTGATCTTCACGAACGTATAACTGCAGTTCGGACACCGCCATTTCGTCTTCTCGCCGAGGTGGAGCGTCGTGCTGGCTGCCCGATAAAAGGTCTCTTCGTCCTCACAGTTCGGACAGTCGTGGTCGAGTTCGAGGCTCATACAGCCGACTTAGCACGGGAATAGGTTAAGATACTGGTTCAGCCACGAACGCTGGCCGTCCGCTCACGATCGCATAAACTATATTTTGATATACAAAATTTTTTCTCGCAGTATAGACTTTCGGATGTGTTCGGGACGGATCGTGGGGGCTTGACTGGGTAGATCTCAACGGTCAGCAGCCAGAGCTGCGTCTTCCGATACCCTGATACAATCTCGGACGGCGACTGCAGAGGCAACACCGTTTCGGATCGTTGCGTGGATTCCGCTACGGTCGACCCAACCACGGTCGTGCTGCAGCACACGAAAACGGAGGCGTCACGGTTCGATCGCCACGTCTTACTCGTTCACGGGTCCGCGTTCCGAATCGCATCCAACTCCTCGCGTGTGTTCACGTTTGTCGACGAGGCTTCGAGTGGGACATGCGGTGGCGCGTCCGCTGTCGAGATGGTCACAACCGTGTCGAGTTCGGACAACAACATGCGGGGGCCAGCCGTTCGGGGAAGCCGCAGGTGGCAGTCGAGGACGCTCTCACGGCGATACACGGAGTGGAGTGGTTCGAGACCACCGGTGGGGTCTTCGACAGCGACGGCGTCGACCGGTTGTTCATGACACAACTGATCGAGCAGCCACCTCACCGCCAACGGGGCGAGCAGTGGCATATCACAGCCACAGCAGAACAGCCACCGGGAGTCGAGCGCCGTAGCCGAACCAACGAGTCCAGCCAACGGACCGTCGTGATCGGGAGCGTCGAAGACGAACTGGGCGTTTGTCGGAACTACGGTAGCGTACCTCGACTGTTGGTCCGGCGTGCGAACGGCGATCACTGGCTCACGATCCGTCGACCGTTCCAGCACGTCGACGATCCGACGCAGGACCGGTTGGGAGCCGACGCTCGCCAAGGCCTTGTCCCCGGCTCCGAACCGGGTGCTGGCACCTCCGGCAAGCACGACCCCCCGCACCGACTCGACCGGCCGATCAAACCGCGTCATTGGTGGAGTCCGATGTCGGTCGGATCACAACCGTCGACGCCCCGGACCTGAGAAGCGGATCGGCGGTCTCGGCGGCGAGATAGACGGTTCCCTGTCGGATCCGGTCGGTTATCTCGACCCCTGTTTCGAGGGTGGCTGGCCCGTTCGAGACGACGACCGCGTCGGTCGGCTCGATGCCGCGGTCGCGGGCGTCGGCAGGATGCATCCGTAGCGGCTGGTCGGAGTCCGCGTGGTCGACGGCGAACTCGCTGGCTCGGCCACCGGTCACCAACCGCAGTCGACCCTCGGCCTCCGAGTCGCCGCCACCCGCTCGGGCTGTGATGGCGGCCTGGGCCGTCCCGAAGGCCGCGAGTCCGTCGGCCGTCTCGAACGTCTCGGTGTAGAGTGGGCCGTCGGTGTCGACCGGCCACTGGCAGCCGTCGGCTCCGAGTTCGTCGTACGTGATCCCTTCGTGGGTCGGCGCAACGTGCGACAGCTCGTCGAACACCTCCCCGACATCGGCATCGGCGAACGGATCCGGCCCACACAGTCGACGCCCCAACTCACACAGCACGGCGAAATCGGAGCGAACCGTCGCTGGGGGCTCCCGGGTCGGTCGTGACCGCTGGACCCGCCGGTCGAGGTTCGTGAACGTCCCCGCCTTCTCGAGACCCGCAGCGACGGGTAACACGACATCCGCGTGTCGACTGGTCTCACTCGGGGAGATGTCACAGACGACGAGGAGATCGAGGCCGTCCAGTCGACGGCGGATCCACGCCGACTCGCGTTTCGAGATCGCGGGGTTCTCGCCGACGATCACCGCACCGCGGATCTCCCCGCCGAACGCCGCCAGCAGTTCGCTGGCGTTCTTGCCCGGCGTCTCGGGTGGCTCGATGCCCCATTCGGTGGCGACCCGACCGCGGGCTGCGGGGTCGGTTACCGGCTGGTGGCCCGGGAGTCGGTCGGGCACACAGCCAGCATCGGTCGACCCCTGTTCGTTGACCAGCCCGCGAAGGACGTACAGACCGGTCCCTCGGCGACCGAGGTTGCCGGTCAGCAAAAGCAAATCGAGCAGCGCCTCGGCCGCGTTCGGCTCGTCGGCGTCGCCTTCGATGCCCGTGCCGACGAGCGCGGCGACGCGGTCGGCCTCGGTGATGAGGCTGACCACCTCCCGGATCGCCTCGGCGTCGACTCCGGCTGTCGCCGACACGCGCTCACGATCCACCTCGGCGAGCGAGGCGGCGAAGGAGTCGTAGCCGCGTGTTCGCTCGGTTAGAAAGGCGTGGTCGACACCCCTGCCGTCCTCGATCAGGGCCGCAGAGAGCAGATCGAACACGAGCGCGTCCGTTCCCGGTTGCGGGGCGAGGTGGTGGTCGGCCAGCCGGGTGGTCCGGTTGCCGACCGGGTCGACGTGGACGAGCGTTGCGCCAGCGGTGACTGCTGGTCGGACGAAACTGTTGAACGCGATGGGCTGGCGCTCGGCCGGGTTCGCCCCCGCAACGAGGATCACGTCGCTGGCTTCGAGGGCGTCCAGACTCCCGGTCGTCGCTGGCCAGCCGACCCGCTCGGCGAGCGCGCGGGTCGACGACTCGTGGCAGAGCCGCGCGCGGTTGTCGACGTTGTTCGTCCCGAGGCATCGGGCGAGTTTCTGGAGGAGGTAGTTCTCCTCGTTGGTGCAGTGGGGAGCCCCGAGGAAGGCGAGGCCGTCGGGGCCATGGGCCGCAACGACCTCTCGAACCCCGTCGACGACGCGCTCGTAGGCAGTGTCCCACGAAACGGCCTGCAACGCACCGTCCTGTCGGATCTGTGGCTCGGTGAGTCGGTCCTCGCCGCCGACCCGGTAGGCCCCGACGCCCTTGTGACAGAGTCGACCGTTGGGATTGGCGGGACCAGCTGCCCCCCGAGCCCGGCCTTCCTCGCCGGGGATGAGCCGACAGCCGACCGCACAGAGCGGACAGACCGAGGATGTCGGTTGGTGGTCGCTCGATGGTGTCGGTTGGTGGTCGCTCACGGGATTAGCGGAGCCTGAGTCGTCGACCCAGTGCCCGCAGCACGGCGAGGAGATAGCCGAGACCCGCTCTGAGGTCCCGACTCGTGAGCCGCCGAACCATACCGCCGACTCCGGCTGGCTCCGAGACGCGTCCGGCATCACCAACCGCGCCGAGTACGTCGTTCATTGCTTGCACTGCCTCCTCATCGATTTCGAGTGCCGACAGCGTGGTGGCCGTTTCCAGTAGTTGTTCGAGTTGGCCCTCGCCCTGGAGTTCGACGACGGCTTCGAGCGTGTCGACCAGTTCTGGCCCACTTTCAGAGAGCATACTCGACAGTCGTTCGATCTCCTCGGTCGACAGCGAGCCGGTGAACGCTGTTGCGAGGGCCACCAGATCGTCCAAATGGCCGTCTCGCTGGAGAGCCACGACGGTGTCGAGAGACGCCGCGAGCTCGTCGGCGTGCTCGCCGAGATCGGCTGCCAGCTCGGCTGTGGCTTCGGTCGACAGCCCGTCGGCGGCCGCGATCAGGTTCGCCGCGGCCGCCGAGAGCTCGGCGAGTTCGTCCTCGTCCGCCGTAGCGAGCACGACAATCGCGGTTTCGAGGGCGTTCTCGAACTCGTCGCTGCGGTTTACGAGGGCCGCAAGCCGCTCGCCGTTGGCCGCGAGCGCGTCGTCGACTGCGGCTTGGCCATCGCCCGCGCCGTCGTCGCCGTTCTTTCGGGCTCGATTGGTGGCGGTCTCAGGGTACGAGTCGGTTGGCTTGGCCATGATCAGTCATCCCCCGCGGCTTCGAGGTCAGTCGTCTCGATCGGCTCGGCGCTCTCGTCGGCGGGACTGATGCGCACGGCCGACACCTTGTACTCCGGTGTCGCCGCGGCGGGGTCGAGATGCTCCTCGTCGGTCAGCCGGTTGACCGCGCTCTCGGCGAAATGGATCGGCACGAAGACCGTGTCGACGCCAACTCGATCCGTGACCTGCGCCGGGACGACGATCTCGCCGCGGCGGGATTCGACTGTGACCAGTTCGCCGTCCTGGATGTCGGCCTCGGCGGCCGTCTCGGGGTTGATCTCGACGAAGTCACTGGGCGTGTACTGCATCATCCCGCCCGAGCGATGGGTCATCGTCCCCGTGTGGTACTGGTAGAGCACGCGCCCGGTCGTCAGCGACAGCGGGTATTCGGAGTCCGGCGTTTCGGCGGGCTCGCTGTAACCGACCGCCTGCAGGTTCGCCTTGCTGTTGTCCGTATTGAACTCCTCTTCGTAGAGGCGCTTCGTTCCCGGATGGTCCGCGTCCCAGCAGGGCCACTGGAGGCCCCCCTCGCTATCGATCCGCTCGTGGGTCATCCCGCCGTAGATCGGCGTCACCGAATTCACCTCTTGCATGATCTCGGCGCTCGACTCGTAGTCCCAATTTCTTCCCATCCGATTGGCCAGATCCTGCAGGATCTCCCAGTCGGACCGCGAGTCGCCCTTCGGCTCCATGACCTGCTTGACCATCTGGACGGTCCGGTCAGTGTTGGTGAACGTCCCCGTCTTCTCGACGAAACTACACGCCGGAAGCACGACATCGGCGTACTGGGCGGTTTCGTTGACAAAGAGATCTTGGACGACGAGGAAATCGAGCTCTTCGAGGACCTTCTCGGCGTGGTTGACACCGGGTTCGGAGAGCGCCGCGTTCTCACCGATGATATACATTCCACGGACGTCACCCCTGTCGGCGGCGAGGAACATCTGGGTCGTGTAGTAGCCGTACTCCGGTGAGATCTCGCAGTCCCACGCCTCCTCGAACTTGGCCCGGAGGTCGTCGTCAGCGATGTCCTGATAACCCGGGAAGTTGTCGGGCAGCGGCCCCATGTCGCCGCCGCCTCCCTGAACGTTGTTCTGCCCGCGGAACGGCGAAACGCCCGCCCCGGGCTTGCCGAGATTGCCAGTGATCGCCGCGAGGTTCGCCATCGCCAGCACGTTCTCGGTGCCGTGGGAGTGTTCGGTCAGCCCGAGCGTCCAGCCGAAGACGCAGGCGTCGGCCGCCGCAATCGTCTCGGCGGCCGAGGCGATCTCCTCGGGGGAGACGCCGGTGACTTCCTCGACGACTTCGGGCGTGAACTCTTGGACCGACTCTTTGACGGCCTCGAAGCCGGTCTCCCGCTTGTCGACGCGTTCTTCGCGGTCGTCAGCCGCCTCGTGGTCGGGTGCTTCCTTGGGTTCGTAGCCGGTGACCCGGTTTTCCACGAACGCCTCGTCGTAGAGGTCGTTGTTGATAATGTAGCGGATGACTCCGTTGATCCAGACCGCGTCGTACCCGGGCTTGATCCGGCTGTACTGGGTGGCGTACTCGGCGATTTGGACCTCTCGCGGATCGAAGACCAGCAGGTCCGCGCCGTCGCGGACGTTCTGTTTGATCCGTGTTGCGAGGACCGGGTGGGCTTCGGTCGTGTTCGAGCCCGTAAGCAAGATGCAGTCGGCTAGTTCGAGGTCCTCGGTGCTGATCGATGCCGCCCCGTAGCCGTAGGACTGGGCGAGGCCGGCGACCGTCGACGAATGACAGAGCCGGTTGCAGTTGTCGACGCTGTTCGTGCCGAGGACCTGCCGAGCGAACTTGCCCATCAGGTAGTTTTCCTCGTTGGTTGCCTTCGAGGAGGCGATCAGCGAGAGGGATTCAGCGCCATGGTTGTCTCGAATGGTTTCGAACCCGTCGACCACACGCGAATATGCTTCGTCCCACGTTGCCTCGCGGAACGCGCCGGTGTCGTCGCGGACCAACGGACTTGTCAGTCGGTCGTCGGAGTTGACGAAGTTGTAGCCGAACTTGCCCTTGACGCAGGTCGAAATTCCGTTGACCGGGGCGTCCTCCTCGGCAGTCGGGCGGGCGGCGAGGATCTCCTCGCCGTCGGAGTAGAGATCGAACCGACAGCCGACCGCACAGTAGCCACAGGTCGTGTCCTCGACGGTGAGGTCTTCGAGGCGTTTGTCGCCGATCGACTGGGCGATCTCGAACAGTTTGCCCTCCGAGAGCGTGTCGGCGGCTACGCCTTCGGCGACCTGTTCGACGTTTTCGAGCGCCTGCTGTTTCGCCCGCTGCATGTAGCCCGCGACGCCGTCCAACTGGTCGTCGACCGCGTCCTGTCGGTCGTCGGTCATGGCCATTCACCTCCGCTGGAGGCGTCGTCCCGGACATCTCCGTCGATGGTATCGCCGTCCGTGGGTTGGCTCTCGTCGTCGACTGTCCGTTCGTCCCCTTTCTTCGGCGTCATCGGGCCCTTCGCGCGCTTGCTGTGCTTGTAGGTTTTGCCGATGCTGTTCTTCTGGGTGAATCCAGGAAGCGGGATCGTCGTGGCGTCCTCGATCCCCTTCTCGACGAGCGCGCCGGTCGGACAGACGGTCACGCAGTGGCCACAGGAGACACAGGTCGACTCGTCCATCGTTTCGGCCCCGTTCTGGAAGCCGATCCGGGTGTCCTTCCCGGTGCCTTCGATCCGGAGGACGCCCTCGACTTGGACGTCGTTGCAGGACTCCACACAGCGGTTACAGAGGATACACTTGTTGCGGTCGATCTGGATGAAATCCGAGGAGTCATCGAGCGGTTCGTACTCGTCGTGGTCGTCGAGGACGCCATATCTGGGTTCCTCGACTTCGTTTTCGATCGAGGCGTCCTGCAGTTCACACCGGCCGTTTTTCCCGCAGGTCGTACAGCGCAGATTGTGGTCCGACAACACGAGATCGAGGTTCACGTCGCGTGCCTCTGCGGCCTCGGCTGCGGCGGTTCGGATCGTCATTCCGTCTCGGGCCGGGAAACTACAGGCCGGGACAATGCCGTGGGCGTCGGTGTCGACCATACAGGTCCGACACTCGCTTCGCGGGCCGATCTCCTGTCTGCCGTAGTGACACAGCGCGGGGACGTAGTCGTCGGTCTCGGTTCGGTCGACGGCGTCAAGCAGTGTCGACCCGGCCTCAAGGGACACGTCGATGCCGTCGACGGTGACCGTCGCGGGCTCCTCGCTGCCGACCGGTGGATCGGTTGCTGTTCCGGGGGCGATGCCTTCGGTTAGTGGCGGCATATCCGCCTGTTGGTGTTGTTCTGAACTCATACTGAGACCTCCAGTGGATCGAGACAGCGCCCGGCCGGACAGTGGCCGTCAGCGTGGGCCTCGAACTCGGATTCGAACTCGTTCATGGCGGTTCGGACCGGTCGGCCTGCCTGTAGGCCGAATTCGCAGATACTCGATGTCGACATCACGCGAACCAGTTCCTCGATCTTGCCGGGTGTGTAGCTCCCGTCGTAGATGTCGCGGAGAAGCCCTGCGAGCTGTGTGGTCCCCTCTCGACAGGGGACACACCGACCGCAGTTTTCGTCGGCCGCGAAGCTGGCCGTGTTGCCAACGAACTCGACAATACACCGGTCATCGGCGAGGAGACGGATCGTTCCCTCGGTACCGAGATCCGCAGCCGCCAACGACTCGGGGTCGACAGCCACAGCAAGGTCGCCCGTCAGCCCGCCGAACCGACCGCCGACGCGGGCGGCTTTGAGGTCGCCACTCACCTCGACAGCATCGAGCGCGTCAGCGAGGGTAGCGGTCTCGGGGAGTTCGACCGTCGCGTGGGCGTCAACATCGCCCGTGATCGTCAGTAGTCGGGTGTTTGGGAGCGCTCCGTCTCGAAGCCCAACTGCGAGTTGGGCGAGTGTTCGGGGGGTATGGATGAGCGTCGGCTGGCCGTGGAGGCCGACTGCTTCGGGACCCGGTGGCCGAAGCCGCGCCTCCAAGCGGTGGTTGCCTTCGATCGCTTCGAGTGCCATCGTCGGCTCGGCAGCCCGGTACTCGGCGGGACCAGTCACCACGTCAACCGGAACCGGGAGCGCCGGGTAGTTTGCGGCGGCCTCACGAACGGTTTCGACGGCGTGCTCGTCGGCTTCGGACGCATACACGATGAGGCTGTGGGCGTCGACGGTACGGGCGACGGCGGCGGCCCCCTCAAGCACTTCGAATGGGGTACTCTCCAACAGCAGTCTGTCCGGGTCGGCTCCGTGGCCGTTGACGACGACCGCCGTGTTGCCATCGGCCTCGCGGACGGTCTCCCACGTTTCTGTGAGGGGCGCATCGTGGCACAGGTCGCCCCAACCCCTACCACGGAGCGTGGCTCCCATCCCGAAGACCGCCTCCGGGTCCGGCTCGTCGAACCCGCCTACGACCTCGTGATCGGCCGGGTTCGTCGGTCGACGCCACCCACAGCCACCGAGAACGGTACGCACGCCCGTACCGAGTCCCGGTAACTGTGCCGTTGGGAGCCAAGCCAGAGTCGGGTCGTGGTCGACGACGGCGTCCGGTTCGGGCTGCGTTCGCCCGGCGGTGGCGGCCACACCGTCGGCGGCGTCATCGACGCTTTCGACGATTTCCGCGGCCGCATCCGGCGAACACCGCGTATAAAAAGCCGTCTCTCCGGCTTGCGTCACCGACAACAGTGGTTCTATGGCTGGGACTCCCGTCGACCCGACGGCGACAACAGCCCTGTCGGTATCAATACCCTGTTCCGGAACGCTCCGCTGGGGACCGGAATCCGAAATCCGAACAACTGGTTCGTTGTCTGTTATGATGTCTGTCATATAGTACCGACCTTGGCAAACTATTGCTTTTAATCATTATAAATCATAGGGCGGCCAAAAATACAGTTACAACTGTGAGATATTCAGCAAAAAACGTTATTCAATAACAAGAACACAAATTTGAAAATCGTCTGCTGCGGTTGAGAAGGTACTCCAGACGCCGACAGTCAGCTGGCACAAGGCAAACGAGACCACCAGTTGGGTACCGGTCGACTAACTGAGTCAGTTCGGCCACGAATCCGGGAACAAAAGCGGCTCCGACCCGCAGCGTTGATCGGGCCGCGGGCGTGGCGTCGACGATCACGTCGCTCTCGCCCGCGAGGTCCTCGACCGTGCCGTCGAGTTCCATCCCAGCGTCGGTGAACCGATGGGACCGCTCCGGGATCGCACTGTACAGCGAGTATCCCTTCCGGAGAGCGGTTTCGGCTTCGAAGTTCGGACGGGTTTTCGCCACGCCGATGAGTTCCATGTCGGGCTGGAGACGGACCGCGTCGGCAACGCGTTTGCCGATGGTTCCGTATCCGTTCACCCCCAGACGTATCTTGATCTACGCTCTATCGGCCAAACACATACTATTTCTGTTAATTATGTGTGGGAAATTGACTATACAGCGAGTAACTTACTGGGTGATCGATTGGGGGGGTCGGTCGACCCGGATGTCTGGCTTTCAGCTGGCCGTACTCGAACTGCTGACTGTCTCGCTGTCGGCAACTACTGATAAAGGCGAGATGAACGAATGGAACCTATGGACCACTTGATCGACTCGATTCTCGTTCCAACCGACGGCAGCGATGGGGCCAAACCAGGGATCCGTCACGGAATCGGTCTTGCGGCCGATGTGGGGGCCGACCTCCACACGCTGTCGGTGGTCGACTCCGTCGAAATCAACCCCTCCTTGTCGCGTGTCGAAGACGAATCCGATCCGAAGGGGCTCTTCGAGGCCAGAGCAACCCGTGCAGCCGACGCCGTCGAGGAGTTGGCTCAGTCGCATCTCGATGGGCCAGTCACCACTGCCGTCGAGTGGGGTCGCCCGTTCAGATCGATCACCGAGTACGCCACGGCCAACGATATCGATCTGATCGTGATGGGAACCCACGGCCGAAGCGGGCTCAAACGGCTCGTTCTCGGCAGCGTCGCCGAAAAGGTGCTCCGAACCACGAGCATCCCAGTCATGTTGGTTCCGCCACAGGCAGCCATAGACGGAGTCGACATCGAGTACTCGGAGATTCTCCTGCCGACCGACGGCAGCGAGGCCGCCGAAACCGCCGTCGACTGGGGGGTGACGCTGGCCGATCTCTACGACGGAAGCGTCCACACGATCTACTCGGTCGACACGGCCCGGTTCGCTGGCGAGGGCGAGATGATGACGCTCTACGACGCCCTCGAACAGACCGGCGAGGACGCCCTCAATGCGGTTCGCCAGCGGGCCCGTGAGGCCGGCATCAGTGTGACCGCCGAGCTCGGCACGGGACCGCCCGCACGCGTGATTCGCTCATACAGCGCGGACCACGACGTCGACCTGATCGTGATGGGGACCCACGGACGCAGCGGCGTCGAACGGTATCTGATCGGCAGCGTCACCGAATCGGTCGTCCGCCATGCGAAGGTACCGGTCTGCTGTGTCCCGATGGAACAGGTCTAATCGATCACGGCTACGGTTCTACGGGTTCGATCGAGAGCTAATCCGACGCGCTCGGCCTAGTACAAATGCACCCATTTTAGGCCATATATACAAAACGTTTATGTGGTTATCCCTGCCTTGCAGTTACATGGCGTCATTAAATGGCCGAAAGAGCTCACGATCGTACAAAATAGTAGACTCGATGAACGCCCACGAGACAATGACCGTCGTCGACCCCTCGACGCAGGGGACATTTCATGTCGTCGCCTACGATGACAGCGGGCTGCGCCGCGAACTCGCGGCGCTGGAGGCCGGTGATTCGGTCGACCTGACGCTCGATCGGGCGGGTATCCGGGCCAACGTCTGGCAGGCACGTCGAGCCGATGGCTCTACATCGGCGAGTTAACGCCGCCCATTCGGCGTAGTGGGGAGTCCGGCCCCGTCTAGTGTGCGTGTTCGTGGCTTTCGTCGGCGATTCGTGGCCCGCGATCAGCAAACCCCGTCGGCTCATTCTCGAAGGCTCGTTTGCAGGTTTCCGAACAGAAGTAGTACGTTTCGCCGTCGTAGCGGGCACTCGGTCCGGAGTCGTCGGCCCGCATCCCACAGACAGGATCCCGGTACTCGCCGGGGGCTCCGAGTCCTCGCCAGTAGACATACAGCAGGAACCCCGAGAGCCCGACGGCGATGAGGTTGAGATAGAAGGTGTAGTCGACCGCGAAATACGTCTGCTCGGTCGCCGTCTGGCCACCGGCTAGATTCGGGATGATACCGAGCGCATCGAAGAGTAGCTCCATCAGGAAGCCGGTCAAGGCCATCGTCACGAAGAAGACGCCGAGGATGTACAGCATGACCTGCCAGCCGTAGTATTTTCGGTAAACGTTCAACACGGGAACCGTGATGAGATCGGCATAGACGAAGGCGATGACGCCGGCGAAGCTCACACCGCCGCCCCAGAGGGCGACCGCAAAGGGAACGTTGCCCATGCTGCCGACGAAGCTGATGACGGCGATTGCAACGCCCATCACCGCGTTTTCGGCCGTCACGAGCAGGCCATCCCCCTGAACGAAGAGCCGATTCCAGACCCACTGGGGGACGAACACGATCACGAACCCCGAGATCAGGAACCCGGCGACGACATCGGTCCACAGCATCGACCACTCCTTGCGGTACTGGTTGCCGAGTTTGTACCAACCCCCCCACGAGCGCAGTTCGTCCCGCCAGTTGCCGCTGCTGGCGGTCTGTTGGCGGTAGCTCTCCAGACAGCCCTCCGAACAGAATCTGAGCGTTTCGCCGCCGTCAGTCACGATCGTATGCTCCTTTTGTCCCTCCATGCCGCAGGTCGGATCTTCGGTGATGCCGTGTTCGCGGTCGCGCTCGTTGAGTTCGTCTCGGACCTCGTCGAACAACGACTTGGGGAGTGTCACGTGGACGATAACAGCCATCACGGCGATGAGGACGAGCCCGCCCAGCAGTTCCGCGAGGAGGAACTCCCAGCCCAGCAACACCAGGATCATCAACCCGAGTTCGACGATGAGATTCGTCGACGCAAACATGAACGCCAGAAAATTCACCGTGTGAGCACCCTTCTTAAACAGTCCTTTACCGATCGCCACGGCACCGAAGCTACAGCCGCTGCTGGCGGCCCCGAACAGGGTTGCCTTCGTCAGCCCCGTGAGATCGCCGTCGCCGAGCACGCGGGCCATTCGCTCTTTCGAGACGTAGACCTGCACGAG
>Ga0102930_1000294_pt1 | contig 16878 bp, 13 predicted proteins | sample SalPon1_B_H2O_MG_FD_84514 | JGI IMG/M metagenome (GOLD analysis project Ga0102930, IMG submission 84514) | Salt pond water microbial communities from South San Francisco under conditions of wetland restoration - Salt Pond MetaG R1_B_H2O_MG | ecosystem: Environmental > Aquatic > Non-marine Saline... | reverse complement strand
TGGATACCTTTCGAAGACTGGAGATGTACTTGTACGCCTTGAGTGCTGCTGACTTAAAGTTGCATGGGTAAACCATGAGTTCACTGTTATAAACTCATCGGAAAAAAAGGTCGAGGAGGGGGGGTGTTCCATTCTCGTTTTCGCGGGTGTAGATGGACCATAATTCCATACATCTCTCGGTCGCAGCAGAGAGCACGAATTACGGCCGCCTCTTCGACACCGGTCTATTTTTTCGGACGCACCCGTTCCCGCGCGCGCAGGATTTTTACTCGCTTCACTGTAGTGGTTCATCCGACATGCAGTCCTTCGTGGTGTTCATGCTGTTCGTGGGCGTGTTCATCGTCGTGCACTGCGTGTACGAGGAGAAGTTCCGGGCCCTCCAGAACGACGTGCGCGTGGAGCACCGCTTCGTGCCGCGCACCTACTACGAAGAGCAGCATTCCGAGCCGGACCTCGCGGGCAAGCTCAAGGGCCTGTTCGAGCCCAGCTCGCCGTGGATGCAGCGACGCAAGGCCGACGAAGTCGCGACGGGCGACGATGACGGCGACGCACGAGAGGAGGACGCAGAAGACGAATGAACTTTTTTGTGAGACGCGATTGGAAAGGGAAAGGAAACGAAATGCTCGGCGGCGACGACAGAGAGACGCCCGAAGAGAGACAAAAAAGAGTGCTGGAGGCGTCGTACGACGCGCTCAGCTCCTTCGACAAGTTCCGGCTGGAGGTGGACCTGCGCCTCATGAGCCGCGTGTACGACATGGACACCCACAAGTGGTTCTACGGGCTGCACGACGACGTGCTGACCAAGGACCTGCACGGGAAGACGAAGAAAGCCTTCGGCGACGCCACGGGACGCGCCAGGTCCATCTACGGAAGCATGTCCGTCGGCGTGAAGGCGCTGGTGATCCTGGCGGTCTCGATCCTGTTCTTCATGGTCGTCCCGGCGTTCTTCGCGGCCGTCCGGAATCGACGAGAAGCCGAGGACCTGCGCCTGCTGCTGTCCCGATCTTTGTTCGCGGTCGTCGCGGGTCTCCTCATCCGCTGGGGCTATTACTGGTTCGTGAAAGGCTTCTGGGCCGGCTGATCGCGAAATCACGCGGGCGCCTTCTTTTTGCTGCCGCTGCTCTTCCCCAAGGAGAAAAGGCTCAACAGTCCTTTGTTCGCGGGCGCCTCGCCGGAGTTGCTGTTGTTCTTCGCGTTGTTCTTCGCGTTGGTCGCAGCGGCGGCGGCCGTCTTCTTGGGCCCGGCGGCGACGCGTAACCCCGCGGAGGGGGGATCCTTGTAGCGGGCGGACACCTCCTTGGGGGTCGTGCTGCACTCCTTGTAGTCGGGGTACTCCTCGTACAGCGTCCTGCGGATGCACTCGAGGCCCTTGCGGAACGCCGCCTTCTTCTTGGGGTCGTCGCTGCCCATGTAGTTGGCCTTGATCTGATCCCAGTGCATGGAGCCGTCCAGGGGCCACTCCGAGGAGCCCACCAGCGGGATGCCCTCGTACACGCCGCAGTTCTTTTTCAGGGGACAGTCTTCGTTCTGGCAGTCCACGTGCGACGCCTTGAGACGCACCCGGGTCTTGCAATCGCGCACCTCGTCGGAATCCTTCTCGGGTCTCTTCGCGAGCTGTTGTTTCGCGGCGTTAGCGTTGCTATTCTTCGCGACGGAAGGTGCATTCTGTTGCTGCTGCTTCCTGGCGGCGTTGGAGTTGTTGTTCGCGAAGACGACGGCGTTGCTGTTCTTCGCGGCTGCAGCAGCGGTGCTGTCGTTGTCGCCTCCGACCTTCCGTCGTGTCCTCGAGACGCCGTTCTTCTTTCTGCAGTCGGGCATATATCTGCGGTCGTGGGGCTCGCTAGGAATTCCCGTGAGGTTCTGTATATACGCAACACAAATATTTCGGACGCGTCCGCTTCCGTCCCGAAAATATATATAAGCGGACATGCCAGTCACCGCCACATGGAATCACGTGCGCCGCGCCGAAGCGATCCGGGAGCCGTCGTCGACCTTCGCGTTCCGCACGGGCGATGCGTACGCTTACGACCCCGACGCTCGCGTGTTCGTCGTGAGCCGCGAAGATGAAGAAGCCTTCCTGGACGTCGCGCAAGCCGTGGAACTGATCTCGGAGCGCTACGTGAAAGAGGAAGGCGTGCGCCGGCTGACGTTCGAGTGGTCCGCGGTGGCCTCCCTCGCCACGAGACGCTCCTTCGCGTCCATGTTACACAAAGCGCTGGACGCTTGGGACGGAGGAGCGGGGCAAGAAGAACGGGTGGTCGAGATCACGGTGCTGGACATGCCCGCCGTCGCCGCGAGGTTCTGGGAGGAGGACGTGTTCGCCGTCGGGAAGTCCCGGACTTTTTCGCGGCGCTACTCGAGATCCGTGAACTCCGCCGCGGCATCGTCATCCGACGCGCCGTACGGCGCGACGGCCGTCCGGGAAGCCGTGGCCTCCTTCGTCTCCGAGCACCTGACGCCGTCGTCTTTGCCGCGACTGCGCACGGAGTTCGTGACCGCCGAGGACCACGAGCTGCTCGTCCTCCGTCTCCCCGTCACACGACACGCGAAGGCCCGAGAGAGCCGTAGGTCCCGCAACGGCACCGCGACGCCCGTATCCTCCGCACCGGTGTGTGTCGTCTCGGACGACGCGACCACGACGGGGGCCGCGGTGGTGATGGGGACGCTGCACAACCTGGCGCTGACCGACGCCCAGACGCACTGCGAGGTCGTGGGCGTGCTACCGATGTGGTCCGCGAAGGATTCGTCGTCGTATTCCTCCGCGGCGGATCGGAAGGAGGCGCGGATGCGCCGCCTGTCCGGTGTCCTGAAGTGGACCTGCGCGCGTTTCCGCCCGAAGCGGGTGCTGGACTTCGCGTCCGGCCTGGACGAGAGGACGACGACCTCCACCGCCTCGACCGTCCGCGGCCTGTTCGACAGCAGTTTCTCGTACTACTGTGCGTGTGAGGACCTCGCGCACGACGTGGAAGGTTCGTGCGAACGCGCGGGAGAGCGGTGTCTCCGGATGCCGCGCTGGAAGGGGTACGCGAGGTACACCCGGGCGTCGGCGACCTCGTCCTTCGTGTCCTCGTTCCTGGGGGGAGAGATGGGCGGCTACGCGGCCGCGATGTTCCTCAGCAATTTCGTGTGTCCGCGTTTGGTCCGGCGCGGCTGGGTGCACCTGGACGTCGAGGCCTCCCTCTGCCTGGACACGGCGGTGGAGCTGGCGCGCAAGTGCGTCCACGCCCCTCCGCCGGGATGGTGAAGTGAGCTTTTTTTTGTGGTCGTAAGTTATTTGAGCGCGTGCTTGCTTGTGTATCGGACATGCCGTACGAAGAGCCCCCTTTCAGTCCCGACGTGTACCCCGCGTTGTTCGCAGTGGACCTCGGGGACTCCATAGGTCGTCAGTACGCCCCGGTGCTGGACGACGTCATCCGCGTGCTGTGCATCCAGTTCGCGGTGCAGGTCATGCTGTACTTCAGCGGCGCGAGCAGGCGGTTGGTGACGGCGGAGCTGCTCATGGTGTCGCTGTTCATGATCGTGGGCGTCGCGCTGTACTGGTTGGTGTTCAAGAGCCTGGTGCGCTTCCGTTGAAGGCACGAGCCCGCCCGTCCGGCCGCACGGCGGAACCATTTATTTTTCGGTCGCCCGACTCCTCGACGATCGATCCGTCACGACCGACGCGGGTACTTCACCAGGAAATATCCTGGTCGAGCTCGTCGCCGCGATCCGTGAAACAGTTCCGAGGAACGCCTACATAAACCCATGCCACGGGGAACACACGCGAACGAGGAGGACGACATGACGACGCCCGAAGAAGGCGGAGGGGAAGAAGACCGCGGCGGCCAGCTGAGCGACACGGAGCTGCAGTCCGCGACGTGGCGCTTCATCCGCTCCCACTTCCACGACAACGGCGCGTACACGCTGCTGAACAACCAGATCGACTCCTTCAACGACTTCATCGACAAGAAGATCCCGGACGTCATCCGCGGCTTCAACGACATCGAGGTGTACCACCGGTACTTGCACGACCGCGGGGAGTTCGAGCACGTGCTGCGGGTCACCGTGGACAACCCGACGATCTGCAAGCCCATGATCAGCGAGAAGGACGGGAGCACCAAGGTGATGATGCCCAACGACGCCCGTCTGCGCGGCCTGACGTACGCCGGCACGCTGACGGTGGACCTGCTGATCCGGGCGCTGACCTACTCTCCGGAGCGCGGCGCGCACATCACGGAGTCCAAGCGCCTGACGGACGTGAGCCTGGGCAAGGTGCCCATCATGGTGCGGTCGCGGTACTGCATGCTGAGCCAGATGGCGGCCAAGGACCCCAGCATGTTGGCCGACGAGTGCGCGAACGACCGCGGCGGCTACTTCATCGTGAACGGCAACGAGAAGGTCATCATCACGCAGGACCGGATCGCGGAGAACACGACGTACGTGTTCCAGACGCCGAAGGCGCCGTACGCGCTGGTGGCGGAGATCCGGTCGGTGCAGGACAACCGGTTCGCCGTGCCCAAGACCACGACGTTGAAGCTGACGGCCAAGGACACGCAGTTCAAGCGCTGCATCCGCGTCAACCTGCACCACATCAAGACCGACGTCCCGCTGTTCGTGCTGTTCCGGGCGCTGGGCGTGGAGAAGGACCGCGACATCGCCCGCATGGTGGTGCACGACCTGGAGGACCCGGTGGGCCGCATCCTGACGGAGGAGCTGGTGGGCAGCATGGACGAGGCCAGCGGCGTGACGACGACGCGGGCGGCGCTGGATTACCTGGCGCGGCACCTGCACGCCCACGGTCAGCCGCGGGAGCTGTGTTCGCAGCACGGCCAGCGGGTGGCGATGGTGACGTCGGTGCTGCGCAAGGAGTTCCTGCCGCACACGGGGGCGGCGTTCCCGGCCAAGGCGCTGTACCTGGGCCTCATGGTGAACAAGCTGCTGCGGTGCTACAAGGGGCTGCAGGACATGGACGACCGCGACTCCTACGTCAACAAGCGCCTCAACACCCCCGGCGTGTGCATGGCCAACCTGTTCCGCCAGTACTACGGCAAGGTGGTGAAGGAGATGCGGAACGCGGTGCAGAAGGAGATCAACAGCGGCGCCTGGCGCGCCACGCGCAAGTTCATCAACGTCGTCAACGTGCACAACGTGTACAAGATCGTGCGCTCCGTCATCGTGGAAGGCGGGCTGCGCAGCGGGCTGTCCACGGGCAACTGGGGGCCGCGCTCCAACAACGGCCGCAACGGCGGCGGCACGGTGCGCGCGGGCGTCGCGCAGGTCCTGAACCGCATGAGCTACCTGGCCACCGTGTCGCACCTGCGCCGCGTGAACGCCCCCATGGAGAAGACCGGCAAGCTGGTGCACCCGCGCATGCTGAACAGCACGCAGTACGGCGTCATCTGCCCCCACGAGACGCCGGAGGGCCAGTCCATCGGCCTCGTGAAGAACCTCAGCATCTCCTGTTCCGTCACGGTCGCGGCGTGCTCCGACGAGGTGCGGGCGCGGGTGTTGGAGCTGGGCACCGTGCCTTTCGTGGACACCGCGACCTTCGACCTCGCGTGGTTCTGTCGCGGCGGCACCAAGGTGTTCGTGAACGGCGACCTGGTGGGCGTGCACTTCCGTCCGGCGGAGCTGCACGACGGCATGCGCGCTCTGAAGCGCGCGGGGGCGGTGGACGTGTTCACCTCCGTCGCCTGGTACGTGATGCGCAACGAGATGCACTTCAGCCTGGAGGGCGGGCGCTGCGTGCGGCCGCTGTACATCGTGGACGACCACCGCGTCCTGCGCATGGACCGGGCGTTCCTGGAGGCGTACACGGACGCGAGGAAGACTGTGCTGCCGCGCCCCACCTGGACGGACCTGGTGCTGGAGGACGTGCGGCCGGAGGCGGAGGGGCCGTCGCCGCTGCGGCGGGCGACGGTGGAGTACCTGGACGTGAACGAGATGAACTGCCTCATGGTGGCCATGACGCCGGAGGAGCTGCGCGGCAACCGGGACGGCCGCGTCCGGTACTCGCACATGGAGATGCACCCCAGCCTCATGATGGGCGCCATGGCGGGCAGCATCCCCTTCTCGGACCGCAACCAGGCGCCGCGCAACACCTACCAGTCCGCCATGGGCAAGCAGGCCATCGGGGTGTACGCCACCAACTACCGGCACCGCTTCGACACCATGGGCTTCGTCATGAACTACCCGCAGCGCCCCCTGGTGTCCACCCACATCGCGCGCCTCATCAACTGCGACAAGGCGCTGAGCGGCGTCAACACCATCGTGGCCATCGCGTGCTACACCGGCTTCAACCAGGAGGACTCCGTCATCATCAACCAGTCCGCGGTGGACCGGGGACTTTTCGGCTCCACTTTTTACCGCTCCTACCGGGAGCAGAAAAATAAAAACCATTCCAGCGGAGAGGAGGAGGTGTTCTGCCGCCCGGACCCCGCGACCACCAAGAACCTCAAGCCCTTCCGCTACGACAAGGTCGCGGCCGACGGCTTCGTGCCCGAGAACACCTTCGTGGAGTCCGGCGACATCCTGGTGGGCAAGTGCATGCCGCAGCGCAGCGAGAGCGGTGGGGGCGGCGTCCAACACCGCGACACCAGCGTGGTCCTGAAGAACAACGAGCGCGGCTTCGTGGACCGCAACGCCTACAACAACCGCTTCTTCATCAACTGCAACGGCGAGGGCAACGGCTTCTGCAAGGTCCGCACCCGGGCGGAGCGCGTGCCCACCATCGGAGACAAGGTCAGCTGCTACACCGCGGGCCACGAGGTGCTGACGTCCGGACACGGGTGGGTGGACGTCGCGGAGCTGCGCGCGGGCGTGCACAGCGTGGCGACCCTGGTGGAAGGCGACGTCCCGGGAAGTGCGCCGCGCGTCAAGTACCAGACGCCCACGGAGGTCCAGGAGTACGAGTACGGCGGACGGCTGTGCGTGCTGTGCTCGTCGGAGTGCGAGCTGCGCGTGACGCCGGAGCACCGGATGATGACGGTGGCGGCGCCGCGAGAAGGCGACGGCGGTGGAGAGCGGCGCGTCATGCTGCGCGCGGCGCATATGTTGGAGACGCAGCAGCGGAGCGGAGGCGGCGGCTGGACCTTCCAGCGCTCCGCGGAACAAGGTGCGGGCGACGCCTGGGACCCGGAACAGGGCGACCCACGCGGAGAGGCGCTGGTGTGGACGGAAGACGGCCGGAGAGCCCTGGGACTGCGCATGTTCCGCGACGGTGGCAGAGTCGCGGCGATGCTGCCCATCGTGGACGCCCTGACGCTGCTGGGGACGCTGTGGACGTCGGCGACCTCGGTGAACCCCGAGGAGACGGGGATGCCCATGCGCTTCCGCTTTTCTTCCGGGAAGGCCAAACACGCCCTGATGACGTGCGCCCGCGCCAACGACCCCGCCCTCAAGTTCCTGGACTACGAGAAGACCGGCGGAGACGTGGTGTTGCTGCACCCGCGCGACGTCATGGAGGAGCTGCTGGGCCAGGCGGGCACGCCGCGTCAACGTCTCCCTCCTTGGGTGTGGTGCCTCCCGTGCGCCCTGTGTCGCGTCCTCGTGGACGCCATGCTCCGGTCTTCTTCCTCTCCCTCCTTCCTGCCCGCACGCAGCGCCGCGGACGCCGACGACCTGCAGCGGCTCCTGTTGCACGCCGGCCGCGAAGCGGGCATCCGTGTGGAGGACGGTCTGTGCCTGGCCCCTCCTCGCTTCCGCGGCGTCCTGCGCACGTCCACCCAGGAGTTCCGGGGCAAGGTGTACTGCTGCACCGTGCCCGAAGGCGACGGCGTCATCTACGTGCGGCGCAACGGCAAGCCCGTGTGGTGCGGCCAGAGCCGGCACGGCCAGAAGGGCACCACGGGCATGCTGTACCGCCAGGAGGACATGCCGTACACAGCGTCCGGCATCGTGCCCGACATCATCGTCAACCCCCACGCCATCCCCAGCCGCATGACGTGCGGCCAGCTGGTGGAGTGCATCATGGGCAAGGCGTGCGCCCACAAGGGCGCCTTCGGCGACGCCACGCCCTTCAACGGCGTGCCCACCGGCGACATCGCGGACGCCTTGGCGGAATGCGGCCTCCACCGCTCCGGCGACGAGGTCATGTACAACGGCCGCACCGGCGAACAGATGCCCTGCGCCATCATGATAGGCCCCACGTACTACCAGCGCCTCAAGCACATGGTGGACGACAAGCTGCACAGCCGCAGCAAGAACGGGCCGGTGGTGATGCCCACGAGACAGCCCGCGGAAGGGAGGGCCCGCGACGGCGGCTTGCGTCTGGGCGAGATGGAGACGGAGTGCAACTGGGCGCACGGCATCATGCACTTCCTCAAGGAGCGCTTCATGGAGTGCTCGGACAACTACCGCATGTTCGTGTGCAAGACGTGCGGCACGGCCGCGGTGGTGAACCCGGACATCAACCGCTGGAGCTGCCGGAGGTGTCCGGACAGAAAGGGCTTCGCGGAGATCCGCATCCCCTACGCCTGCAAACTGTTGCTGCAAGAGATCCAGACCATGAACATAGGCACCCGTTTCCTCACGAACTGATTTGCTCTTTTTTCTTCTGTAAGAACGACAAAAGGGTTCGATTTGCGATCGCGTGAAACGGCTACAAATGGAGCGGGAGTTTCGGGATTCGAACCCGGGCCTCTCGACGACGAGACGCTGCGCCACGCACCCCGTCGGATCGCGCGATCACGGTGCCCTTTCTTGAGCATATGTTCTGCTCTCCTCGGTGTTTCTTTCCACGGAGCTCTCGCCGCTTTACACGCACTCGCCTTCCCTCGCGTGCGTGCGTTCGTCGACGCCGTGCGTATTTTTTGCGGAATCACACACAGCGAGGACGGACAAGAGACATGGCTTCCGCTTCGTCCGGACTCCGCACCTTTCACGAGTTGAGCTCGGAGTCGCCGCGGGACGACCAGCCGGAGGGGGTGTTCGCGAAAGGCGTCCGCCTCATGCCGCACCAGCTGACGCTGCTGAGGAAGTGTCGCGAGATGGAAGCGCGGTCGCACGTCTACGCGTCCAGGGACGTCACGGTGTCGAGCCGCCTGGGCCTCATGGGCGACAAATCCGGAGCCGGGAAGTCCTTGGTGATCATGGCGCTGTGCTTCGCTTCGCCCTCCCCCGCGGAGAGGAAGGACGTCACGGTCAGCGCCATGGGGGACGTCGTGATGTGTTCGCGTCGCGAACCGCACTCGCCGCCTCGCCACCACCATCCTCGTCACACGGTCAAGACCAACGTGGTGATCGTGCCGCACGGCCTGGTCCGTCAATGGGAGGCCGACCTGGGCGCGTTCACGCCGGGGATGCGCTGGCGGGTGTTCAGCAAGACGCAGCACTTCCGGGAGTTCATGAAGGAGGTCGCGGAGCGCGCCGACCTCCTCGCGGCGGAAGGAGGAAATGCTCGCGTTTCTGATGTCGCGACCGCCGCCGTGACGGAGCTCCTGAACGACCTGGACGTCGCGGTCGTCACCCCGTGTCAGTGGGAGAAGTACGTGGCGTGGCTGCTGAACGACCACGGGGTGTCGGTGACGCGTCTCGTCGTGGACGAAGCCGACACGTGCGGCCTCGCCGCCGCGTGCGCCGACGTGGTGCGCTACGACTTCTGTTGGTTCGTGACCGCGTCGGTTCACGACGTCATCTTGGACGCGGTGAGCGACGCGGGCGTCGTGTCTCGGTTCACGCAGAAGGTGTGGCGTTCCGTCGTGGCGGGCGCGTCGTCGACCACCTCGGGCTGCGCCCTCCGCGTCATCCGCACGATGGTCGCCAAGAACGCGGACGACTACGTGGACGCGGGGCTGAACCTGATCCCTCCGGTGTCCTCCGTCCTGTGCTGCGACGACCTCGCGTCGAACGCGGAAAAGAAGAAGAACAAGAAGAGGAAGGTCGGCGAAGAACGCGGTCTGTCGCCGCGACGAATCACCTGTGACGCGGCGATGAAACTGCTCGAGGGGGACTTCGTCGACGTGGAGAGCGTCCGGGATCGCGTGACGGACGGTCTCGTGAGTTGTTGCGTGTGCCTGGACCCTCCTCCCGCGACGAACAAAGTGGTGATGCGGTGCTGCGCACAGGTGTTTTGCCTGTCCTGTATATCGCGGTGGATAACGACTGCCGCGTCGCCGCCGTGTCCCGTGTGCAAGACGCCGATCCGGCGCTCGCGGGACACCGTTCTGTTATTAGGAGAAGAAGAAGGAAAAGAAGGACCGCGAGGGAGGAGACCGGTGTCCGCGCTAGAGAATCTCCTGCTGCTCTTACGCGGACAAGACGTCCCGCGGACGAGGAAGCCCAAGGTGATCGTGTTCGTCAAAGACGCGGCTTCGGAGAGAGACGTCGCGAGGACGGTGGCTCGGTGCGACCTGTGTTCGGATACGCTCCGCGGGACCGGCGACCGCATCGCGAGGGTCGTGGACCGCTACGTCCACCAGGACGTGGACGTCTTGCTCCTCGCTCCGGGCTCCCACGGCGCGGGCCTGAACCTGGGCGTCACCACCGACGTCGTGGTGCCCCTCTCGGAGGAGGAGTGCCCCCCCACGGTCCGGCGCAGGATGCTGGGGTCCGTGCTGCGTCTCGGGGGCGGGAGGCCGTCCTCCTCCCCTCTCCGTGTTTGGAACATAACGGCCAGGGCGTCCCCGTCTCCCTCCGACGATTGATTCGGTCGGTGCAGCATGACGAAGAAGACGGTGGAGGACGTGTTTTCTCTCGTGCGCAGAGGCGTCGCGGACGAGGCCATCCGCAAGAGCATGTACGCGACGACCTCGATCCTGCTGCAGGTGTGCCAGACGCTCGAAGTCGTGAACGACGTAAACCGCGTCCTGGAGCTGTCCGACGGTCTCACGGAGGTCCTGGTCGTCGCCGGATGCCCGCGGACCCGAGCGGAAGACTACTTTTCGCGTCTCGAGGAGCTCTTGGTGTGGTACGCCGACGACGAGGACGCTACGGACGCGAGGGTCGTCGCACCTCCGACCGCCGGCGCACCTTCCCCTCGGCTGCTGTTCCTCGTCGCGGTCTTGTCGGCGGGGGTCGCGTCCTTGACCTTCTTCCTCGCGCTCTTTTTTTCTCCTCCTGCGTGAGAGGAACAGAGATGACGACGGTGGAGGACAAGGTGTTGTCCGCGGACGTCTACGACACCCCGAAGGCGCGGGAGTACGCGGAGCTGGTCAAGATCATCCGAGGAGACGGGGACCTGGACACCTACAGCGACCTGATGAACCGGGAACGCCGCGTGCTGGACACCGTGGACCGCGTGGTGAACGACGCCCGGCTGCGACGCTCCGAGGCGACGTCCCTCCCCGACATGAGGCTGTCGCAGCTGGTGACGCGCACCATGACCGTGGTGGTGGACGTGTACCGCGACCTTCTCCGCGTGCGTCGTTTGACGGACGTACCCGACGTGTTCACGCGCCGCGGCCGCTTGTTGTACGTCGGCATCCTGCTCGTCCTGGTCTCGCTCGCCGTGATGGTGGTGCAGGCTTCCGCCTAACTCCGGGCCGGTTTCTTTTCGTCCTCTTCGTCCTCGCTGTCGGTGTCGGAGTCGGTGCCTTCTTCTTCTTCCTTTCGCGGTCGTTCCTTCTCGGTACTCGCGGTCGACGCTTTGCTCCCCTTGGTTTTGCCCTCGGCCCCGAGGCGCTTGCGGATGATCTGGATGTCGCGGCGTAACTCGAGGATGGTGTTGCCCACGAACACGTTGAAGCCCACGACCATGGCGACGAACGCGAACCAGCACAGCGTCCCGAACGACGTCATCTTCCTGCGTTTGTCTTCCGGGATAAATAAAATACCCGCATGGCACATAAGCCGGAAACGCGTCTAGCGTCGTACGTAGGCACGACCGAACGCGATGACGACGCCCGCGGCATCCGTGGCGCCCGACGACGACTCCTACACCATGTGCCTGCGCACGGTGCAGTCCAGCACCTTCAAGAACCTCGTCGACATCCTGAAGGAGGAGCTCATGGACACGCCCATCGAGTTCGACGAGACCGGGATGAAGATCGTGGCCATGGACACCACGCGCAGCGTGCTGGCGCACGTGTTCCTGCCCGCGGACAAATTCGAGCACTACACCTGCAAGCGCAAAGTCATGATCGGCGTCAACATGCTGAACTTCCACAAGATCATCCGGACCATCACCAACGACGAGATCCTCACGCTCGCCCTGAACGCCAACGACCCCAACAACCTGGAGGTGGAGAGGAACGACGGCAAGGGACGCCACACCACGCAGCACTTCAAGCTCATCGACCTGGGCTCGGAGAAGATGAACCTGAACGCCATGAAATTCAAGACCGTGACGTCGATGCCGGCCTCCGACTTCCAGAAGATTTGCCGCGACATGCAGAGCCTCGCGGAATTCATGGAGATCAAGGACGTGGACAACCAGCTCATCTTCAGCTGCTCCGGCGACTTCTGCTCCCAGGAGACGGTCATCTGCGAGGACCGCCGGGAGGCCAACGACGACGGGGGTGCGACCGCCGCGGAGCAAGAGCGCCGACGCAACGCCCACGACATCGTCCAGGGCATCTTCGAGATCAAGCACCTCGTCACCTTCGCCAAGTGCAGCAACATGTGCAACACCGTGACGCTGATGCTGAAGAACGAGGTCCCCATGCTGGTCAAGTACGACGTCGGGAGCCTGGGAGAAGTCAAGTTCCTGCTGGCCGCGCACGTGGAAGACGAAGAAGAGGAAGAAGAGGAAGAGAGAGGAGCGGCCGAGGATCATCGCGGTGACCCGCCGCCCGTCGGCTCGTCCGACGCCGCGGCTCTGTGATGCACCTTCGACACATAATAATGATAATACCTTGTATAACGTACGAATGACCGGCGGCGCCGCTGCCCTGTTCGACGTGCCGGAGATCACGAGGGTCGTCCGGGAGATCGCCCAGGAACTCCTGGCGTCCGAGAAGACGGGACGGAGCGACCGCACGGAAGGTCCCCGGCGGCGGAGGTACGACCCCGCACAGAAGTGGTTGTTGCGACTCATCCACACGTCCACCGCGGACCTGCGCATCCAGCGCCGGCTCGAGCGGTCCGAAACCGGATTCCGTGTGCACGTGGCGGACGAACGGCACGCCGAGGAGATCGACGCGTGCCTGTGCTCTCGGGGGCTCACCAAAAAAAAGAAGGACCGTGAGCCCGTCGTCGTCTTGGGCTCGGGATCCTTCGGCAGCGTGTACCAGGTCGACCCCACGCGCTGTCCGGGCATCTCGCGCCACGTGACCGACGACGCCCCGAAAGGGAAGTTCGAAGCCGCGGTAAAAGTCCAGGAGTTGACCTCGCAGGACGACTTGAAGGGTTGGGAATACGAAGCCGACGTGACCGCCAAGGCGGGGGACGTCCAGGTGGGCCCGAGAGTCCTGGGGAGGTTCGTGTGCAAACAGAAGAGGAAGAAGACGGACCCCTCGTACAGGGTGTTCGGCTTCCTGATCATGGAGCGCCTCCGGGGCGTGTCGTTGTTGGACCTGGCGTCGCAGCTGCGCGAGAGAGGAAAGAAGAGGACGGACGGGGCCGTGGTTCGGAAGGTCAAGCGGTTGGTGATGGACCACCTGCAGCGCATGCACCGCGCGGGCATCATGCACAACGACCTCCACGACGGGAACGTCATGGTCCTCCACGGAAGAAGCGGCAGCGGCGAAGCGCTCACGGCGGAGGACATCCAGGGCGTGCGCATCATCGACTACGGCTTGTCCTCGCTGTTCGTCGAGGGTAACGTGTACCGTACGTTGGAACACCTCGACCCCGTGTCGTTCGACGACGTCTTCGGGATACACACCGAAGCGTCGTCGCCGAGGGAAGAACGGTTGTCCGAGCGGATCCTCGAGGAGATGAAGAGAAGGAAGCTCGTACGTTTCTACGACGAAGGAACTTCTTCCGCGTCGTAGTCGTCGAACAGGAAAGTACGCAGCCGCAAGCCGTCGGACACGGCGTCGGGGCGCATGCGGTCCCGCAAGGCCTCCCTGAATTCCCGATCCGTGCGTCGGGTGTTGTTCCCGAACACCGCCACCAGTCGCGAGGCGCCCAGCACGCGCGAAGTCAGAGCCTTCATTTCCTTCATGTCGATGCCGTCCACGAGGTCGGTGACGCGTCGCAGGAACTCCCCCTCCTCCACGCGCGCCACCTCCTTTTTTTTCCGTTCGGACACGGGAGCGCAGCCGGAAGTCTTCTGACAGCCGGTGACTTCCGTCAGCAACAGGTCCGCGGCGGTGTTCGCCTGGGTCGCGAACACCGTCTTCAACGAAGCTTTGAACGCCTTCTTGAATCGGGAAAGGTCGGAGGTGTCGGAGAACAGACCGTCGCGCCGGATTTCGGACAGCCGGTTCTGCAGGACGTCGTTCACGTACAGGATGTCGGATTCGGAGTACAGGTTCAGGGTGAGGACGTTGCCCCCCGTGTAGGCGTTGTGGCCGCCGGTGATCCTGTACGTCAACTGTTTCTCGGCGCGCATCCGTTCGTACAACGCGGAGCCGGGCCCGACTTCGAACAGGACGAAAGCCATGAAGCGATCGAGGAGCACGTCGCGAAGGTCTCTGCGTACGCGCACCGCCCACATCAGTGTGCACCTCGACAAGTCGCGCTGGGCGGCCGGCTTGTCCATGCGCTCGACCGCCTTCTTCTCCTTGTTCTTCCGTGTTTTCCGCTTCGTCTCGTCGACGTTTTCGTTTTCCGTGTCGAACACCGCGATCGTCAGGGTGTCGCGGTTCTTCAGGTGGTCCAGCAGAGGGTCCCGGGAGGGCGTGTGGAACGCCGTGCCGAATTCGCGCGCGAGCACCTTTGCGACGTCTTCCGCGTCTTCGGAGGGACACGAAGCCGCCACGTGACACCCGCCTTTCAGATATCTCTCGCGGTGGTACCTGCGCAGATCGGAGGGCGTGATGGCGTCGATGGTCTCGCGCGTGCCGATGACGCTCTTGCCGTACGGCGTGTCCTCCAACATCAGCTGGTACAGCTCCTCCGTGCGGTTCCGGGTGAACGCGCGCTCCTGGATGACGATGCGCTTCTCCCGCTCCACCGTGTCCGGGTCCATGCACGTCTCCGCCACCAGGCGCTTCACCACGCGGATCACGCGCGCGTACTCCGGAGCCGGGGCGTGGACGTGGTACGCCGTGTGCTCCAGGTCGGTGTAGGCGTTGCTCTTGCCCCCCAGCTCCAGCAGCTCCCGTTGTAGCTCGGCGCCCTTGGACTTGAACAGCAGGTGCTCCAGCAGGTGACTGATGCCCGCCTTGGCGGGCGCCTCGTGTGCCGCACCGGCGCGGAACACGACCTTCAGGTAGAACAGTCCGGAAGCCGGGCGTTCGACGACGAACATGCTCGAGTTTCCTTCTTATACGCCGCGATCATTATTACGCCGTACACCGGTTTATGCGGGTGTGCCTCGCGACCTTCTCCGACAGCGGATTCTCCGTGCCGAGCATGCCTCGCCGTGGCGTGTAGCCATCTCGTGCCATTTACACCCTGGAAAGGTAGAATGGAACATGGCGTGATTCACCGCTCGTCGAAGCAGGAAAGCGTGGGGTCGATCGACGTGAGCAAGACCGCGATTACACCCCGATCATTCGTGGGATCATCGGACGTTCGCCGTCTTCCTCTTCGTCATCGCCGACGAAGCCCGTCGAACATCTTTATCGTCCTCACACGATCTGGAGCTCTTCTTCCTCTCGGATCACGCCCAGGCCTTTGGCCTCCGCGGCTCGCACGTCCAGGGACGCCAGGTCGATCTCGCGGACACGCGACGTCGCCGGCCGACCCTTTTTGTCGTCTCTGCTGCCGTCGTCTTCTTTTTCTTCTTTTTTCTCGTCTTCTTCCGCGACGGAGGCGATTTCGCGCACGATGGCCTCCGTGTCCACGATGACCTCGCCGTCGCCGGTGCCGCAGGGGGCGACCTGACCCAGCATGATGTTGGCGGCCACGCCGTTCACCTTGTCCACCTCGCAGAACACGCCGGCCTTGATCAGCATCTCGTCCGTCTCCTCGAAGGACGACTTGGCCAGCGGCCCCACGTCGCTCTTCTTGATGCCGTGGCGGTCGATGGGGATGATGTTCCCGCGGTTGGTCATGGTGTCCACCAGCATGCTGAGGTGCCGGTAGTTGACCTCGTTGGGCTCCTGCATGTGGATGATGCGGTCGATCTGGTCGAACAGCGCGGCGCGCCCCGCCTCGATGCCCAGCACCTCCAGCACCTCGAACACGTCGTTGGTGTAGGTGCGCGGGCCGTCCACGTAGGGGTTGGCCATGACGTCCACCAGGTTGGTGCCCGCGGTGATGATGCGCCACTCGTCGCGCTTCACGAACGTCCCCCTGTCCTCGTCGAACACGCGGTGCTCCTTCATGGGCGGCTCCATGATGGCCTTCTCGATGCCCTTGATCCCGCGGATGACCACGTTGTCCAGGATGCTCTGCTCCAGCGCCATGACCTCCGTCAGGATGTCGTTGCGGTCGAAGTCGGGCTCCAGCTTCAGGCGCACGCGGCCCACGAGGGCGTCGGAGCCGTCGTCGCTCAGCAGGCAGCTCAGGTCGCCCTTGAAGTGGTCCAGCAGCGCGTAGTGCACGTCCGACATGGTGACCTGCAGGTCCAGCATCGCGGACCGGTCGAACTCGAAGCGCAGCAGCCAGGGGCTCTGCTTGCGGTCGCAGCCGCCGCCCCCGGAGTTCTCCAGGAAGTCGGCGTACGCGCGGTGCAGGCGCAGTAGCTCCGAGTCCTCGCGCACCACGGAGGTCTCCGGGTCGTCGTGGGGGTCGAAGAACACCGCGGAAGACAGGACCACGTCGCGGAACCGCGCGATCTGCAGGCTGTTCATGACCTCCTCGCACCTCTCCTTGTCCGTGGCGTACCGCGGCTTCAGGAAGATCTCCATCTGGGGCGTCTTCATCTTGCGGCTCCCGTTGAACAGCTCGTTCAGGCGCGGGACGCCC
>Ga0102930_1000293_pt1 | contig 16880 bp, 17 predicted proteins | sample SalPon1_B_H2O_MG_FD_84514 | JGI IMG/M metagenome (GOLD analysis project Ga0102930, IMG submission 84514) | Salt pond water microbial communities from South San Francisco under conditions of wetland restoration - Salt Pond MetaG R1_B_H2O_MG | ecosystem: Environmental > Aquatic > Non-marine Saline... | reverse complement strand
ATCATCACCTGGGATCAGGAAGCCGACCGGTTGATTGTTGAAGCAGTCGGCCATCGCCGGAACGTCTACGACCGCCATCTCCCACCCTGACCAGTGGACCTGCGCCCTGCACCTTGCACGGGACATTCTGATAGAATCCAGATAGGTTAGTTGGTCACACCCATGATCGAGACATACTACCTGCTAAGTCAAACTTTGGAATTTATACAGAGACTCCAAAGTTCATTTGAATCATGGCTGATCCAGTGAAACAACAAAAAGTCTGCTGACATTGCTACCGGTTGGCGTGCAAGATACAGAGTGTGTATCGGTCACAATGGTCTTGATAGATAACAGAGATATCTAATTGGATCTGCTACATTGAGTATATTCTCCTCTCTCCGCGTTTTTTATGGATCTGAATCGGAACGCCCTTGATTAGATGGCGAACTCCAATGCCTATTGCCAATTATGAATCCAATTAATGGACTTTTTAGAAAATAGAATGGGACTGTCTCCAGCAAAGCAAAACAGGTTCAGTCAGGCAGGTACTGTGACAATCGTCAGTACATTTGATTTGCTCTCGGTTTCATATACAGTTACTGTAATTGGATCACCGGATTTTAGATCAGGAACTCCCCCAGGACCATTAAGATCCATATTCAGATCACCGCCGCTGTTTGAGAAAATCTTATCATCGCTGTATGAATAATCTGTTTCCGCGACGACGTATACATTGTTGTCTTGCACTTTGCTGAACTGGATATTCTTAACTGTAAAAGCTCCGTCGCCATTATGAGTACCATAATCAGTTTCAACACTACCGATTGACGCCGTAGGACCGACATCGTTTGGCACGTCGTACTCTGCCAGCCGCGCGGTCTTGCCACTCTCAGGGGATTGCCAGATGAGTTCTAAGGTCTCGCCAGGTACTACGTCCACCGTTGCGGAGTCCCCAGATTTGACACCTTTACCAGCCCATTCGGTGATATTACCGTAGGTGGTTTTTTCGAGTGCAGCACCGGAGAACTTGAGCTGGTCACCGTTAAGTGTATCTCCACCGCTCTTGGTGACAACTATATCACCAGTCTCGTAGTCGGGGCTGAAGTCGAAGCTCGCCTGGGGAGCGGGAGAACCTATGTCAGTAACTGTTCCAAGAGCATACGCTGAGACAACAGCTCCTAGAACGACTGCAATGGCGACTATCAGGATGATACCGATGACTGGCGTGACCGCCCGTTTCCCCGTAAAAAATTGTTTGTTATCTTTCATAGAATCGTAACAAGGGATTGAATTTTCTTGTAAGAAGATTATCTCAAAGGCTAATAATACTTTGTTCCGTACTCACCGATTCGCTTCTGTGGTCAACGGGATCGGTAATGCGAGATACGCGCTCGCAGTATAGCAATGAGCAGACTCGCTCTTGTGTAGAAACATGGAAAGGCGCAGTAGAGCGCCTGTAAGCGTCTTTTCACAACGAAGTGGTTTCTCTCGATATCGGCCTTCAGACGGCAGTTCAAGCAGATATCTCTCAACAGCGGTCGACCTGTTTCCACAGCTCTACACAAGAGCGAGCAGACTTAACCAACAAAAGGTGAATTTTCTGTTGGTTAAATCTGTTGAACACACTGAATGAATTCTGGAAACGCTCTATTAACAAAGAAAACTCATCGAAGAAACGGAGTTCATCACCACTCCTGAAACGTGGAAATCACACACTTCGGATTATGTTGTTCTTCGTCGACCAACGAAGTATGTTTGAGAAATCAGGGTCGACATCGCCATCGTCGTCCAGACCACTCGCAGTGAGCCGACCAACCCGGGGGTCAGAACGAAACCAAGACCTCGTCAACAAAGCTGACCCATCAAGGGATGACCTCCTACTCCCGTCGCTCAATGACGGTATCACGCTCCTGGATGTCGACGGCAGTCGTGGAGTTCCGATTCTTCAGTCGCTTGTCCTCGATCACCTACTACTCCACGATGGAACGGCTTTCTGGGTCGACGCCAACGGCCATGCAGCGACGACCACACTTGCACAGATCGCGCCCAGCCAGCGCCTGCTCAACCGTATCCACGTCACACGCGGGTTCACTGCTTACCAGCACTACGGCGCGGTCTGTGACCTCCCAACGGCGGTGAACCGATCTATCCAGGAGACATCCAGCGAGGTGGGACTACAGAGCCGGCAGCCACAGGGTCACAGTGACGATACGTCTCCACAGCTCCCGTCGCTCATCGTCGCCCCGGCCGTCGACGCCCAGTACCACGCTGACGACACCCTCGGCGAGGCACACGCAGAAACGCTTCAGGCCAGAACACTCGCCCGATTAACAACCTACGCCGACGGCTACGATGTTCCTGTTCTCGTCACCCGCAGCGAGCGCGACGCGTTCACAGAACCGATCGAAACGGCCGCCGACCACCATCTGGAGTGTGAGCAAACGCGGATGGGCCCTCGGATTGTCGGCGAGGATTTCGAGACACTCATCTATCCCGTCGACGACGGCGCATACTATCAGACGACGTTCGCCTACTGGCGACAGTTGCTCGAAGCACGCGCCGCGCAGGTCGGTATCGAACCAACGACCACCTCGCCGTCGACTCCCGACACCGTCGGTACTGGCCTCACTGCTTCCGGAGAGACGACCTCGATGGCCGCGAATCCCCTGCTCGATGCGTGGACCGCTGCTGGTCCAGGAGGGCAATAACAATGGGCCGAACCAATCCGACGTATCGGGACGCCCTCCGGGCTATCGAAGAGCGCTGGCAGGACTTTCGTCGAGCACTCCGTCGACGTGACCAACCACGGTTCGATCAGCTGTTCGCGTACGCACGGGAGCACGCCGATGCCAGCGGGTTGTTGAACCATCAGAATCCACTATTGCCTGCTCTGCTCAGTATCGATCTCGAACAGGAGAGTCGACTCGATGAATACGAAGAGCGTCTAAACGAGATTGAAGCGGCGTTGGAATCAAGCCGTAATCAACAACAGTCTACGGAGGACGGGACTGTAGACAATCGTTGATAGCACTACCAGTCGTCTGGAAGCAGATCCTCGATGAATTGGAAGCCGTTGATGAAGGTGATCGAATCACCATATCCTTCACTCGCCAGTACAGTTTCAGCTCCCTCACCTGCGGCAATATCTGTCGTGTAAATGTATACGTCAGTTGCTGTGCCCGTACTGAGGTGCTGGGCTGCCAATGCAGCCAGGGCGGCATCGGCCCGTTCAACCTCATCTGCTGGACGGTCATCTGCATTAGCGATGTAACGCTGGACACCATCCATCGCACGCGAAACGCTTGGTTGTGAGAACTCAAGTGGTGGAGCGACTGCCGTCCAGCCCTCCTCAATCGCTTTGTCGACTGGCAACTGCTGGCTGTCAGGGTTGTCGATGGTGAGTTCTTCGTACACCCGCTCTGGAAGCACAAAGGTGAGATCGTTACTGCGGGCGAACCGGCGAACGACCTTGTATCGGTTGTTCGATGGCTTCCCCATCGCAACGAACAGGCCGGTATCGGCGATATGCAGTGAACTCACGTCTCGGATTGCTCGACATCAATCGCGTCGAGTGATGCCCCTGAAGATTCGATCTCGTAGTATTCGTCGACGACAGGACCGAGTGCCTGGAGAATGATCTCTGCGGCCAGCGGTGAGATATCGAGATCTTGGGCCATCAAACGATGAGTCATTTCGCCCCGTTCGCGTGCGACGGCGTAGGTGAGCGCCGTTGCGAGGCCAGCAACCCCGTGGCGGTCGATGTACGTATCGATATCGTCGTTTGTCTCGCGACGGCCGACTGCATCAATCAGGGCAGGCGTAATCGTGTACTGGCGATCTTTGCTGGCCGTTACGGTCAGGTCAATCTCATTGGCAGCGTACTGACGAGGTAGCTCAGTTTGGATTACCTCGACAACGCCAGTATCGACGAGTCGGTTTACATAGCTGTAGGCAGTCCCCTGAGCGAGCCCAAGATCCTCAATCACATCTTGGACGGTGGCCTCGCCCTCGTGAGCGATATACGTATACAATTGGGCCAGCTGTGGCTCTTCGAGAAGGTCCGCAACCGAAAGGAAATCACGAACGATGTTCCCGGTGGCCTGTTTCGAGGTGCGTGACATAGGTTTGTTCTTATTACAGATTACAGCGAATCCGTAAAGAGTGTTTGGATCATTTTCCCGGAGTTTCTTAACCTACAAAGCGGAGACGGTCGGTATCTTGTTGGTTAATTTTGGTCAGATCACAAGACACAGTGGACCGTCTCGGGGTCAAGCCTGAGGCACTCGGCGCGCTCGGTTTAGGAAACCTGGAAGCTACACGCCATTGGTTATGTGAGAATCTGGAGTCAAAGATAGCATGTTAGGAGTATCAAAGAGACAATGCCGTTCACGATAGATTTCCTCGATGACGGTCGTGTTCTCGAATGGGAATCGACGGTCGACGGCGCAGTCGTAACCGAGCACGACGACTATACGCCGCGTTTCTACGTTGCCCCACGGTCCCCCGACGACGATATCGACCTCACGAGGCTTCGGAGGATCTACGAGAATCATCCCGATGTCGTCAGAACCGAGATCGTCTACCAGCGACCAAGTTTCCGGCGTAATGACGAGGAGGTTCTGGCCGTCGACGTCAACCACGTCGACCGGGTCACCCAACTTGCTCGTCAAGCACGTCAGCTATCGGAATACCCAATCGGAGATCTTGCCTGCTTCAACGTCGACTTCTCGCGGGAGTTTCGCTATTGTTTAGAGAACGATATCGATCCAACCCCAGCCAATGAGTTGTCGTCACTCCGGCTTAGCGTCCCCGTAACGGAGACGACAGGAGATTCCTACACAGAGCTGTCCGTCGACGGCGAAACGATTACAGGGACGACAGAAGATATTCTGACAGCTGTACAGGCGGCAGTCGACGAGCGCGATCCCGACATCCTCGTCTGTTCAACAAGTCAGATCATCCCCACGCTGCACGAGATGGCCACGAATGCGGGCGTCGACGAGTTTTCGCTGAGCCGATGGCCCGATGTCGACTACCAGCAGCTCGCCAGCCAGTCGACGTATTCGAGTTACGGCCGTGTAGGTCACTCACCGGCCCGATACAACGTACCAGGAAGAGCAATCATCGATGAGTCGAACACGTTCTTTTACGACGAGACGAACCTTGACGGCGTCTTGGACCTTGTCTCACGGTCAAAAAAGCCGATCCAGGAACTCGGGTGGGCCTCGATCGGGAACGTCCTGACGGCGATCCAGATCTGCGAGGCCCATGATCGGGGCGTGTTAGTCCCGTGGAACTCCTGGAGACACGAGTTTTACAAACCGATGGGAACACTCCACGATGCCGACCGTGGGGGATTCATTTTTGCACCAGAGGTCGGCTTACATGAGGATGTTCACGAACTCGACTTTTCGAGTCTGTATCCCAACATCATCTGCACGCGAAACGTCTCGCCTGATGTGATTCGGTGTGAGTGCCATCGTGATCGCGATGATGTTCCTGGACTCGGCTATTCGATCTGCGACGAACAGGGCTACCTTGTCGACGTTCTCCAGCCGATCATCGATGCTCGTGATGAGATCAAGGCTGCAATCCGTCATGAAAAGCAGCATGACGAGCCCGACAAGGACCGCCTCAAGGAGCTCGAAGGTCGGTCGGGTGCCCTGAAGTGGATTCTCGTCGCCTGTTTTGGGTATCAAGGGTTCAGCAACGCGAAGTTCGGGCGGATTGAATGCCACGAGGCAATCAATGCGTTTGCTCGCGAGATTTTGCTGACGGCGAAACAGCAGCTCGAAGCAGGTGGCTGGCGTGTTGTCCACGGGATTGTCGACTCGATCTGGGTGACTCCCGATCCCGACGTCGACGATAGTCGACGGCAAGACCTCGATGTACTTGCTCGTGAGATCACTGAGTCAGTCGAGATCAGACTCGAACATGAGGCTCACTATGACTGGGTCGCGTTTGTCCCACAACGAGAGAGTACCGCTGGTGCGTTGACGAAGTACTTCGGAAAAGTCGCGGGTGAAGATGAGTTCAAAATCAGAGGGATTGAGGCTCGACAGCGGTCGACGCCGTCGTTTGTCGAAGACGTCCAGCGGGAGTGTCTCGACCGTCTCGACGAAACACGATCTCCAGAAGCCGTTCTCGGGTATCTCGAACGAGCTATTGCGGAACTCCATGCTGGTGAGGTGGGTGCCGACCAGCTTGTCGAATGGAATCGTGTCTCGAAGCCGTTGGAGGGGTACACGCAGAACACCCAGAACGTTGCCGCACTCAAACGAGCTCGTGATCACGATCTCAGTGTGCATCCAGGACAGGATATTGAGTACGTGGTTGTCGACGACGAGAAATCCTCGCGAGATCGCGTTGCTCTTGTTCACGAGGAGATCAAGTCGTACGATCCGTCGTACTATGAGACGCAACTCGTCCGAGCTGTCGAAAGTGTCCTGTCGCCGTTGGGGTGGGATCGCTCGAAGATTCGTCGAGAACTCGCAGAGACACAGGTGCCGGAATTAACGGCATTCGCGGATTCCGAAGGTTAACCAGCATCACCGCATGAATTAGTGATTTGTTGGTTAACCGTCGGCTCGTGGAGTCGACGTGTAGCCTCGAAGTAGATCGAAGACACACACCCCTCGTCAAGAGTGTAAAGTGGACGAAAGCGTGGGTGGATGTCCATATGAAACGAGGGTTCACATAAAGAGAAGACGGGTAGAATCACGGATAGACACCACGAAACGGCAAGAGACGACGGAAAGGAGGTAGTAATTACAAGGTGTAGTTCGCAAGATCCCCGACGAAAGCCGCTTTCGTCTTCATTCTTAATCTGAAAGCACTTGAGGAGTTGTTGGATGGGTCAGGTTATAAATCTTCTAGATAATACTAATAAATGTGATGAGTTTGGTGTCATGGACCGCTCTTACAGACGGTTTTAGTAGGTGTACGTCCTTCTATCCAGCATTTCGGACTGAATTCTCCCCAGTGCGTCACGTGGTTTGCCCCGGTAGCGTAAGCACTCCTGTGCCGTTACACTCTTGACGAGGGGTGTGTGCGTACTCTGTTGATCACGTTCTGAAACTTCTCAATCCTTCTCTCATCTCCGACACGTTTGTTCTGTAGGCTCTCACCGATGATCCAGGAGCGATTGAAATAGTTGATCCGCCTTCTGTGCGATCGGCCAATCCGTGATTAACTCAATTTAACCCAGCCGGCTCTGTTGAAATCCTCTTCTTCAGAAATATTCTCGCCTGAAACAGCCGGTCGATGAGAGTTGCGTATCTTGCAGGAGTTGTACCATGAGTCGAACTCTCCAATATACCCATAGCGAGTAATTCGGATGAAACGGTGAGACCAAAGCTACTAATTCAGTTGTCTTCCAATTCGTTATGAATGCCTGATTCCCCGTATCCTCCACAAAACGATCACGGGAACCGAACACGGCGGCAACTCTTAGCTACAGGGGGAATGGTTGCCACCGCCGCTCTTGCTGGATGTAGTGGGCTGCCTGGAACCGGGCCACGAACGCTTGAAACCGTCGTTAACGAAAATTCAGCAAATGAGCTGTCGTGGGATTTCCCGGGACAATCTGACGCAGAGAGCATCGGGTACGTCGAAATACGTCGGAAACCACAATTCGATTCGGCGGGATCGATTCCATCACGGTGGTTCACCTTCAATGCGAGTATCGATCCATCATCGTCCTACAAGCTGGATCAGTTCACTGCAACGTTCACCACTCCGAACACCTATTTCGAGCAATACGGACAGCTCAGCTATTTGGTGAGTCCACCAACGCAGAGTGACAGCTTCAAAATCTACTATCAGCGTCTCCAGAGTGCAACGACGCACCGGCAGTTCGTGATGGAGATGAGTGAAATCGAGATGGATGGGACGATCGAGTTCCCCTTCGTAATCCGGGACGCACAAGCTATCCCTTCGAAGTTGCAGTGTTCGTTCTCGGTTCAAGCAACCGAATCAGGGACGTTTGGAGAGACAGTTACCGCATCGGATTCCGACATTTTCAAATTCGGTTGAGATGGGAGGAAAGGAGATATTCAGATCGACATCTGTGACTGAAATACGACGGAATCAGTCAATTCGATGCCCCGAGAGGTATCATAGAAGACTGCTCACACTCACACAGGAATCGCTCAGTACACCACCTGTATTCACCGCAACCGGAGGAGAACATATCACTTTCTGATGATTTCAACAGAGCCACCCAGCCATATTCTCTGTCCAGCCTGTTTCCTGCTTTTCGTGGGAATTGCTCTGGACCACCGGGCGAGCTCGTCTACAAGTGTTTACACTCTTGACGAGGGGTGTCTGCCGCACGTCAGACTAATGTTTTTGATTTGATGGGTGTGTTGCTTGGCACCTACCTGAGTTACACTCTTGACCGGGGGTGTACCCCCAACCTCCGACGCCTTCGAAGAACTAAGCTAATACACTCTGGATGAGGGGTGGTCAAATCGACCTCTGTCTGGTGTTTACACTCTGGATGAGGGGTGTCGGTCCATCCGATGTCAACGAGTAATGGAGACGTTTCACTCGTGACTGCCTCCTCCTTCCCTATGACTGATACCGTATACGCCATACTTTAAATGCCGGACATGGCCCGATTTACACTCTGGTCGAGGTAGGCGAATAATTAAGTAGCTAGGTTGCGCGATTTCTCATATCGATGGTTGAGGACTCGTCACAACTCTCTGACTTCAACGACCGGTACGAAGATCCATCCAAGGATCCGCTGTTTGATATCGATGACGACGATCCCGATCGGATCAATATCTTTGCTCGGAAAGAACTCCTGAAGGTCGGCCACGTCCCAGAAAGCGACCGGATCGTCGGCCGAGATGAAGAAATTCAGGATGTGGCGGCTGAACTCAGGCCGATCGTCCAGGGTGATCCACCGAACAACGTCATCATCTACGGCAAGACGGGGACGGGCAAGTCACTCGTCGCTCGACACGTGACGGGACGTGCCCGTCGAGCTGCGAAATCAAATGGTGCCTCTGTCGGGACTGTCTATGTCGACTGTGCACAGCACAATACACAGACTCGTGTCGCCCGAACCGTGACACGGACGCTCAACGAGACCGAAGCGACTGATTTCACGGTTCCACGAGCAGGGATTGGCAGCGGGGAGTACTACGATTACCTCTGGGAAATTCTGGATCTCGCCTATGAGTCGGTTATCATTATTCTCGACGAAGTGGATCGTCTGGAGGATGACGATATTTTGATGCAGCTCTCTCGAGCTCGTGAGTCCGGCAAAGCCGACTGTCATCTCGGGGTTATTGCGGTCAGTAACAAGATCGAGTACCGAGATCAACTAAACGAGCGCGTCAAGTCCAGCCTCCGCGAAGAAGAGTTCGTCTTCCAACCCTACGACGCGACGCAGCTAGGAGAGATTATGGAACACCGTCGTGACGCGTTCCACGAGGGCGTTCTTTCGGATGACGTTATCCCACTGACTGCAGCCCTCGCCGCCCAGGAACACGGCGACGCCAGAAAGGCAATTGAAATTCTTCGCCACGCCGGTGAACTCGCCGAACGTGAACACGCTGACCAAGTCGTCGAAGAACACGTTCGAGATGCACAAGAATGGGCAGAAGTCGATCGCTTCGAGGAGCTCCTTCGCGGGTCGACGACGCAGGTCAAGTTTATTCTCTACTCACTGGCGCTCTTGACCGAGGAAAACCCGAACGAAGACGGCTTCTCGACGAGCCGCATTTATCAGCGCTACCAGGAGACAGCAGAGAAGGTCGGCACGAAAGTACTCAGCGAACACCGAGTCTACGAGTTATTGAAAGAGCAGGCGTTCCTCGGTGTGGTTGAATCGACTCGGACAGGGGGCGGCCGTGGTGAGGGCAGCTACCTCGAACACCGACTGGTCCAGGATACCGGTATCGTCCTGAAGTCCGTGCTCCGTGACAGCCGGCTAGAAGACCTCGCGTAGGTTCCTTTCGACTCACCCTCCACCCCTGATCACGAGTGTATCTTTTGACCTATCGACTTCGGATAGGATAGCCCCCATCCCTGATCACGAGTGTATTTGACCATAATTATAATAACTCGGGAAATCTGGTGTGTGGTCGACTTTCCAGTAGAGCCTATATGTCGTCAGGGCGGGGTGCGTTCTCGTACTTGATCATCTTCTCGGGTTTGTTAGAGATAGTCTCATAGATCTGCTGGAGTGTCTCCTCAGCAGCGAGCAGGTTATGCTCTTCCAGGAACTCCCGACCCTCTTCCGTGAGGCCGTAGAACTTCCACGGATAGCCCTGTCGACGCTGATCAACATTCAGCGCGACTCCTCGACAATGCCAGCTTCGATCAGCTTCTGGATGTGCTTGTAGACGGTGGCGTCGCTCACACTGGGATTGAGTTCCTCGAGTTCGTACATCGAAGGGAACTACTCGGAATGCTGGAGGATGTTGTTGACGAGCGCAAAGCGCGTTTGTTGGGTGACGAAGTTGACCGGTTCGTGGGATTCTATCCCCTCAGCGGTTCCTTGGTCGGTGCCCATACAGCACGGTACACGCCCCGGCGACAAGTAGCTCACAGAAATGCAAGGAGGAAGCCCACGGCTGAAGCCGTGGGAGGAATCCGACAAGACTCAAATCACGGGTGATGGCAGGCCGACTCCCCAACAAAAGCCGTATAATTTATAAAAGAATGTATCGCATGTGAAGTTGAAGATGGAGGTCAAACGAACCATTCCGGTCAAACTCTCGGTTCCAGATAACCGGCAGGACGACCTCCATCAGACCATCGAGCAGTTCAACCGCGCCTGCAACTACACCATCCAGAACGGCAGGAACGACGATGGCTACCTCATACTCAACAAGTCCACCATACACGACAAAGTGTACCACGACTTGCGAGACGAGACAGACCTGCCTGCAAACCTCTGCGTTCGAGCCTACTCAAAAGCGGTCGAAGCGATGAAATCCACGGTTGCAGACTGGAAGAAGGGAAACAGCCGACCTCTTCCACGATTTACCGAACAGTCCGCAGTTTACGACAAACGGACGTTGACAATCAAGGACAGGTCAGCCACCCTCTCAACAATCAACGGACGAGTGGCTGTTGACTACATTCTCGGGGATTTCCAGAAGTCCTACCTCGATGATGAAGACTACGAAAAACGGATGGGAACGCTCCACTACCGCGATGATGAGGATGCGTTCTATCTCCACATTGTCATCAAGAAGAAGGTCGAAGAGCGCGACGGTGACAAGGTATTGGGTGTTGATTTGAACTTGAAGAACGTCGCCGTGACCTCCACAGGGTCGTTCTACGACGGTGGCGAACTACTGTGGGGGCAGAACCATTACTTCCGCGTGCGTCGAAGCCTTCAGCACAAAGGCACTCGCTCGGCCAAGCAGGTACTCCGGCGACTGTCGGGGCGAGAAAACCGCTTCGTGCTGAACCGCCTGCACACTATTTCCCGACGTATCGTGGAGGAAGCCGTCGCTCACGACTGTTCATACATCGCCGTCGAAGGCTTGACCAACATCCGCGAAGGGATGAGTAACAGGAACGATCAAGTAAAGCGTCAGATGCACAACTGGGCGTTTCGCGAACTCCAAGAAATGCTCGCGTACAAAGCCAGCGAGTATGGTATCGGCGTTGAAAAAATACCGCCAGCGTTTACAAGTCAGACCTGCTCTAAGTGTGGGCATCAGTCAAGCACGAACCGCGACAGCGAGACTGGTTGGTTCGAGTGTAACGACTGTGGGTACTCTGTCGATGGAGATTACAACGCCTCGAAGAACATCGGTCTAAAGTTGTTAACTTTACCAGAGGGCAAACGTCCCTCTGGGTTGGGCGACGGTCATCTCGCCCTTAAGTCCGGGATGCTGAACGGGAACGGCGATTACACCGCCTACTCCATTACGGAGGCAGACCTGGAGTCCACGGACAAGCCCACGACTTCAGTCGTGGGTCGATGACCCACGTACTTGGAATTTCATCCAGGACAGGCTATCGAATATATGGTTGTCGACGACAACTTGTCCCTTTTAAAATTCTCTTCGTCGATCCCCCAGAGAACGCTGGAGTGACTACTCATCGGGGTAGAACCGTATCTTCTTGACGCTTGAGAATGCGTTTTGTGATCAATCGATTGATGGCTTCGTTAGTTGCGTCTTTCTGATCTTCCGAAAGAGCTCGCACATTCGAAAGGATATGTTCCCCAATTAGTTTGATGTCATCTATCCCATCGTCGACAGCCGTTAGAACAGTGTATTCAACCTCGAAGTCTGTTGCAAACTCTGCAATACGCGAGGTGAATGTGTTCGGAAGTCCCGACAGAGAGTTCACTGCTATTTCGATGGTGAACAGTGGATGAGAACGGTCACGGATCTGTTGTGCTTCAGTCGAACCTGTGTTGAACGGTCGCTGTTCTTCAATCTCGGTGAGAATCACCTCGTAGTCCAGTCCGCGTTGAGCGTACTTTCGCATATCTTCGATGTCGCGTCGTCGACCACTTGCTAGGTCACCACCAGAGACTGCTTTCAGCAGGAACATATCCTCATCAGCGAGAACAAACGCGGTCGCGTAACTGCCAACCCAGAACTCCTCTGCCCGATCGTGCATCCGGTCGGTGATCCACACCTTTCCAACGACTTGTCGTTCGAAGAGATCGATATGGAATCCACGTGTTTCGTGGTGCAACTCGACGGTTTTTCCAACACTATCGAATGGCTCCGTCGGTTCGTCTACTACTACGAACCCCTGTGACTGAAGTGTCTAGTACACGTGTTCAAACTCAGAAACGACACCCAGAGCGAGGTCGATGTCTTCAGTTTGATCTTTCAATCCTCGAATCGTCATTGCAGACCCTCCGAGGAGATACACGTCAACAGGCTCCGAAAGCCAGCTGTCTAACTCCTCAAGAAATTCTGTGATCGCTTCACTACCTGTGAACACAGTCATGCCACACCATACTGCTCTTTGAGAGCTGTGTATTCTGATTCACTTGGAAGGTATACGGGAAGGTTCTCCGAGTTATCGAACTCCCTGTGAAGGGGTCGATACATCGCAGCCACTGTAGTCTCCAGATCGTACCACTTCGCCATTTCTGTCAACTTCTCTTGATCGATCTCCAGCTTCTCGATCAGCATCATAGAATAACTGATGCGACGAGAACCACTATCCAGGATGAGAGTGTGGCATACCACCTCTGCAGGCGTGAGTTCCTCGTCGGGCGCATACCAGAACGCAGGTTCACCAGCGAGGAAGAATTGAAGATCGTACTCCTCGAACTGACCGAGTCCGGTCAGTCGCCAGTCTGGATCTTCCAGTAATGCTTCCGTATCCGCAGACGTCTGCACACGGATGAGCGAGCGCTTTGGATCACACCACTCGATGGTCGCACTCGGGGCGACCGCCCGTGCCTGCGAACGGTGATTGTGTCTCACAAGAGTCCGAGAAAACGCCAATAATGGCGAAAGATCTTCACTCAATGCATATTCGGGACCGGACGGCGACAACATCGCTCGATGCTTGAGCGGCGACAACGCATTGTGAACTCCTTGCCTCGTAATCCCGAGTCGCTCGGCGATTGCTGTGACACGACGTGGTTCGTCAAGATACCAGCACACTCTCAGTGTAGCAGGCGAGAGGAGGTCAACCCACTCAACGTGGCCGAGCTTCGCACGTAAGGTCCGATACGCCTCAATGACTGGGTGATCAGTAACGCAGACTCGACGCTGATTGTTGGGGCCGCGTGTTTCGGCAAGGAGTCCCTTTGCGAGCAGCTCATCAAGCACTTCGTAGAGGTGTGCCTGTGAATAGTCGGTTTCTCTCGCAAGTTCCTCAGAAGTCACTTCACGACCGGTACTCAGTGTATCAATCACAGCAAGTCCGGCCTTCGTGATCATCTGTGTCTACTTTAAGACTCGAACCTATAAGTACGTTTCTGGAATTTTGTTTACGAACGCGCTACTTCGCCTTCAAGTTATGAACGACATCAAGCCAGTCGACAATCTCGGCGGTCGGCTCGATGGCCTCGACAATCGCCTCGGTGGACTTGTAGGCCATCGGAGCTTCATCGAGTACTGACTCGACAACCGACTCCGAGTAGATCCCCTCCATTGCATCCTCGAAGGCTTCGAGCGAGCCCTCTTCGTGAGCCTGTCGACGGCTCATCACTCGCCCAGCACCATGTGGTGCGGTCTGGTGGAACGCTTCGTCCCCGTTCCCACGGGCCAGAATCGATCCCTCGGCCATGTTGAACGGGATGACCAACTGTTGGTCCTCACGGGCGGGAGTCGCTCCCTTGCGAATCGTCAGATCTCGGAAGTCGATGTAGTTGTGGATCGACTGGAACCGACTGTCTGGCTCGATGTCGAGTGCTTCACAGATAGCATCGCTCATCAGCTTTCGATTCCAGCGGGCGTACTGCTGGGCGAACAGCATGTCGACGTAGTAGCCATGGGCCTCGCGGCCATCGAGCCAGTCGAGATCGCTCTCTCGGCTTTCCAGTGTTGACTGCGGCTGGCTGAGGATATCGAACACTTCGGTGATTGCTTCGCCCTCGAAGTCTTCTCTGATCTGTTCCTTGCGGAGGTGTGATTCACCCATCCCGCCGGTGACCCACGCATAGAGTTCGCCATCGCTGACTGACTCGGGGTCGAATTTGAGATACTCGTAGTACTCCGCTGGAATCGCCTCTCGAATGGCGTCGGCCTGTCGGTACTGCATGGCCTGGTGTTGCCAGTACTCGGCGACTGACTTCCCGAGATACCGCGATCCGCTATGGATGACGAGCCAGTAGTCCTCGGAGTCGCGTCCCTGTGCGAACTCGATAAAGTGGTTCCCACCACCGAGCGTCCCAGCACTTCGAATTACGTGCCCCATCCCTTGGCGCTGCGGGGATAAGACCCGTTGACACAGCGATTTGAAATACTCGCCGTCGTAGCCGTCGAACTCAAATTCGAGAGGGTCGATGGAGCGGCCAAACTGCTCCTCGTAGGCCTGCTCGAACTGTTCGAACACGCGGTTGGCTCGCTCGAAGGGGAACTCGTCGACGAGGTGTGGGGCCTCGTCATAGTCGTGGACCTCGTGGCCCATCGGCACTGCATCACGAACACGCTGTTCACGCTCAGGATTCTTGAGTGGGAGCTCCAAACCGAGTTTCGTCGCTGCCATCCCACAGCCAACGTCGACGCCGACGATATTCGGGACGACGCGATCGGGTAGCGGCATCGTAAAGCCGATCGGCGCACCCGAACCGACGTGCGTGTCGGGCATGATCCGGACCGGTTCGGTAAACGCTGGATGGTCGATCAGTTCCTGGATCTGTTCGAGACAATTGGCCTCGACGAGCGTTTCGTCGTCGACCAATATTTCAGCGGTCGTGTGCTCGCCTGTTAGTTCAATCGTCATGGTGTATGAGTACTCTCGTTGTTGTTCGCAGGGGTAGTTCACGTCGACTCTCAGCTGAGATCACTGGTGGACCTCAGCAATCCGGTCGACGGATTCGATACAGACTGTGGCCGCGAGCCGCTCGCGCAGTTCGTTGACTGAGACAGTATGCTGGATTCTCCCCGTGATCGTCACGAGCGTCGCAGACAATCGCGGTTTGACTCCGCGAACGTCAGCGATTGTGACTCCGTGAATGTCGTCGATACTGTCCAGTCTCCGTTCGGCTTCATCGACGAGGCCTTCGATGGCCAACTCAGGTATCCGAATCGTTACGTCGATAGTTGTGGTTGCTACTCGGTTCTTATCAGTAGGTGTAAGTTCCATTGATTCACCTCCATTGGTGAGCGGCTCGCGGGCGTGATGCCACGAACTGGGCTCAAATGCGTGAGGAGCGATTCGAACACTCGTCTCGGCCAGAGGCCGCGTGATCTCCTTGACTACACAACTCACGTAAGGGTACTCTTGGATAGCTCCTGAGCCCAACCAGTCGACCACGGTGTTAAATGACGAGATAAAGGTATTCTCGCAGATTGGCTCGGTCAGGTCAGTAGGACGGCGGGAGAGTGATTCGAACACCCGTGCCCTCACGGGCACCACGTTTCCAACGTGGCCCCTTGGCCAGACTAGGGGAATCCCGCCGCGACGGTGAGACGGAGAGTCGAACTCCGAAGCCAGTTGGCTCTCGATTTCAAATCGAGCGCAGTCGCCTGTCTGCATGTCTCACCACACGCCACGGCCCGGATTCGAACCGGGGAATCCTCGTGTGAGGATGCCTCTGTAGCAGAGAGGTGCCCGACCAGACTGGGCGTCCGTGGCACAACTGGGTCGACAGCCAGCCGTCGACCCAAATGCAAGGTATTGTTGTCCTGTTAGGGGCGTACTTCGGGGGCCTCCCAGGAATACCACACCGGCTCAGACAGGTTGCAGACCCTTCCAGGGTCTTAGACTGCTCGCAGTTTGATGACCGCAAGAGCAGCATAGAGGTCGACATCGATATCTGATGCCGATCTCGTTGCCTGTCTCGATGAGCATCCCCAGCGTAGCCGAATTGTTCGTATCCAGCTACGCAGTGATTGCCCTGAGGGGAATCGAACCCCCGACCTCGGGCTCCAAAGGCCCGCGTCCCTCGCCAGCGGAGACTCCAGGGCTGCACAGTGCCGCAGCTAACGGCGTAGATGACTCTCGTGACCCAGCGAATCTCCATCCACTCAGCGTGGACAGGACCACAGGCTCACAGATAGTGGTCTGAACGGAAGCCAAAGGTCCGCGAGTACCACCAATAGGACCCGTTAGTTAGGACGCATCCATCATCAAGTGGTACAGGCGGTGTGCCCGTCTTCCCCCGTCCCGGCGGGTAATCCGCGTTGGGACTGAGTTATACGGGCAGAGATGTCCGGAGTTGACTAGACTCAGGTAGGTTTCGACCGGAGAGGCGTTTCGGAGTCCAGTTCATTTCCGGGAGT
>Ga0102930_1000292_pt1 | contig 16881 bp, 13 predicted proteins | sample SalPon1_B_H2O_MG_FD_84514 | JGI IMG/M metagenome (GOLD analysis project Ga0102930, IMG submission 84514) | Salt pond water microbial communities from South San Francisco under conditions of wetland restoration - Salt Pond MetaG R1_B_H2O_MG | ecosystem: Environmental > Aquatic > Non-marine Saline... | reverse complement strand
CGACGGCTCGGTGATGGTCGGGGCCGACCGTCTGCCGGAGATCCGCATGCTCATGGCCCAGCAAGGGTTGCCCGGCGGTGACGGCACCGGGCTGGAAATGCTCAACCAGGATCAGTCCCTCGGCACCAGCCAGTTCATCGAGCAGGCCCGCTATCGCCGCGCGATCGAGACCGAGCTGGCGCGCTCGATCCAGACCATCGGCCCGGTGCGGGCCGCGCGGGTGCACATCGCGCAACCGGAGAAATCCGTGTTCGTGCGCGATCGCAAGACGCCCACCGCCTCCGTCGTGGTCGACGTCAAGGGCGGCAGCAGCCTGAGCCGGGGCCAGGTCAACGGCATCGTCCACCTGGTGGCCTCCAGCATCAACGATCTCTCCCCGGACAACGTCAGCGTGGTGGATCAGAGCGGCAACCTGCTGACCAACGATGGTGACGATGCCGCCGGCATGGGTCTGACCAGCCGTCAGTTCCGCTACCGTCAGAATCTTGAACAGGCGTACGCGCGGCGGATCGAGTCGCTGCTCGCGCCGATCGTGGGCTCCGACCGTGTGCGCGCCCAGGTCTCGGCCGACATCGACTTTTCGCGCCGCGAGGGCACCAGCCAGACCTACGGCCCGGGCGAGGGCGTGCTGCTGAGCGAACAACTCAACGAGACCGTCCGCTCGCTGGGCGGCGGCGAGAGCATCGGCGGCATGCCCGGCGCGATCGCCAACCAGCCGCCGGGCGGCGGCCAGATCAACCCCGGTGCCGGCGAGGGTGGCCTGAACCCGCCGCAGGATCTCACCGTCGAGGAATTCCAGACCCTGGTGCAGACGCCCATCGACAGCGATCGCAGCGAGACGCGCAACTACAACGTCGATCGCCAGATCCAGCACACCCAGTTCGCCAGCGGCCAGATCGAGAAGCTCAGTGTCGCGGTACTGCTCGACGAGAACGCCGCCGGCGGGGCCGAGGCCCAGAGCGATGCGCAGGATCCGCAGGCCGCCCAGGCCGCCGCCGAGGCCCGTGCCGAGCGCCTGGAGGAAATGCGCGCGCTGGTGGCCCAGGCCGTCGGCATCGACGAGGCGCGTGGCGACGAAGTCACCCTGCGCAGCTTCCCGTTCGTCGACCAGGATATCGAGCCGGTGACCACGCCGGTCTGGGAACAGGGCTGGTTCTGGGCGACACTGAAAAACGCCGGTATCGGGCTCGCGATGCTGCTGGTCTTCCTGCTGGTCGCTCGCCCGCTGCTGAAGATGCTCGCCGAGAGTCGTCGCGAGCGGGCGCTGCCGTCGGCTGCTGGTGCCGAGCAGGGCGCTGCTGCCGGCGGTGAGTACCCGGTGCCGGCCCAATATCCAACGGATGAGCGCCGCGCCCAGGGCGGCGAGGCGGAAGAACAGGACGAGGACGACCTGTCCAACGTGCCCGAACTGATCGGCAACGCGAGCTATACCGACAAGCTGAGGCAGCTGCGCAAGAGCGTCAACCATGATCCCAAGGCGGTCGCCGCCGTGATCAAGCAATGGACGCACGAGGAGAACTGATACCCCATGGCTCAGGCACCCGAGAACAACCTGCCGCAGGAAAGCCCGCTGATCGGCCTGAAGGGGCCGGAGAAGGCGGCGATCCTGATGATGGCCCTGGGCGAGGAATCCGCCGCGCACGTCTTCGGCCAGCTCGACCCGCGTGAGGTGCAGAAGATCGGCCAGGCTATGGCGGTGCTCAAGAATGTCACCCGTCCGCAGATCCAAGCCGCGTTAGACGAATTCTCGGACGATCTCGAGAACCAGACCGGCCTCGCCCTCGGCTCCAACGACTACATCCGCAACGTGCTCAACCGCGCGCTGGGCGAGGAGCGCGCTTCCGGCCTGCTTGAGCGCATCTCCTCCCAGGGCAATCGACGCAACCTGGAATTCCTCAAGTGGATGGATGCGCGATCGATCGCCGAGATCATCCGCTACGAGCATCCGCAGATCATCGCGATCGTCCTGTCGCACCTCGAGAACGACCAGGCGGCGGAGATCCTGCAGATGCTGCCGGAGAACACCCGCACCGACATCGTGTTGCGGATCGCTCATCTCGAGGGGGTCTCGCCGCAGGCGCTCGAGGAGCTCGACGACATCATGGAGCGTCAAGCATCCGGCACCCAGGGCGGCAAGTCCTCCAAGGTGGGTGGCGTGAAGATTGCCGCCGGCATCATGAACTTCCTCGAGTCCAATATCGAGGAAGAGCTGATGGGACGGGTCAAGGAAACCGACGAGGACCTCGGTACGCAGATCGAGGACCTGATGTTCGTCTTCGCCAACCTGGTCGAGGTCGAGGACCGCAGTCTGCAGGTGCTGCTGCGCGAGGTCCCGGCCGACAAGCTCCTGCTGGCGATGAAGGGTGCCGACTCCGAACTCAAGGAAAAGATCTTCGGCAACATGTCGCGTCGTGCCGCCGAGATGATGCGCGACGACCTCGAGACGCTCGGTCCGACGCGCCTGTCCGACGTCGAAGCGGCGCAGAAGGAGATCCTGCAGGTCGCCCGACAACTGGCCGACGACGGCAAGATAACCCTGGGTGGTGGTGGCGATGAGTTCGTCTAACGACGAGAGCCTGATCACGCGTCCGCTCGAGGCCGAGGACTGGCAGGCCCTGGTCGATGCCTGGGAGCTGCCCGAGTTCGATGAAGGCGAGGGTGCCGCCGAGGACGAGCCGGACCCGGAGACGGACGAGGAGATCGCCGCGGCGCGTGCCGAGGCCGAGCGGCAGGGCTACGAGGTGGGCCTGCAGAAGGGGCGCGACGTCGGGTACCAGGAAGGCCTGGCGGCGGCCCGCGAGGAGATCGAGCAGGTGGAAGACCGCCTGCGCGGCTGGCTCGCGCATCTCGAGCGGCCGCTGGCGCTGCTCGACGACGAGGTGACCGAGCAGCTCACGGCCCTGGCGACGCAGATCGCCCGGGTGATGGTGGCGCGCGAAGTGACGACCGACAACACCGGGCTGGCCTCGATCGCCCGCGAGGCGCTGGGGGCCCTGCCGGTCTCGGCGCGCGCGGTGATCCTGCGCTGTGCGCCAGCCGACGAGGCGGCCCTCCGGGAGGTACTCGACGACCGGCGGTTCGAGTCGCTCGATCTGCGGCCCGACCCGACCGTCAGTGCCGGTGGCGTGGTGGTCGAGTCCGGCGACGCGCGCGTGGACGCCAGTCTCGCCAACCGCTGGGCGGCAACGCTCGAACACCTGATCGGTCGGGTGTACCCCGGCCCCGATCAGCCGACGCCCGCCAGCGGCGATGCCGCGGCACGCGAGGACGCCGAGGCGGCCCAACCACGCGATGAGGAGCTGCCCGCGGACACGGTGGGCGCCGAGGAGCCGGTCCCGCCGGCCGATGAGGGTGCCGACGAGACCGCCCCGGACGAGTCACCGGGGAGCGAGCCGGAGGGCGAACGATGACGGACCCGGGCCTGCGCGATCCGAGCAAGGACGTCTCGCTCAACTGGGCGCGGCGCCTGATGGGCACGGCCGCGCGCGTGGATCCGCCGGTGGCGGCCTCGGAGGGGCGGATCGTCCGCGTCGTCGGGCTGGCCCTGGAGGCGCGCGGCCTGTCGGCACTGATCGGTGACCAGTGCGAGGTGGTCGACCCGCAGGGCCGGCGCTTCGAGGCCGAGGTGGTCGGCTTTGCCGAGGAGGCCACCTACCTGATGCCGCTGGAGACCACCCAGGGCGTCGGTCCCGGCTGCCGGGTGAAGAACCTGGGCGCGGCGAGCCGTGTGCCGATGGGCGAGCAACTGCTCGGGCGGGTGCTCGACGCGCGCGGCCGGCCGATCGACGACGGCGACCGCCTGACCGGCGATGCCTCGGTCAACCTGCACGGTCGGCCGATCAACCCGTTGAAGCGGCGCGAGATCACCGAGCCGCTCGACGTGGGCGTGCGGGCGATCAACGCCCTGATGACCGTCGGTCGGGGTCAGCGCATGGGCATCTTCGCCGGTTCCGGCGTGGGCAAGAGTGTGCTCCTGGGCATGATGACCCGTTACACCCGCGCGCAGATTATCGTGGTGGGCCTGGTCGGCGAGCGTGGCCGCGAGGTGGCCGAGTTCGTCTCCGAGATCCTCGACGAGGAGGCCCGCCAGCGGGCCGTGGTGGTGGCCGCGCCGGCCGACAGCTCGGCGCTGATGCGCCTGCACGGAGCGAACCTCGCCAGTTCGATCGCGGAGCACTTCCGTGACCGGGGCTTCGACGTGCTGCTGCTGATGGACTCGCTGACCCGCTACGCCCAGGCGCAGCGGGAGATCGGCCTGGCGATCGGCGAGCCGCCGGCCACCAAGGGCTATCCGCCGTCGGTGTTCGCCCAGCTGCCGCGCCTGGTGGAGCGCGCCGGCAACAGCGAGAGCCGCCAAGGCAGCCTCACGGCGTTCTACACGGTGCTGGTGGAGGGCGACGACCTCAACGACCCGGTGGCCGACTCGGCCCGGGCGATCCTCGACGGCCACATCGTGCTCTCGCGCGAGATTGCCGAGCGCGGGCGTTTCCCGGCGATCGACGTCGAGGCCTCGATCTCCCGGCTGATGCCCAAGCTGGTCGACGCCGATCATCTATCCTTGATGAGGCGGTTCAAGGAGCTGGCAGCCACCTACCGCGAGAATCGCGACCTGATCGCGGTGGGCGCCTATCGGCGTGGCCAGGACGCGCGCCTGGACCGTGTCATCGACATCCAGCCGGACCTCGAGGCCTTCCTGTCGCAGTCGATGGACGAACCGGCCGACATGGCATCGAGTCTCGATGCGCTGGTCGACCTGCTGCATTCGGCCTGAGGGGGTAAGCGACCATGGGCGACACGCAACGACTCAAGTCCCTCGGCAACGCGGGCCGCGTGATGGGCCATCAGGCGGACCTCGCCAGCCGTCGCCGCCGCGAGGCACAGCAGGAACTCGACGCCCAGCGCCAGCGGCTCGCCGATCTGGAGGGCTACTTCAACGAGTACACCAACAACATCAGTTTTGCCGCCGAGGGGCGCAATCGTGCCTTCGCGCTGCAGAACTACCGCCAGTTCATGGCCCGTATCGAGGAAACCATCGCGCACCAGCGCCGGGTGGTGGAGGAGCTCGAGCAGAAACTGGCCCAGCGGGCCAACGAGGCACGCGAGGCACGCACCCGCAACGAGTCAGTCGATCGATTGAGCCAGCGTTATCGCGACTCCATCCGTCGTCGCAACGAACGCAACGAACAACAGGTGATGGATCAGCACGGGGCGGCCGGTGCCGCTCGAGGTGATGGATCCGGGGGGTGGCAATGAGTCAGATTGGCAGTGGCGAGGGCGGCCTGGAGATGATCGGGCGACTGCTCGGTGGCACAGACGGCGGCAAGGCCGGGCGGGTCGCGGCAAGACTCGGGGGCGGCGCGTCGGACGACTTCGCCCGGTTGATGGCCTCGGCGAAAGGGCGGCTCGAGGGCGGCGCGACCGCGCCGCCCCCCGTGGGGGCGGGCCCGGCCGAGACCGCGCTGCCGAAGCAGTTGCGCTCGGCCCTGACTGCGCTCGGCGAAGAGATCGCCCGCCTGCGCCAGCGAGCGGCCACGGACGCGCCGGGACAGGTCGCGACCGGGTCGGGCGACGACCGCGAGCTGCAGGGGATGCTCGACCGGATGGCCGAGGCGCTGTCCGCCACGGGCGAATCGGACGCTGCCGGTCGTGGTGGCATCGACGGGTCGGACACGGGGCGTGAGGCGACGAGGCGACCGGATGCCGCCGACCCGTTGGCGCCCGAGGCCTCGCGCGCGACGGCCTCCATGGCGGATCGTCTCGCCGGTGACGAGCGATTTGCGGCCGAGGTGGCCGGCCTGGCAGAGGCACTCGAGGGCTGGCGTGAGGCACTCGAGGCGGGCGTGCCGGCCGAAATCGACAAGGCGGCCTCGGCCCTGCGCGACCAACTGGCGGCCCTGCGAGAGTCGATACAGGTCGGTGTGGATGACGCGGCTGAGCCGCCCGCCGGCCTTGCCGGCGTGTTGCAGCCCCTGCAGCAACTGATGGCACGGGCCGAGTCGCCCGGACCGGCGGAGACGCCCGCCACCCGCGCCGCGGGCGAGGCCCGCGGCTGGTCGGACTGGGCATGGCGACTGAACGCCGCCGCCCAGTCGAATGCCGCGCGCTCGGGCAACCTGCCGACAGCGGGCGCGAGTTCAACCAGTGGCGACAAGGCGGACTGGAGTGGCGGCCCGGTGACCGCGGCCCTGGGGCTGGCGGGCCGCGAGGCGCCAGCGCCTCTGCGTGAAGAACGCACAGGCCAGGCGCAGTGGTCGGCCGCCGCCTCCGCCGGTCGCTCGAGTGATGCCGGCATGGAAGCACTGAGCGCCTCGGCCCTGTTCGGTCAGGGGAGCAGCGCCTCCTCGTCGTCGCTCACCGCGGGCCCGTCGGCCGGCGGCGTGTTCACCGGCCAGTCGGCGACACCGCCACCGAACCCGCAGATGCCGGCCCAGCTCGGCCAGCAGATCCAGTGGATGGTCGGCAAGGGCGTGTCGCGGGCCAACATCGAATTGCGACCGGCCGATCTCGGTCCGCTGAAGATCTCGATCGAGACGCAGGGTGACGAGACCCGCATCGCCCTGACCGCGACCAATGCCACCACTCAGGGTTTGCTCGAACAGCAGCTGCCGCGATTGAAGGAATGGCTGCAGGAATCGGGGCTGGCGGACAGCGAGGTGGATGTATCCCTGGGTGAGGAAGGCGGATTCGGGCAGCAACTGGCCGATGCCGACCGCGATGACCCGGAGGGGCGAGCAGGCCTGACGTCTGACACCGGGACGATCGGTGCCGGCGGCTTCTCGGCGGACGGGGAGGGTGATGTCGAGTGGGTCGAAGGCCAGGGAGTGCTCGATCTGTTCGCCTGATCCCGGCGTTTTTCCGGTGCCCTTGAAAACGGACCCGCCTACCGGGTCCGTTTTTCTTTTTGCCCTCCGGCAATCGATTAATGGCTGGTTTGGATTTTTATCCGCGTCGGATTATGCCGACGTTTTTTTCAGTGGCCTGTGGCTCGAATGCATAATGTTGACGCTCAAGGGGTTATCGGCTAAGTTCCCACGCATTGGGCCGGGCGACGGAAGGCGCGGCTTTTCCCCGCAGGAATGCCGTGTTCCGAAACACGACGGTGCGCATTCAACCCAGACGAACAGGTAACCAGATGAGCAACATCGACGTCAAAAACCTTTCCGCCGACGAACTGAAAGAATTGGTCAACGATGCCGAGCAGGCACTGCGCGAGCGCAGCAAGCAGCGCGTGATGGAATTGCGCCGCGAGGCCGAGGCGTTGGCGAACGAGCTCAACACCACCGTGGCCGACATTTTCGGGCTGGAAAAGACCAGCAAGCAGGCAGGCAAGAAACTGCCGGCCAAGTACATGAACCCGGCGAATCCGTCGCAGACCTGGTCGGGGCGTGGCAAGCGTCCCAACTGGCTGGTCGACGAGCTGAACAAGGGCAAGAAGCTCGAGGATTTTCGCATCTGATTTCCTCCCGCCCGAAAATGGGCCAAGCCATTCGCCAGCCTTAACCGGCGGTGAACGAGAGTGACGAGAAAGGCCCCGCCATTTAGGCGGGGCCTCTTTTCGTGCGGGGTGGGGAGAATCAGGGTTTCGTGGCGGCCAGCTTTCGTCGCAGCCATTCGGGGGGCTGTTCGATTTTCTCCAGGCAGTGACGTGCGGCGCGGTCGATCACGCCCTGTTCGTGATAAAGGCCCTCGTTTTCCGCCCAGTCGCGAACCTCCTCCTCGAGGATGCCGTGGTGCTTGGCGACGCTGATCAACTGGACCACCCCGTCTCGGTGCCATTTCGCCTGGGTCGCGCCCTTGTCTTCCTGCGTTTCCGCGATCGCGACACCCGCGGCAGCGATCAGGGGCGCGCTCTCGCCGCGACGGGCCTCGTCGCTGGCCAGCAGGCGAGCGGCAAGCGGGCAGGTCGCCTCGGCCGGTGCGCGCAGGGCAAGGGCCGCGGTGAACGCGAGCATCAGCGCCTGCTCGTCGCGCGAGGCGGCATCGATCAACAGGTTCAGTACGGTGCGATAGTCGCCGGCCCCGACCATCAGCGCCATGCCGCGCTCGCGGACGGCGGGGTCGAGGTGAGGCCCGAGTCGGGTCAGCACCCGCTGCCAGAGCCCGAGGCGGGCATCGTCCAGCCACGGCAGGAGGATCTCGACGGCCTCGTCGCCACCCCCCTGTTCGACCAACTGTTCGATGAGCATGTCGGCCGCCTGCTCGAGGATCAGTGGGTCGTCCGATCGGGCCGCGGTCTCCACGGCGCGGGTCAGGGGCCCGATGGCCTTGAACAGGCTTCCCTGGCGACGGTGCAGCGTCGCCAGGTCGAGGAACACCTGTGCGGCGACCTCGCTGGGTAGTCGGGCGAAGCGGGGATGTTCGGTCAGGTCGCGCAGCAGGGCGATCGCCTCGGTCACCTCGCCGCTGGCGGCGCGGGCCAGTGCCAGGGTATGGGTCAGGCCGGGGTCGGGCGATTCCTCGAGCAGGCTATCGGCGAGCGCGACGGCCTGTTCGAGCCGTCCCTCGCCGATCAGGGTCACGCACAGGCCGTCGGCGATCTCGAAGCGCCTTGAGTCCTCGCAGTGGCGCATCCAGGCGAGCAGCCATTCGAGCTCCGTGCGTCCGATGGCATCGGCCTGCCACGCCTCGTGGTAGGTCCAGTCGATCACCTCGCGTGCCTCGCGGCAGTCGACGCGACTCGTTGCGGGGGTGTCCATGTCGGCGCGCAGGGATTGCAGTGCCGGGGGAAGCGCTTTTGCCATGACGGTGCTCGTGCTCGGCGTTGGAACGATCGGTGGTGAATCCGGGAGTCTACCGGATTCGCGGGTGCGTGCCGTTGCGTGACGAGGGCCGATGGCGATGCCGCGCTCGACACGGCGCCGTGCTCCGTTATACTCCGCCGCCGGAGTTGGCCAGGTTGTCGCGGCGTCCTTAGGGGCGTCGAGGAAAGTCCGGGCTCCACAGGGCACGGTGCCAGGTAACGCCTGGGCGGCGCGAGCCGACGGAAAGTGCAGCAGAGAGCAGACCGCCGATGGCCGCAGCGATGCGGCACAGGTAAGGGTGAAAGGGTGCGGTAAGAGCGCACCGCGCGCGTGGCAACACGTCGTGGCACGGCAAACCCCACCGGGAGCAAGGCCAAATAGGGGAACAATGGCGTGGCCCGCGCTGTTCCCGGGTAGGCTGCTCGAGCGCAACGGCGACGTTGCGCCCAGATGAATGGCAACCCCAGACAGAACCCGGCTTATCGGCCGACTCCACCCCATTTCCGCGCGGCCCATCCCGGGGCCGCGTGCCTCGCGGGCGCCGCTCGCCCGTCCTCGCGCCCCCCGTCCGGGCCGGCGTGCGGGTGATGGTCGCCCCGTTTGGTCCGAACCCTCCCACTTTCCCCCACCGGCAGCCAGGTGCCGTGCTGATGCGGTCCGCCGCATCCTCGTGCGCTTTGTTACTTATGCGTGGTAACCCACTGTTTTTATCTAAAAACAAGTCGGATTCCATTCGGCTTTTGTTGGCTAACTCCTTGTGGTCAAAAGAAAAATCCCGCCTTTTGCTTGAACGCCCCTCGGGGTGGGGCTATAGTGCGCGCAGGTGTAGAAAAGTGGGAAAAAGTGGGGAAAAGTGTTCCGGGGCATCACCAACCTGAACCTAGACGCCAAAGGACGCCTGGCCATGCCCACGCGTCACCGGGAGGCGTTTGCCCAGGACGATAACCAGCTGATCCTCACCATCGACACCCAGGAGCACTGCCTCCTCATCTATCCGCTGAGTACCTGGCTCGAGATCGAGAAGCAGATCGACGCCCTGCCGTCGTTCAACAAGACGGCCAATCGCATCAAGCGGATGCTGATCGGTCACGCCACCCAGGTGGAGTTCGACTCCGCCGCCCGCATCGTGATCCCGCCCGCCCTGCGCGCCCACGCCAAGCTGGAGAAGCCGGCGGTGCTCGTGGGGCAGGGCAAGAAACTCGAACTGTGGTCCCAGGACCTGTGGACCGCGATGACCGAGGACTTCCTCGACCAGTCGGACGAGGACGACCAGTTGCCGACCGCCCTGGAGACCCTGTCGCTATGACCTTCGACCCCAGCCACGACACGGTGATGCGCGACGAGACGGTCGCTGCGCTCGTCACCGACGAGGCGGGCACCTACGTCGACGGCACCTTCGGTCGAGGTGGTCACAGTCGCGCCATTCTCGCGCGCCTGTCGGAGAAGGGCAGGCTGATCGGTTTCGACCGGGATGCCGAGGCGGCCGCGAGCGCCGAGGATCTAGCCGGCGAGGATCGGCGCTTCTCGTTTGTCAGGGCGGCCTTTTCAGGCTGGGGCGAGGCGCTGCTCGAGCGGGGCATGGCCGAGCCGGTTCACGGCGTGATGTTAGACCTGGGCGTGTCCTCGCCGCAGCTCGACCAGGCCGAGCGCGGTTTCTCGTTCCGCTTCGACGGTCCGCTCGACATGCGCATGGATCAGAGCCGCGGGCCGTCGGCTGCCGACTGGCTCGCGGTGGCCGAGGAAGAGGAGATTCGCGACGTGCTCTTCCGTCTGGGCGAAGAGCGCTTTGCCCGGCGCATCGCCGCGGCGATCGTCGAACGCCGCCGCGAACGCCCCTTTACCCGCACCAACGAGCTGGTCGACTGCGTGGTCGCCGCCATTCCGAAGCGGGACCCCAACAAGCATCCGGCCACCCGTACCTTCCAGGCGATCCGCCTGTATATCAATGAAGAGCTCGACGAGATCACGCAGGCGCTCGAGCAGGCCCTCGACCACCTGCGGCCCGGCGGCCGGCTGGTCGTGATCAGCTTCCATTCGCTCGAGGACCGCATCGTCAAGCGGTTCATCCGCGACCACAGCACCGCCGGCAAGGACTTCTTCGGCAACCCGACCGGTCCCGTGGCGTTGAAGCGGATCGGCAAGGCGACCCGTGCCGGGAAGGATGAGGTCAACAACAACCCGCGCGCGCGCAGCGCCATCATGCGGGTCGCGGAGCGCGCGGCATGAAGGCGCTCAACCTCATGCTGCTGGTGCTGGTGGTCGGGAGTGCGCTCGCCGTGGTCGTCCTGGTGGCCGAGGATCGGCGCCTGACCCAGGAGATCGCCGGCATGCGCGACGGCATCGAGCGACTGGAGGCCACCTACGCCGAACTGCAACTCGAGGAGGGCACCCTCACCGCCCAGGGGCGGATCGAGCGTATCGCCACCGAGGAACTCAGCATGCGTCAGCCGGCCGAGAACGACGTGACGGTGGTGTTCCGATGAGGGCGCTCTGGGACGGCATCCTGCACTGGGCGGCCTGGCTGGGCGTGCGCTGGCGCGCCGGCATCGTGCTGCTGGTCTTCGCCGGCGCGGCCCTGGTGCTGGTCGGGCGTGCCGTGCAGTTGCAGGTCACCGAGCACGACTTCTACGCCGAGCAGGGTGGCGACCGTCACCAGCGCGTGCAGACCATAGCCGCCCACCGCGGCATGATCACCGATCGCAACGGCGAGCCACTGGCGATCAGCGTGGCCATGCATGCCGTCTGGATCGACCCCAAGGTGATCGCCGGGCACCCGCAGGCCGTCGGTCGTCTGGCCGCCATTCTCGAGCGGCCGGTGGCCGAACTGAACAAGCGGGTGCGCGAATACGCCGGCCGACGTTTCCTCTACGTCGCCCGCCAGGTGCGCCCGAGCGTGGCGTCCGCCGTGCGCGAGGCCGGTCTGCCGGGCGTGGGCCTGAAGCGCGAGTACAAGCGGTTCTATCCCACCGCCGATGTCACGGCCCCGCTGCTGGGGTTCGCCAACATCGATGACGAGGGTCAGGCCGGGGTCGAGCTGAGCTTCGATCAGCTGCTGTCCGGCACGCCCGGCAAGCGCCGCATCCTCAAGGACGGCGACGGCCGTGAGATCGCCGACCTGGGCATCGTCCAGCAGGCCCGCCCGGGACAGGATCTCGCCCTGTCGATCGACCGACGCCTGCAGTATCTCGCCTACCGGGAACTGGTGCGCGCGATCGACGAGCAGCAGGCGCTGGCCGGATCGGTCGTGCTGATGAACACCGCCACCGGCGAGGTGCTGGCGATGGCCAGCGCGCCGTCGTTCAACCCCAACAACCGCGCGACCATCGACCCGTCGGTGACGCGCAACCACGCGATCGTCGACCAGTTCGAGCCCGGCTCGGCGGTCAAGCCGTTCACCGTCGCGACCGCCCTGGAGACCGGCCGCTGGCAGGCAAGCGACACGCTCGACACCGCCCCGGGGTATCGCCGGGTGGGCGGATTCACCATCCACGATCACCGCAATTACGGCACCCTCGACCTCACCGGTCTGCTCGAGAAGTCGAGCAACGTGGGTGCGAGCATGCTGGCAGAGGACATCGGCGCCGAGCCCCTGTGGTCCACCTATCGCGGGCTGGGATTCGGCCGGATCACCGGGATCGGATTCCCGGGCGAGGCCTCGGGGTCGCTCAGCCTGTGGCGCGACTGGCGGGCTGCCGACACCGCCGCCCACAGTTACGGCTACGGGCTGGCGGTCACGCCGTTGCAACTGGCCGCCGCCTACGTCGCGCTGGCAAACGACGGGGAGTACCTCGCCCCGAGCCTGCTGCGACGTGACACGCCACCCGAGGCGCAGCCGGTCTTCACCCCGCCCGTGGCCGACCAGGTGGTCGGCATGTTGCGTTCGGTGGTCTCGCCGACCGGCACGGCCCCCCAGGCGGCGATCACGGGCTTCCAGGTGGCCGGCAAGACCGGCACCGTGAGGCGTCTTGGCAAGGGCGGCTACTCCAAGACCGACTACAACACCGTGTTCGCCGGCGTCGCACCGGCGAGCGATCCGCGCCTGGCACTGGTGGTCGTGCTCCACCGACCCACGGCCGGCAGCGTCTACGCGGGAGACGTGGCCGCCCCGGTTTTCCAGCGGGTCATGAACGGCGCGTTGCGCATGCTCAACATCCGCCCGGACGACCTTCCCGAACTGCGGGCAGGCCAGGTGGCCGGCGACGTGCCCGCGGTGGTCGCCGAGAGCGCTCAGCAACGGGGGGCAGGCTGACATGGCGCGCGTCGAGATCCCCGAGATCGACCTGTGCGAGGTGGGCGCGCTGCGGCACGCAGGCACCCCGCAGCGCCGGATCGCCGCGATCAGCGACGACAGCCGTCAGGTCGATGCCAGCACGCTCTTCTACGCCCGCCCGACCCAGTCGCACCACGCCGACCGGTTCGTCGCCGATGCCCTCGACCGCGGTGCCGCGGCGGTGATGGGCAGCGGGCTCACGCCGGCGCCGGCTGTGATCAACCTCGATCGTCCCGAGGACGCGATCGCCGCACTGGTGTTGCAGGCCCGCGGGTGGTCGGCCGAGACGATCGCCATCACCGCGGTCACCGGGACCAACGGCAAGACCACGGTCACCCACCTGATCGCCGGCCTGATCGGTCTCGAGGGCGAGCCGGTCGGGGTGATCGGCACGCTGGGTTGCGGGCTGTGGTCGCCGCGCGCCGAATACCAGTCGACCGGAAACACCACGCCGGGGCTGATCGAGAACTGGGCACTGATCTCCCGCCTGGTGCGGGATGGCGCGCGCGAGATCGTGATGGAAGTGTCCTCGCACGCGCTCAGCCAGGGGCGTGTCGAGGGGCTGCCGATTCGCACCGGGGTATTCACCAACCTCGGGCGCGACCATTTCGACTACCACGGCGATCTCGAGGCATACCGGGCCGCCAAGGCCCATCTGTTCGCGCTGCCGAGCCTGCGCCAGGCGGTGCTCAATGCCGGCCAGTCGGCCAGCGAGACGATGCTCGCGACACTGGCGGCTCGGCCCGACGCCCCGCGCACCCTGTGTTTCGCCCTGGCGCCGACCGTCCCCGTGGCGGACTGTGGCGCCGTGGTCGCGGGCGAATTGACCACCCGCGCGGACGGCGACCGGGAGCTCGTGGTGAGCGGGCGAGGGGAACGGGCGGCCCTGACCGTGGCGCTCGCCGGTCGCTTCAATGCCGAGAACCTGCTCGCCGCCCTGGCCGCGCGTCTGGTGGTGGGCGAGACACTCGCCACGCTCGCCGAGCGGGTGGGCCGTTTGAAGGCGCCGCCGGGTCGCATGGAGAGCTTTCGGATCGGACGCGGCATGACCGCCGTGGTCGATTACGCCCATACCGCCGACGCCCTGGAAAACGTCCTCGTCAGCCTGCGCGAGACGCTGCCCGCGGGCGGGCGGCTCGGCGTGCTGTTCGGCGCCGGCGGCGATCGCGACCCCGGCAAGCGCCCGCTCATGGGCGCGGTGGCCGAACGCCTGGCCGACTGGGTGATCGTCACCAGCGACAATCCCCGCAGTGAACCGGCCGAGGCGATCATCGACGCGATCCTCGCGGGCACGAACGACCGCGAGGGGATCGAGGTGATCGTCGATCGGCGCCAGGCGATCGACGCCGGGATTCGCCGCCTCGCCGCCGGTCAGGCCGGGGACTGTCTGCTGATCGCCGGGAAGGGGCACGAGACCGGCCAGCAGGTCGGCGACGAGACCCTGCCGTTCGACGATCGTCTGGTGGTGCGCGAGCAGGCGCGGGAGGTGGCGGCATGATCCGGGCGACCCTGGAAACGATCGCGAGCTGGAGCGGGGGACGCCTCGCAGCGCCCGCGGCCGCGGAGACGCCGGTCGCCGGCGTGGGCACCGACACCCGTAACGACCTGACCGGTCGGCTGTTCGTCGCCCTGAAAGGCCCCAACTTCGATGCCCACGCCTTTCTCGACCGCGCGGTCGAGCAGGGGGCGGTCGCCGCCCTGGTCGAGCGTGAGCGGGACGACGTGGCCCTGCCGCAGGTGATCGTCGACGACAGCCGCGCCGCCCTCGCGCGGTTGGCACGTGCCTGGCGCGAGGCGGTCGCGCCCACGGTGATCGCGATCACCGGCAGTAGCGGCAAGACCACGGTCAAGGAACTGCTCGCGGCCATGCTGGGCGAGCTGGGTCCGACCGCGGCCACCCGCGGCAATCTCAACAACGAGATCGGCGTGCCGCTGACGTTGCTCGACTGGGCGCCAGAGACCCGTTTCGCGGTGGTGGAGATGGGCGCCAATCATGTCGGCGAGATCGCGGCGCTCACTGACCTGGTCGCCCCGGACATCGTCATGGTCACGATGGCCGGACGCGCGCATGTGGGCGAGTTCGGTTCGGTCGAACGCATCATCGAGGGCAAGGGCGAAATCTACGTTCACCGTCCCGACGGCGCGCGCGCGTTGATCAACCTCGATTCGGCCGGGGCCGAGCAGTGGCTCAAGAGTGCGCCGCAGGCCGATACCTTCAGCCTCGATCCCCGCCATTGCGAGTGGGCCACTTGGACGGGTGAATACGACGCCGAGCGGCATGAACTCTCGGTCGACGAACGCGGTCGCACGGCACTCGAGCGGCTGTTCATCCCCATCCCGGGGGCGCACAACGCCATGAACCTGCTGGCGTCGATCGCGCTCGCGCGACTGGCCGGCGTCTCGTTCCAGGCGATCCGCGCCGGCCTGGGGGCGTTTCGCCCACCGGCGGGGCGCATGGATCTGATCCGCCTGGGCAACGGCTGGCGGGTGATCGACGACAGCTACAACGCGAACCCCGAATCCATGCGGGCCGCCATCGGCTACCTCGCCGGACAGCCCGGCCAGCGCCTGGCCGTACTCGGCAGCATGGGGGAGCTCGGGGCCGAGGCGGAATCGCTGCATCAGCAACTGGGCGAGTTCGCCGCGGGCGAGGAGCTGGACGCGGTCATCGCCGTCGGCCCCGGTGCCGAGGCGATCGCCGCCGGGTTCCGGTTCGCCGGTGGCAGTGACACGCGCATCGACACGGTCACGGATAGCGACGAGGCCGCCGAGGCGCTGCGCGCCCGTCTCGCCGATCGCTCGGGAGCGGCCGTGACGGTGCTGCTCAAGGGCTCGCGCTTCATGCACATCGAACGGGTCCGCGAGGCCCTTGAGCGGGAACACGGCATCGCGCCTGGCCGCGGCAACGAATCCACAGGGAGAGGGCGAGATGCTGCTCTGGCTGACTGAATGGCTGACCCAGTACGCCAGCTTCTTCGGCGTATTCGAATACCTGACCTTCCGGGCGATGCTCGGCGTGGCCACCGCCCTGCTGATCTCGCTCGCGATCGGACCGTTCGTGATCCGCTGGCTGCAGAGCGTCAAGGCGGGCCAGCCGATTCGCGAGCTCGGGCCCCAGAGCCACCTGGCCAAGGCAGGCACCCCGACTATGGGCGGGGCGCTGATCCTGATCTCGATCGCCGTCTCGATGCTGCTGTGGGGCAACCTGGGTAATGTCTATGTCTGGGTGGCACTGCTGACCACGCTGGGCTTCGGTCTTATCGGCGGCTGGGACGACTACCTCAAGCTCTCGCGGCGGAACAGCGACGGTCTCGCGGCCCGCTGGAAATACCTGGGCCAGTCGGCGGTCGCGCTGGTCGCGGCGGTCTTCCTGTTCGGCATCGCCGAAACGCCGGCCGAGACCAGCCTGCTGATCCCGCTGCTCAAGGACGCGCTGATCCCGCTGGGGTTCGGCTTCATCGTCCTGACCTACTTCGTGGTGGTGGGCAGCTCGAACGCGGTCAACCTCACCGACGGCCTCGACGGGCTGGCGATCATGCCCACCGTGCTGGTCGCCGCCGGGCTGGGAGTATTCGCCTACGTCACCGGCCACTACGAGTTCGCCAATTACCTCGGACTGCCGTTCATCGGCGGGGTGGGCGAGCTGGCGGTGTTCTGCGCCACCATCGTCGGCGCCGGGCTCGGCTTTCTCTGGTTCAACAGCTACCCCGCGCAGGTGTTCATGGGTGACGTCGGCGCGCTGGCGCTGGGAGCGGCGCTGGGCATCGTCGCGGTGATGGTCCGCCAGGAGATCGTGCTGTTCATCATGGGCGGCATCTTCGTCCTCGAGACCGTCTCGGTGATGCTCCAGGTCGCCTCGTACCGCCTGAT
>Ga0102930_1000291_pt1 | contig 16992 bp, 8 predicted proteins | sample SalPon1_B_H2O_MG_FD_84514 | JGI IMG/M metagenome (GOLD analysis project Ga0102930, IMG submission 84514) | Salt pond water microbial communities from South San Francisco under conditions of wetland restoration - Salt Pond MetaG R1_B_H2O_MG | ecosystem: Environmental > Aquatic > Non-marine Saline... | reverse complement strand
TGCGTTTACTTTTGATGAGTTTGGACACGTAACTGCTGCTAGTGTAGCAACAGCAAATGCTCTCACAAGCCAAGCAAACGACTTTGGTACATTTACTATTACAGATAATGATAGCGGATATACTTGGTCAGAAACTGGAAGCGTTGTAGCAGATACTACAAGTGATACTTTAACTGTTATAAGCGGAACTGGAATAGATGTAGACATAGACGCAACAAATGATGCAATAAGAATCGCACACGGTGATACATCAAGTGTGTCCAGTGTCTCTAGCGATAATAGCGGTAATACATTTATTCAAGATATTAGTTTAACATTTGATACATATGGTCACGTTACCGGAGCAACAGTTGGCACAGGATCGGTATCAGGTTTTTCGACTACTGACTTTAGCACAATATCTGTAACAGATTCAGATTCTGGGTACAGTTGGAGTCAAACAGGTGATGCAGTTGCTGATCAAATATCCGATACTCTCACTCTAGTAAGCGGCACCGGAATTGACTTGGATGTTGATGCAACAAATGATGCAATTAGAGTGCAAAATACAGACAGAGGGAGCAGCCAAGCAATATTTAAGAACTTTGCTGTAAGCGGTCAATCTACGGTAACTGCAGATACCAACAATGACACAATTACCTTTGTCGCAGGATCTAATGTTACTATCACAACAGATGATGCCACTGATACAATTACTATAGCCGCTACACCCGACGGAGGAACTGGCGATCCTACATTACAACAGGTAACTCTTGAAGGCGCTACTACAGACCAAGCAGTTAGTATTACAAATACAACTGCATCAACAAGCACTACTACTGGTGCATTAACAGTTAGTGGCGGCGTTGGGATCGACGGTGCGCTGAATGCTACAAGCAAGAGTTTTGATATCGAACATCCAACTAAGCCAGGCAAAAGACTTCGATATGGATCTTTAGAGGGACCAGAGTTCGGTGTTTATGTTAGAGGTCGGTTAACTGCTAGCACAATAATAGAATTACCCGAGTATTGGAAAGAACTAGTAGACGAAGAAACTATTACAGTTTCTTTAACTGCAGTAGGGTCGTATCAGAATCTTTATGTAGAATCTGTAAGTTACGAACAGATAAAAATTGCTTTAAGTAATAAACCTTCTTCCGATATTGATTGTTTTTATACTGTATGGGCAGAGCGTAAAGATATCGACAGACTAGAAGTAGAGACAGACTAAATGAGTATAAACTTCAATCCTAGTCTTGTTTTGAAAGGATTAGTACATTACCTTGACCCAGCTCAAAGTGTTGGTGAAAGTCTTGTAACACAGACAATATGTGCTACTGCTACAGAAGGACAAAATCTTGAAATAACTGCTCCTCCAGGGTACACATTTACATCTGTAGAATTTGCCAGTTATGGCACACCGGAAGGAGAATGCGGATCTTTTATTCAATCTGCCTGTCACGCAGAAAACAGTGTATCTATAGTAGAATCGTATCTAATAGGCGAAGAAAACACTGTAAGTATACCTGCTACTAATACAGTGTTTAGTGATCCGTGCTCGGGTACATTTAAACGTTTATATGTTCAGGCAACTGCGACAGCAGTATCCAATCAAAGCATTAGAAATTCTATCGGAGGCACTAGTCTTTGGAATGTAAATCAGATGGGTATAGGAGAGACTACTGCACTACCTAGTTTTGAAAGTAACGCAAAAGCAGACGGAAGCGGGTCCAGTTATATTACAGTATCTCGAGATGGTAGGCTAGAAACTGGTAGTATAACATTTCAAATATGGTTTAATCTTAAAAATATACCCCTTAATGTAGGGAGTAATAATAATTGGCGAGCAATGCTTCCTAATGCTGCTGATCCGTTAAGGATAGTTCTTGAGCAGAGCTACGTTCTAAATTTTACAACTGATACAACAGACGGAAATAACAGGAGAAACCTAAACGGCGTTTTTGCTCCTTTGACAGTTGATCCGGACGGATGGCAATTTATAACTTACATGTACGATCAAGCAACAGGAGAAGCGGCCTGTTATAAAAACGATGTTCTTGTTAGATCAGGACCTATGACAGATTCTAGCGGAGCTAGTCCTACACAACCAGGAAACGGCTTAAGATATACTAATTATACTGCTAACGGATTTAGAATATACGGCGGCACAAATTTTTCAGCAAATCCTAGCGGCAACGGAGTCTGTCCAGGAGAAGTAGGCAACATAATGTTTTACAATCGTGCATTAACACAATCTGAAGTTATAAATAACTACAATGTTTTTAGAGAGAGATATATTTAATGTCTTTTGAAACCGGCTTTGGAATAGAACTAGAAAACCTAGAACTTTATCTTGATATTTTTCAAATTGAAAAATTAGACATAGGTAGATCAATTTGGGAAGATATCAGTCTCAAAAATAACGATGCACAAATTATTGGAAATGTTTCTTTTAATAATAACGGTTCGTTAGACTTTCCTAACAATCCAACAGAAAGACTGCAAATAGACGATATAGGTCCTGATAACAGTTTTGCTTTTGGAACTGGAGATTTTTCGATAGAATTATGGATATATCCGACAAGTTTCTCTAATGACATAGAACTTTTTACAATAGGAAATGACACTATTTTTTCCTTAAAATCTGCAGCGTCTACTGGAGAAATATTTTTTACAGGTTTAGGTTTTTCTACACAAGGTAATATTGCAGGATGGAATCTAACACTAAACGAGTGGAATTCTGTCATATTTCAACGCAACGGAACTACAGCAGAATGTTATCTGAACGGGGTGCTTATAGGGACACAAGGATCATTTTCAATAGATGTACCAGGAGAAGAACTAGTTTTTATTAGGAATGGTGCGAACGGTAATTTTGCTGAATTAAATTTAAGAGTTGTAAAAGTTTATTCTCAAACACTAGATCAAGAATATATTCTTAATTATTATGAGAATACAGAAAACAGACAGTTTGTTGCTCCGATAATTGATCAAACTTTATCTGCAAATGTAGCATTACCTGCAATACTAACACAGATTAACACTATACTAGATAATTTAATACCAATCACTGCTACAGGCGGTTTTGGCAATACAACCTTTTCTATTTCTCCGGCCTTACCAGAAGGATACGAATTTGATATTACATCAGGCGAAATATCTGGTTCAACAATTTTAGTAGGATCTAGTACTCACACTATTACAGTAACAGATTCTCTTGGAAATACAGATTCTGCTTCTTTTGATTTAACAGTGGAAAATGAAACAATTAATCTTAATGTAAGATTTCCTACAGTAGAAATACAAACAAATCAAGATTTTAGAATCCAGCCAGTTGTAGCAAGTGGGGGTGTAGGCACACTAACTTATTCTATCAGTCCTGCCTTACCTAGTGGAGTAACTGACGAATCAAGATCGTGGGATGTATCTGTAGTCGGTGCTACTGAATATCAGTTTAGCGGTTACAGTTCCGGAATAAATCCTACTCTAACAGCACCGGTAGGAAGTTTTTTAGAATTTAATGTAACTCAAGCCGCTGAGGAGATTGTAGGTCAGCAAGCATTTATTACTCCGGGCACTTTTAGTTATACCGTTCCGCAAAGTGTTACACAAATCAGTGCTGTAGCCGTAGCTGGCGGTGGCGGTGGCGGCGGGAATAATGGATCATCCGGACCAGGCTCTGCTGGCGGTGGTGGAGGCGGTTTATCTTGGATAGAAATTCTAGAAGTAACGCCCGGAGAAACTCTAGAAATAACAGTAGGTGCAGGAGGCGCAGCAGGAACCACCTCAGCCAATGCAGGAGACGGCGGAGCAAGTAGCATAACAAGAGCGTCTGATTCTACTGTGCTTCTAGAAGCAACCGGCGGCGGAGGAGGACAATCAAATGTAACTTCGGGCGGGTTCGGCGACGGCGGACTAGGCGGAAGTTTTGTAGATGGCGCTTACGGCGGCGGAAACGGCGGCATAGGAGGAGCAGCCCAGAATAACGGTGCAGGAGCCGGCGGCGGAGGCGCCGGCGGTTATTCAGGCAACGGCGGCAAAGGCGACGGAACAAACGGTGCTGAACAGAACGGTTCAGGCGGCGGAGGCGCTGGCGGCCAAGCCATAAACAGTCAACCTCCAACTGCAAACGCCGGCGGCGGCGGAGTCGGTATACTTGGCCAAGGTTCAAACGGAACAATTGGAAGCCCGAGCACTGTAGGAGGCAGTGGAGCACCAGAATCTCCTACTTCGTCTAGAGCAGGACTATACGGCGGCGGTGGTGGCGCTACAGAAGATGATACATCTGCTCCAGGGCAAGAAGGCGGCCACGGTGCTGTAAGAATCATCTTCGGTGAAGGTAGAGCATATCCCGCTACCAATACAGAAGATGTAGGGGACTCCGGTGGTAAACCTATAGTAGACAATCCTTTTTGGCTGAAAACAGAACTAGTTACAGGAACAGGATCTGCAATAAACATAGGTGTTACAAATAATGGTGCTGCAGAAGGAACTGTTACTTGGAATACTAGCGGCTTCTCTCCAGGAATTTATTATTATGTTTCAGAAGTAGAAGCCGGAATGAGCGGAATAATACAACTTGTAGATGCAGGAGGAATAGACTTTGATACAACTACGGGCGAAATTTTTGGTCTGCCTAGATCCCCTACACAAGAGCAAGTACATACTATTACCGTAACAGACCAATCAAATCCTGTGCAATCAGAATCTGCAGACATTAACTTTAAAATAACAGCAGGACCCCTTATCGTAACATCTTTAGAGTCAGAAGTCTTCCTTCCATTAGACGAGCCTGCGGAATTTAGACCAGCAAGTGCAAGTGGCGGTGTCGGCACTCTAACCTATTCAACTGATCCAGAATTACCTAGTAACTCTACTGCTGGCGAAACTTTGACATATGAAGTCACAGCAGATTCTACAGATTATATTTTCGCAGGCGGCGTAGAAGGATCAAACCCTGAAATTAATGTAGAAGTAGGAACTATTTTAGAATTTAATGTTGAAGTTGGAGAATTTTTAGCTGGACAAGATGAATTTACTTCTCCAGGTTCTTACAGTTTTACTGTTCCTACAGGTATAACTAGTATAAGTGCTGTTGTAATAGGAGGAGGAGCAGGCGGAATGTATGCTCCTCTCAACGGATCAGGATCATCTGGCGCCGGTGGCGGCCTTGCATATGCTAATAATATTCCTGTAACACCAGGAGAAACGCTTTCTGTTACCGTAGGCAGCGGAGGAATTGCAGGGATTCAACCATCAAGCACTCTTCCTACAAACGGTGGTCGAAGTGAATTATCTAGAGGCGGAGACGATTTATTATTTGCCAACGGCGGCGAAGTTATTGCTAGTACCAGTAGAACTACATCTCGACCTGCAGGCGGAACAGCCGGAGGCAGCGCAACAGGAGTAGCAGCGTTTACAGGGGGTCAAGGTGCTGCAAGTGAAACAACGCAGGCCGGATTGCAAGGGGGAGGCAACGGAGCCCAAGGTGGTGCAGCAGGTTCTGGCGGAGGTAACGGCGGAGGTGGTGCTGCAGGATACGGAGTGCCCGGAGCGCCGGTAGCATCTGGAGGCATTTCTCAATCTTCGAGAAACGGCGGTGGCGGCGGTGGCACCAGAATATTCGGTAGCGGAATAGCAGGTCAAGACGGAGAAGATAGACAAAGCACTCGAGGCGGTAATGGCGGTCAATTCGGCGGTGGTGGTGGATCCGGAGACGACAGGGATAACGGCGGTGCAGGAGCAAGCGGCGCTGTGAGAATTATATATGGCGCCGGAAGAGAATTTCCAAACACTGAAACAGAAGATGTTCCGGGAACTACTAGAGCCGAGCAACCGTTTTGGGTTAAAACTGCTCAAACTACAGGAACCGGAGATGCTGCACCGGGTGTAGAAAACAATGGTGCTACTTCTGGTACTGTTGTGTGGGATACTATCGGTCTAGCAGAAGGAACTTACTATTATATTTCTGAAAATGATTCTGGTTTCAGTGGAGTAATCAATTTAACTTCAGGACCTACCGAACCTTCTCTAACAATAGATTCAGGAACTGGTGTTATTACAGGAACTCCTACCAGAGTATTAGAACCTGAAACTTTTAATATAATTGTAACAGACCAAGATACCCCTACTCCTAACTCAGCAAGTCAGTCTTTTACTCTAGGCCTAGGTACAGGATCTTCTGCACTATTTGAGTTTGAAACATTTACATTTACTCCCGGCAATGCAACCAACGAACAAGGTCCTAGTTTAGCAGATGTATTATCATTGTATGATTCTACTGCTAACCCGTGGCTTAATAATTCTGAATTTTTTACAGTCCAGAATGGAATACAACAGTGGACGGTGCCTGCCGACGGCGATTACGAAATCGAAGCAAGAGGTGCAGAAGGCGGTCAAGGAACCGCCGGTCAAGGAGGCCAAGGAGCCACAATAAAAGCTACTATTCCTTTAGTAGCAGAAGAAAAAATTAATATTATTGTAGGTCAAAATCCAGATGCATCTGGCGAAGGTGGTGGTGGTGGTGGTGGATCTTTTGTATGGAAAGAATTAAATGCACAACCTCTAGTAATAGCCGGCGGCGGCGGTGGTGGCGCTGATACATTTTCCAGCGACGAAGACGGAGTAGATGCACAATCAGGCACTTCTGGCACAGGCTCTAGAACAACAGTTAGCAACGGAGGATCGGACGGCGAAGGTGGAGGCGGTGCAACCGCAGGTGGCGGCGGCGGATTTGTAACCGACGGGGGCAACGGTAGTAGAGGTGCGGGAGGACAAGCCGCACTAAACGGGGGCGTAGGCGGCAATAGCGGAGTTAATAGCGGCGGATTCGGCGGAGGCGGAGGCGAAAATAGTACCGGAGACAACGAAGGTGGCGGTGGCGCTGGCGGTTATTCCGGCGGTGGCGGCGGAAACGGCGGAGACGACGACGGTGGCGGTGGCGGAGGCAGTTTTATTACAGCCGATGCGCTAGAAGCATTTACATTTGACGGAAACTTTAACACATCAGGAACCGAACCTCATCTGCCATTTGTAGGTAGTGTAACTGCTGGAGGATCACTCAATCAAGGCGACGGACTTGTAACAATAACTTTGCCAGGCGGCACCGGTAGCGCCGGCGCCGGCGGCGGTGGCGGTGGCGGAGGAACTACTCCGGCGACGCCTATATGGACGCCAGATATAATCTCTTCAACTGGTACTAGCGGTACTAGAGATTATACCCCGGTTAATATTTGGTATCGGAGATCGGTTGTAGTAGCAACTTATTCTGCTGCTGAACTGCAAGCAGCCTTTGGATCTACCAATGCTCAAATCGAAGGAATGAGATTCCAAGTTGTTGGTGCCCCGGCCAACCAGCCTCTACCAAATTATGCCATTGGAATGAAAAACACATTTGAAGCAATTGATAATAACAACAGCGGTAGTACCGGCGGGTCTTTTACAGAAGTTAAAGCACCTTCCAACGAAACATTTTCCGATAACACTGTTAAGGAATTTACCTTCACAACTCCGTATGCGTGGACAGGCGGCAATTTAGCAATTGTGTGGGCTTGGGGACAAGTGCAACCGTCATTCGATGCTTCAGGAACAATTCCTGTAGGTTCTGGAACTACATTTTTCAGCAGAACAGACAGCAGTGGCACTTACACAATAACTGACAACGCTACTGGTACACAATCTGGCAGACCAGTAATACAGTTAAACGGAATACCTCAATAGACAGGTAATAAATAAATTTATGAGCACTAGAACTGGACCTAATATAAATTTAGAAGGATTAATACTTAATCTCGATTTTTTGAGAAATGATTCTTGGAATATCGGTAGGTCCAAATGGTATGATTTAAGTACTGAAAATAATGATGCAAATTTAGTAGGAAATCCTGCTTTTAACAATTCTATAGGTTATTTTGAATTTAATAATACAGAGCAATTCGCACAAGTTGATATAGCAGGTTCAGAAAATGACTTCGACTTTGGAACAGATAATTTTACAATAGAAGTATGGCTATATCCTTTATCCTTTCAGTTTATTACAAACATTATAGCATTAACTGATAATAGCGTTTTGGCTATAAAGGCAACTGCAACTACTGGAGAATTATATGTTGAAAGCAATTCATTTACAACGCAAGGAACAATTACAGGTTGGAATCTAATAAACAATGAATGGAATTGTGTAACTATAAAACGACAAGCAGGCGTGCTATATGCATATCATAACGGAATCTTTATTGGAAGTCAAACAAATTTTACAAACGAAATACAATCAGATGTTTTCTTAATTAGAAACAGCGGAGACAATCAATTTAATCCATCTCGCTTTAGAGTAGTTAGAGCATATAACAGAGCTTTAAGCGACCAAGAAGTTAGACAAAATTACAAGGCATTTGAGAAAAGAAAATACACTCCCATTATTCCTATTGCTGTAGTAACAACTACGAATATTGCTGTAAAAGATGAAATTGTAGGTAGGAATATTGCAGAATTTAAACCTGTAACAGCAGTCGGTGGCGTCGGAGATTATTCTTTTTCAATATCTCCTAATCTGCCTGCCGGAGTGATATTAGATTCGCTTACAGGATTTATAAGTGGGTTTGCTACTGATATTAGTTCTCAAACATATACAATCACTGTTGCAGACCAGTTAAACTTCACAGCTTCTTCATCTTTCCAACTAAATGTTAATGCAGAGCCTATAACCTTTACAACGACTACTCCTTCTGTAACTCTTAGTGTAAACACTGCATCTAGTTTCCGTCCAGTGTTAGCCAGCGGTGGTTTTGGAAATTTATCGTATTCTATATCTCCTGCCTTGCCTGTAAATCAACAGAGCGAAGATATATTCCAATGGTCTGTCACAAATAACAATGTCGACGGTTATACATTTAATGGTCCGACAAGCGGCGACGACATAACAATATCCGTTTTTCAAGGAGCTACACTGGAATTTGACGTTGCAACCGAAGGAACACCCGCAGGTCAAGAATCATTTACAACCCCAGGAACCTATACATTTACGGTGCCTAGCGGAGTTTCTACAATTTCCGCAGTAGCAGTCGGCGGCGGTGGCGGCGGATCTACCTCTACAAGTCCTTCTAACGGATTTTCTGGCGGTGGTGGTGGTGGCGGCGGACTAGGTTGGGCAACTATTCCTGTAACACCCGGAGAAACTCTATCTGTTGTAGTAGGCGCAGGAGGTTCGGGAGGAACTAGCGCAGGGTCTAATAACGCTACATCAGGCGGTGATTCGTTTATAGATCGAGGAGGAAACTACCTAGTAGAAGGCGAAGGCGGAACTAGAGGATCCTATAATAGTAATTCTACTGCACCAGGCGGCGGCTTTACCGGCGGCGGAGGCGGCAACGGAGGATCTGGCGGCGGAGGCACTGGCGGAAATGAATCCGGCGGCGGCGGCGGTGCTGGCGGTTACTCTGGCAACGGGGGAAATGGAGGAACCGGCACTGGAGCACCAACAGACGGGTCAGGAGGCGGAGGCGGCGGCCATTCCGGAACTAACAGTTTTACTTCAGATGTCACTGCCGGCGGAGGCGGCGTTGGAATTTTAGGGGAAGGACCGTCGGGCACAAGGGTTGATAATGCATCAGGAACACAAGGAGCAAACCCCGGCTCTGGTGGAATTGGAAAAGAATTTGGCGGAGGCGGATCAGGAGCAGAAGACGATTCTGGCGCCGGTGCTGCAGACGGAGGTAACGGAGCAGTAAGAATTATCTGGGGCCCAGGAAGAAGTTATCCCAGTTCTCTAACAGAAGATCAACAAGAATCAGGATCACCTGAACCGTTTTGGATCAAAACCACTGCTACTACCGGAACTGGCGACGCTGTGCCAGGTGTTGTAAATAATGGCGCAACTCAAGATATAGTCGTATGGGATACAACTGATGTAACTCCGGGAGTGTATTTTTATAACAGCGAAAATTCCTCAAGTTATTCTAGCACTATCAATATTTTAGAAATACCCCCAAGCCTGTCTTTGGACACTGCTAGTGGAATTATAGAAGGAACACCGAATAATTTCTATAATACCATACAACATACAATTACAGTTGAAGACGAACTAACACCGCCCCAACAGGAAACATTTAATTTTGATCTTACAATTACGGCTACGCCATTACTTGCAAACGCAGACTTACCTAGCGTGCAAGAAACTACAAACGCCGCATTATCTTTTACACCTGTAACAGGCAGCGGCGGCATAACCCCGTATAATTTTAGTATTTCTCCTGCTTTGCCGTCAGGATTATCTTTTAATACTTCTACAGGAGAAATTACAGGAAACACAGGCACAGAAACCCCGGCAATAACTTATACAGTTACTATTACAGACCTAAGTAATCAATCAAGCACTGCAACATTTGATCTAGAAATTATAGGAGCACTTTATCAATTTACAAGTTTTACTTTTACTACAGGCGGAGCAACTGAACAACAAGGTCCTACTTTAACACAATTACTAAATTCCTACGATACATCTGCAAATCCTTGGCTAAATGACACACAATTCTTTAATATTAATACACAAGGAATACAAGAATGGACTGTTCCAGCAACAGCAACTTATAGATTCCAAGTAGTTGGTGCCACTGGATCTAATCAAAATGAAACTAACATTGAGGTTGGAGAACCGGCAGATATCAGAGGAGATTTGTCGTTAACACAAGGTGATGTATTGAAGATTTTAGTAGGACAGGAAGGTTGGTTAGGAGATCCTCGACCGGGATGGGGCGGTGGCGGCGGATCTTTTGTTACAGACATTAATGATAATCCATTATTTGTTGCCGGAGGCACAGGTGGCCCGCATACTGGTCGACTACCGTCTGCAACTATAGACGCAAGTTTAACTACTAGCGGAAACCCTTCGCAAAACCCCGGCGGTGAAGGTACAAACGGCAATGGCGGAACCGGCAACGGCGGCGGAGGCGCCGGATTACTAGGTGACGGTCAATCTAGCCAATCTTCGTCATATCCTGGCGTTTTTGGTATTGCTTTTGTAAACGGCGGGCAAGGCGGCAATCGAGGAGGCGGCTTCGGCGGCGGAGGCGGATGCACAAATACCTGGGGCGGCGGCGGAGGCGGCTATTCAGGCGGAGCATCTGGAAATTCTTCTCCTTTTAGCGGCGGCGGCGGAGGATCGTTTATTACTTCTAGTGCAACTAACACATCTGCTCAACTTTTAGGTAATGTTAGAACTATAATGAATCCAGGATCCGTATTCATTCAAAAACTTTAATAAATACACGTAACAAATATTATGGCAAATACAGACAAAAATATAATTATAACACCAAATGTAGGAAGCACAACAGACGATCCAGAAATTGTGTTTCGTGGAGCCGATTCTGCTACAGCAGGACAGGAGATTTCTCTAAAAGCGCAACCATTTGAGTCTGGCACTCTTAGTGTTAGTGCATCCGCAGGACAGTTGTTAACAATAACAAATAACAACGAAGATACAATATACAGAGTTAACGATGTTGCTGGTATACCAAAAATACAGGTAGATGCAAACGGTATTATTAGATTAGCAGAATATGGTGGGAGAGTTATATTTGGTGCAGGTTTAGACAATGAACAAAGCACAGTACAAATAAATGGAAACGTACCTGCGTTAAGCGACATATCCGGAACACTAGTAGTTAGAGGCGGTGTAGGTATAACAGGTAATCTATATGCAGGAGATATTTATTCCAATGGTACACAAATTTCAGGAGCAGGTGCTGCTACCTTACAGGCAATTATCTACGCTACAGTCCTATAGAGGTTAAAGAAAAATGGCTAAGAAACAGATTTATAATTATGAATTCACACCAGGTGTAAACCAAAATTTTAACGCATTTCCTAATGCTGTAAAATTACTAGAGGACAATAAAGAATACATAAGAAAAAATATAGTAGGGTTTATTGCAAATCAGGTTGCTAATAATATACCACCTTTCCAAAACTATACCTACAACGAAAAGAAATGTGAAAGAGATGCTGGATACGTATTAGATGCTCTTATCGAAGATCTAAGATATAACGGTAATGTTAATATACGTCAGATATCATCTTTTTACTGGTCAGGAAATATTCCTCAAATTGACGGCGATAGAGAACCAGAAATTGCAACCTACGAATATGTAATAGACCTTATTAATAACTTTCTTTTTACTAATACTACAGTTACTCCTGTCTATCAAACAGATATAGATCAAATAAAAGTAGTAGGCTTCCCTGCAGAATCAGGTGCTGACACTAGAGTAGACGAGTTGTTAACTAGTTTAAACAATGTTATTGCTAACGGATTAGGCGATCTACCTGCGGAAGTTGCCCCAACAGGCACGAAAGGAAAAATTACGCTTATAGGTAACTATGATGCTAAAAAGTTGCTGCTTATTAACAACCAAACGTTTGGCGAAGTAATTTATGCTTTTGCTGACCCTACGAAGATTGTAAAAGCAATTTACCAGCAGCAACCTGTTAACGAAACTACAATTACGTTATATGCTGATACAACTAGGATGAATCCTACTGATAAAATTCAAATATTCTACGAAGATGACAATCAGTTTATTCAACCTCATCCTACATACCAAGACCCGGTTGAAAAACTAAGAGTATCTAATCCAGAATCTCTAATAGACACTGACTTTGAATATTCTCTCCAGGGTACTAAATGGGAAACTGTTGAACTTGTTAACAACATTCCGTCGGTGTTTTCTAAAGCAAACGAACCAGCATTTACTGCTGACGAAATAACAAACATAGGAGCAGTTTCGGCAGGATCCGCTACTGCTTCTATCAGTCCATTAGCATCTGCTGTAAACGGCCGATCTGGATTGAATTTAATTAGAAATTTTGGTCCTACAGGATATTCTGACGATGCGAACTATATTGTTAATTTGCCATTTTCGATTGAATTTTTAGGACAGTTCTGGAATTCAGTATACGTAGGAACAAATGGTTACTTTACCTTCGGCGGTGGTGCTAGCCAGTTTAGTGGCTTTGATGGTAATGATCCGCCGTTCCCGCATATCAATATGCTTCCAGGCGACAGAGCACTGATGAAACTCTACACCGGAACTGTAGGCGGAACTTTTATAATTCGCTGGGAAGGATCAGATTTTGGTAATCAAAATTCTATATTACACGTATGGGAATTACACCTGTCATCCGGTAGTAATGTTATCGATCTGCACTATGAACAAGTAAGTTCTAGTTCTACTGTAGGCGCTGCTCCTGTAGTAGGCGACGGCGTGAACGCAGCATACCTGTCAGAATCGCCGGGCACACCATCAGCAGGCGATTCGTTCAGATTGATCACATCAACCGGCTCTGCACGCGATCTACAGATAGATGTAAATGTCGATCCTCTTGTCCCTTTCTTTGTAGGACAGCCGATTGTAATAAGAGAAAGTGCAGGAGCAGAAGTTGACGGTTCTTATCTTGTAAAAGCCGTAAATAACACAAGGTCTATTATTGTTACTGCTCGACAACTAGTTCAAGGCAGTTATAACACCCAATATACAACTATCTATACAGGCGGATTCTTCACAGGCGCAGCAATACCTATTACAGGTGTAAATCGAGTGTCTGGAACTACTAATGCTAGGATAAGTTTTACAAGTCCTCATAATTTTTTCCCTGGACAGAGAATCTATGTAGTAGATAATAATCAAAATGATCAACCGTATATAGGATCCTTTGAACTGGTTGCAGTAAATTCTGCCACAGAAGTAGAATATAGAACAGACTCGGTTGAACTATTTAATGACAACAACACTATAAGCACATCTGCGACCGAAGTATATGTCAGATCCGAGGCTGTAGGTTTGCATAGATATGTAGACGGCGGCGTGCAAATTAAGCCAGGATCGCCGGCTCCTAACACGCAAATTATTAGACAGACACGTAAGTATTTTCGTTATCAGTCAGGTAAAGGTATTCAATTTTCCACTGGTGTTCTTGTTTCACCGACTTATGACATTCTAAGATTGTCTGTAACAACAAACGTCTTTGATCCGGTAAACTTTCCTTTCTATGAATTAAACATTGATCTTGATTCAGAACACGGATTTGCTCAACCTGATGAATATAGAGCAGGTGCATTAATAGAAATTTCTGGTCTAACAGTTGCTTCAGGTCCTTCTTTGTATAATGGTATTTACAGGGTAGTGAATGTTGTCGGGCCTAAGAGTTTAACTATTCGTATAGACCCGTCTATAACAGATTTTGCTCCTGGCGGTATAGGAAGAGTAGGTGTTGTAGAATACAGAGACGCAGCAGTCAGAGATGGTATGTTTGATGAGCAAAACGGCATTTATTATGAATATAACGGAAAAGAATTAAGTGCTGTTATAAGAGCATCTACACAGCAGTTGACAGGTACCTTAAATTTGAATCAGAACTCATCTGCAATTACAGGTACTGATACTAAATTCCTTACGCAGATAGCAGTCGGTGACTACATTGTAATTAAAGGCTGCACATACAAGATCACTAGTATCGCCGACAACGAAACTATGGTTGTACAGCCTGATATACGAACGCAAACTGAAAACAATGTACGCTTTAACAAAGTAGTTGAAAGACAAACATTTAGGTCTGATTTTAATCTAGACAAATTAGACGGATCCGGACCGAGCGGTTTTGTGTTCAACTCATTACGAATGCAGATGATATTTATTGATTATTCCTGGTATGGTGCAGGTAAAGTACGTTGGGGAATGAGAGGTCTAGATGGTACAATTATCTACTGTCACGAAGAACCTAATAATAACACTCGCACAGAAGCTTATATGCGATCAGGAAACCTTCCGGGTAGGTTTGAAATTAGTACAATACCTGAGAAGGGATTATTAACTGCAGGGATTACAACAGGGTCAACCACATTTGAAATGTCTAACCAAGATGCTGCAAAATTTCCAGCAAAAGGCAGAGCATCTATCAATTATGAAATTATTAAGTATACGAAAGGACCTCAATCAGGCAATGTGACTACGTTTAACGTAGATGCTAGAAACGAGTTTGGTCTTACATCTAATGCAACAGCCGACGTTGGAGATACTGTTTTTAGTTTTAACGGCAATTGCGGCCCAGCACTAAGTCACTGGGGTGTCTCGGTAATAATGGACGGTAGATTTGACACAGATAAATCCTATCTGTTTACCGGTTTAAATAGAACTGCTATAATCGTAGGTACAGGACAAACAAGACCTATTGTTAGTATTAGGCTAGCACCGTCTGTTGACAATGGTATAGGAAGACCTTTCGGCGTAAGAAACCTAATTAACAGATCTGCCGTAATTCTTCAACAGATAGGTGTTATTACAACTGGTATTTTTGAAATATCAGTGCGTATTAATTCGGAAACTACTTTGTTCTTGAATGACAATAACTGGCAGCCTGCAGGTAACGGATCTATCACGCAGTATCTAGATCATTCTGTTGTAGGAACTACTCCATTACCGGATGCAGGCGACCAAGTGTTCTCTTTCTTCTCTGAACAGGGTGATAGTAGATTCTCTGTTACAGAAAGAAACATTGGTCAGATTCGAGAACTTGGTAATTCTATTTTAGGCGGTAATAACATTTATCCTGACGGTCCTGATGTTCTTACAATTAATGCTAGAAATATCACAGGTCAAACCGAAGCAATTTTTGCTAGAATAAGTTGGACAGAAAGTCAGGGTTAAGGAGAAAACAGTGGCCGGTATATGGTATAAAGACAAAGATTATTACACAACAATGCAATCTTTTCAAAGTCAAGCAGCACAAATTGAATCAGAAAATCTTTGGGAAGAGATTAAAAAACTTCGTACTTATGCTCAAGAGTATAATGATAAATCGTTATCAAAAGGTCGAAGAGAAAAAAGAGGCATTGATTTGTCAGACGTAGCCGAACAATATTACAGTCAGTTCGAAAAGGTTGAAAATTTAATCAAACAGCACTTAGATTAAACAGCTTCTGCTATATCAATTCGTTCTAGCATTATAATTTCCCATTCTTCAGACTTTATATTATAAGCAGGAACAGTATTAGGAGACAGAATCGGTGGTTCTTCTCCTTTCACCTTTTCCTCAATTCTAGTAAACAAGTCTGTTTTTCCGTCTTTATAGATTATTCTTATTATTTCTGTTTCAAGAGCATCATCTAGCACAGTGCCTAGCATTTGTAGATCATCGTTCGTTGTCATTTTTCAAGAGCTCCGTTATTTCAAAAATTGTTTCTAGCTTATCTCTATTATATTTTTTTGCTAAGGTATTTTTTAATCCGTAGTGCAATGGATTAGGCCATTTTCCGTATGTAACCCACGAGTAACCGTTATGTTCGTGATTTAGCAACGGAATGAATTCTTTTTTTACAAAACATACATATGTATGAAAACAAAATTTTTTATCAGTTGACACAAAAGTTTCAAGTGGAATAGGTTTTATAATTTCTCTTTCGCCTATTTCTTCAAAAATTTCTCTTTTAAGTGATAACCAAGGAGTTTCGGCTTCTTCGTTTGTACCGCCGACGATTCCCCACACGTTTGCTTTTTTGCCTTGTGTTCTATGAAGAAATAAGAATCTTTCAGTATCTAGGGCATAGAATAATGCTCCAGAACAAACAATGTTTTTCATTAAAATATATATGTTAAAATTCTATGCGCCAAGTACCGTTTGGATATTCGCCTTCGAACGACAAGCGCCATTCAGAATTTTCAAATTTGTACTGAACACCGGTGTTGAGATTTGTAGTATATACAGGAATTAGTGTGGAATCATTGTCAGTAGAATCAAACACTATTTGCCATTCTGTTCCTGTCCATTCTATAATATCATTAGCAGTAGCCGTAAAGTCTGATCCGTCTTGATTCTTCCAAGCGTCGGCCCCGTCGGTATTTTCGCTATTGCCAATTGACTCCAGTATCAAAATTCTCGGATTAGCACTCAAATTCAAATTTTGGGGATTGGATTTTTGAGGATCAATGATATAATCTATCTTAGATCTTGGACCTAAACTAC
>Ga0102930_1000289_pt1 | contig 17048 bp, 9 predicted proteins | sample SalPon1_B_H2O_MG_FD_84514 | JGI IMG/M metagenome (GOLD analysis project Ga0102930, IMG submission 84514) | Salt pond water microbial communities from South San Francisco under conditions of wetland restoration - Salt Pond MetaG R1_B_H2O_MG | ecosystem: Environmental > Aquatic > Non-marine Saline... | reverse complement strand
GTTAAAACTTTTGTCTTGTAAATCTGTATCAGTCCATATATCCATGTGAAAGCGCGTCATACCTGTAGCATCAAATCTGCCTGACTGAAAATCAACACCTTCACAACCTAATCCAGTAACTAATTTTGTAGCATCACCACCAATTATAACCTCTTTAGTTTCTGCTGGACACCAATTAGTGTCAAAAGTGTCAACATTTATATTGGAATAAGCATCACTGAAAATAGAAACAACATCTGCTGCATCTCTTGCAGGTGGTGTTGGCGCTGCAGTACTTGGTTCTGCTGGACACGGCGCACAAGACCCGCCGCAATCTACACCTGTTTCATCCCCGTCTTGAGTACCATTGTTACAGGTGCTCTGCACTTCTATAACAGACACATTATCGATAAATACAAAACCTACAGCTGCCCCCATATCAAATAGTACTCTATCATCTTCCGCATCTCCATAGTTTATAGTAAATTGATAAGTAAATGTTTGTGAGGTTGATGTAATAGTAACTTCTTCATTTACAGAATTTTAAGTACCTCCGTTTTGTCCTAATCCAGCAATAATAGATCTTGATCCGGTATTGGTATCTGTAAAAGCATCAAAACTTAATTCATAAGTTTTACCATCTTGTAATTCAATAACTTGACTGAGGTTAACTTCATGGGCTGCAACTGCAGCCTGAACATCTGCTTCATTTAATTTATTATCTCCTTGGGTTACAATATTAAATGCATTTCCGATCCATGATCCATCAGGTGCTGATTCGAAGTCACCATTTGTGACTAGCTCATCCCCAGGTTGCGCAGGTTCTGGTATTGCTGTGCCTTGATTTGCAGTTAAGTTATCTAAATAGGTTGTTATTTCTTCAGTCGCTGGATCTACCAGGTTACCTGAGGCATCGACATTAGCACGCATCGCAAATTCTCCCCATTCTCCAGTTGCACCTGTAAATGTAAATGTCAATGTTTCCCAACCATTTCCTGTGTGTTCCTCAGCAGAGTCTAACTCAATTGTAGTTTGGCCATCCTGAGCTCCCTGGATTATACCTTTAAAATACGTTTGAGAGTTTGCGTATACATCAATACTAACATTTTGATCAGATGTTAAATCGATATAATTGGTTTGCGGTCTTACAAAAATACCTTTCCATACATCACCTCCAGACACTTCTCCTATTTTACCAGTTTGGTTTGATGCATCTGTAGGGTCTGCCGCTAAAGATGGTGTTAGTCCGCTTCCAAATCCAACGTAAATTTTAACATCTGCAACATTATTTTCAGCTTCAAAATCTTGTACAACTTGCTGTGCAAATCCAAATGTTGCTACTAACAACATCATTAAAATAGTCGTAATTTTTTTCATAGTATTAAAATTTTAATTTATAAATATTTGTATATATCAATAGTAAGAATTATTTCTTATGAATTTAGTAATTCTACCAATACAAAAGTTCTACATGCTTTTTAGGGTTATGTTGTCTCCACTATAACGTTGTAGATGGTTAGCAATAGCAAGGCTTTCAGAGGAATAGCTCTTTTAGGCTTGTATGGGTAATGTATAGTTAATTTAACAAAAAAAGCTTTTATGTAGTATATTTTAAAGATTCTTGTTTATCCCATAAGCCCCAATAAGCGCCAACTATACCTTCATCTCCAACCTTCCAGGACTCATCAAAAGAAGAAAAATAGAAGCAATCTATACCAGCGCTCTGGCACCACTCCTGCGTATTGACAAAATACTTTAGGGCATTTTCATAAGAGGGTTGTGCAGCACCTACGTGCTCCCCTTGGCTAGGCCATCCTGTTTCTGTGATGATCACTTTCTTTCCTCTTGCAGCTTGTAGTGCTTGCCCATACATCTGCTGCATGTGAGATAGGGCGTACTCATGAGGACAACTTTCCCAAAAGGGATAGCAGTTGGACAGAATGACATCGCACATCGCTGTAAGGTCTGGATGTACGGAGAACTCATAATAGGCATCCACATAGCCTACCGGTATATGGGCAGGGATGGCGTCCTTGACCTCTTGTAGCATAGCCTTCAGGTCTTCAAGTGGCATATCATTTCTGTACAGCACTTCATTGCCCACTGCCGCTATATCAACAAGGCCTTCATTAGCCATGCTAATAAGAGCATCCAGTTCTTGTCTGTTTTTTTTAGCATCATCACCTATCCACGCCCCTACTAAGGTGTTCATGCCTAGATCCTTGGCTACTTTAGGCACAAACTCATTGCCTTCTATACATGAGAATGAGCGTATCCACTTCACATGGGGTTTCAGGATAGACATTCTGCGGAGCACTTGGGCTTCTGTGATGTGGTCTCCTGGCTGCTGCCCATCTTCATACATGCTAAAGCAAATGCCATGAAAACCCTCTTTCAATATCGCCTCAAAGCGTTCTTGGAGATGCTCTCCAGAGACATCTGGAGGTAGTCCAGAATCTTGGAGTGAGGCTAAGAAATCTTGTTGTGGTGCTGAGACTTGTTGTTCTTTTCTGTAAGACATAGGTTGGCGTATTTAAGTTGTTCGTTTTTATCCCAGAGCCCCCATCTCTGGCCAACATCACCCTCGTGGCGAGTTTTCCAGGACTCTTCAAAAGAAGAGAAGTAGAAAAGCGGAACGCCCTTTTGATCTGCCCAAGTATTAACGTTGATGAAATAAGTCAGAGCATTGAGTTCAGAAGGCACCGCTTCTCCCACAGCATCCCCTTGGCTTGGCCATCCCGTTTCGGTGATGATGATGGGCTTATCAGTAACTTTAGATTTTAAAGAAGAATACATCTTATGGAGGTAGGACATGGCAGAATGGATGGAAGCCCCTTCCCAGAAAGGATAGCAGTTGATTGGAATCACATCACAGGCATCTATGAGCTCTGGATGCTTATGAAATATAAAATAAGCATCTACATAGCCCACAGGTATAGAAGGCAGAGCAGCCTTGATCTCGTGGATATGCGCTAAAACTTCATCTACAGAGAGTTCTCCACGGAGTAGAACTTCGTTGCCTACAATAGCCACATCTACATGTCCAGCTTTTCCTAAACGGATCAACGCTTCAAGTTCTTTACGGTTGTGCGCTTTGTCGTTACTTAGCCAGGCCCCAGCCATCGTATTCAGGTTGTTTTTTTTAGCTAGGGCAGGAATGTGTTCATTGCCCCCCGTACAAGAAAAAGACCTCAGCCAGCTAGTGTGAGGCTTTATGATCTCTATTCGTCTTTGAATTTGAGCTTCAGAAAGTACATCATCAACATCTTGGCCTTCCAAATACGGACTAAAACATAAGCCATGCATGCCCTTGTTTAATCTATCAGAGAAAAGTTGCTGCACCTCTTCATTAGAGTTTGACGAGTAGTCCACATCGTATAAAGAAATATGACCTTTGTTTTGAGCAAGAAGATGGTCTATGCCATCAATATGGCTGTAAGAGCTACTGCCTTTGGGTGAATTTTTTCTTCGTTTCAATTCAGCACTGATTTCATGAGAGCGTTCTTCGGTCACGTCATAATTCCACATGACTAAAATGGCAATAAACGTTCCCGTAATGGGCAGGCCAGAAAAAAACAAGCGCAAGCCCGTAACAGCCCCTTCTGGCTGGACGTCCAAACCAGAGTCAAAGCCAATTAAACTAAGTATAGCGCCACTAAGCAGCCCAGCAATGGCAAATCCAAACTTGACCATCCACCAGTAGATTGCTCCAAAAACCCCTTCTCGCCGCTTGCCAGTATTGAGCTCATCAAGATCTATCACATCGGCAGTCATAGACATCATAAGCATAAACAAGCTTCCTATCCCAAAAGAGAAAAAAGGCAAAGCGAAGATAAACATGTAAGGTTGGCCTGGAATCAATAGAAACCAAAGCATAATATAGCCTAAGATTGAGATGCTTTGAGAAACTATAAAGGCTTTCTTTTTGCCTAATAGTTTAGACATTTTAGCCACAATAGGAATAACCAAAAAGGTAGTCATAAGCGCACCAAGGCAACCAAACAAGGTTGGCCAAATACCTGCCGCACCAGCATCTCCTCCAAAAAGATGATATACTATAACGAAAAATGTAAAAGAAGCTACCGTATTGAATGCATTAAAAATCAAAAAAGTAGCGATACATAGTTTCCGAAAAGGTTTGATTTTGAAAGCTTCTACAAAACCATATAAAATTTTCTGAATACTGCCCCCTATGGTTTTCATGGTCATGGGTGCATAATCTTCATGAAGCGTAGATCTGCTTTTGATAAAAAAGGCTGGCACCATGGCACATAGCATAAATATCACGCCTACCCATATAGCCAAGGTTCTGGTAGCAACTTCAGCGGAGCTAAACCATTCAGGATCATACATTATGACCCAAAACCAAGGCGCTATGACCCATGCCCACTGCCCAATCCACTGGGATATAGCCATTATGCTGGTACGCTCATGAAAGTCATCGCTCATTTCGTAGCCCATGGCTACATAAGGAACACTAAAAATGGTAAGGCCTAAATAAAATATAAAAGACCAAATCAAGAAGTAGGTGAAATTATAGTTTATACTGTCGCCCTTATACAGCTGCCACAAAAAACTAAATGAAATACCCATAATGAGGGCACCTATAAACACGTACTGTCGTCGTCTTCCCCATTTAGACTTTGTGTTGTCTGATATAAATCCCATGATAGGATCTGTAATAGAGTCAAAAACTCTAGGCAAGAAAAAAATGATTCCCCACATCCAGCCTGGGAAGCCCAGGTCCTGCACCAGGACTACCATAAATATTCCCATAACGGCTGGGAACATTTGGTTGGCTAACATCCCTAAACCAAAAGCGATTTTTTGAGATAATGGGACTTTTGCAGATGGGGTTGAGATGTGTTGTGACATGGTTATAGGCGTTTAGTTTTTGATAATAATGGTTTGTATAGCTTGTGGGCTTATGGATATTACTTTATTAGCTTCGCCAAGAGTTAGTTCAAACACTTGTGCTTCTTCAGAAGGATTAAATACTATTGCTGCTATGCTGTTGTCTGGATTTTGAGCGGCACTAACCTGAAGAGCCTTGTCTGTAGATTCAAAACCGATGCGTTTTGCACCAGGCCTGATGTATTTACTAAAGTGAGCCATGGTATAATATAATGGGGTGAAGTACACTTCATCCTCATCTGGATCTACAATCACGGGAGCTACGCACCAGTTTTTAAACCAATTAGGGCCGCCTTGTCTATCTAGTACCATATTCCAATCTACCCAGCCATCTACCCAGTTGTTCATACAGCCTATGATGTCTCTTGCGTAGCGGTAAACAGGTCTGTATTTTGGATGTAGAGGTTTATCTTCTTCTGGCGCCCAGTCCCAACCCCAATCGGTTGCTTCTTTTTGCCAATACCAGTCGTCATCTTGCCATTTAGGAACTTCTGCATCTACACAGGCTTCAGTTTCAATAAGGTATTTGTCTGGCGCTTTTTTGTGGGCATATTGCAGCTCATCGCCAAAGATTTTGTAAGTGCTTTCATACCAATGTACAGCAGTACCATCAAAGTATTTTCTGGATACTTCATCTCTATACATTTCGTCCACCCATTCTTTGATGCCTGCTCGGTTTTGGTCGTAACCTAAAATCACTAAATCACCTTTACCGTCTTCTTCGAGTTTTGGACCGAGATGATTCACCACAAAATCGGTCATTTCTTTTGGTGTATAGTGCATACTCTCCCAGTTGTTGCCATTACCATGAGGTTCATTTTCTACTGTGAACCCCCAGATATCAATACCTTCTGCTTTGTAAGCCTCTGCATATTTAGAGAAAAATAGTGCCCAGGTGTCATAGTATTCTGGTTTTAGCTTACCGCCAACCCAATCGTTATTGGTTTTCATCCAGGGTGCGGCTGTCCAGGGCGACGCCAAAATCTTAAATCCATCTTCAGAAGCAGCCATAGCCTCTTTGATGAACGGAATCAAATCATCTTTGTCCTCTTCTATGGTAAAATGTTCTAATGTGGTATCACCTTCCACAGGAGAATAGGAGTATTGCCCTAGAGAGAAGTCGCATGAATTCATGTGGGTTCTGGTTAAGGAATACTTTGCCCCTTCTGGCCCAAAGTAAGCATTGATAATTTTCTTACGGTTTTCTGGACTTAGGTTATTCAAAAGGTATGCAGACGACTCTGTGAAGGCACCGCCAAAACCCGTAAAGGTTTGGTAGGTTTTTTCTGGATTCAGTTGTATTTTGGAAGTCGCTTCTTTTTGACTAAACGTATCTATTTTGGTGAGCTTATTTCCATCCCTGGAGGTTTCCACTACTTCTACATCGATTGAGTAATCTTCAACAGTATCTTTACACGAACTTACAATCATGATATATGTTAAATTTAATAGGACAAGCTTTAAGGTTTTCATACAATTGCTTTTTCATGATTTATTTCAATGATCCAAATGGATTTTATTATTAACTGGAGGGATATGTACATCTAGAAGAAGGTTTTTAATATCACCTTCATACGTTTTGGTGATTTTGGAATTTCCTCGTTTCAACCCTTTAAACGTGCCTTCATCTACAGCCTCCCAAAGCGCGTATTTAGCTTTGCCATCAACTGTAAACAACCCGAAGAAATTTTCAGATCCTCTAGGGTTTTGAGCATCTTTCCAGGGCTCATCAAAAGCTTCAAAATAGAAGCACTTTATTTTGTTCTTAGTAGACCATGCTCTCATTTTCTGATAATACAAGGCTTGCTTGTATTCATCTGTGGCCTTTGAGCCGTCTTCACCATAAAATCCATTAGAAACACTTGCCCAGCCAGTTTCTCCAATATGTACAGGTTTTTTTATGTTTAGACTCTGCATATAGCTAACTACGCTATCATATTGAGAAACGGCGTAATCTATGGATCTACTCATCACTTTATCTAGTTTCTCTGTATTAGTAAGTGTGTCTTCTTTTGGAGAAACCCCCCAGAATTTGGGATTGTAATGGGTATCATGCATAGGGTAGGTATGAACAGAAAGATAATCTACACTTTTGATAAGCTTCTCAAGCTCTGGAGTATGGTATTGAGATTCTCCCCCACCCCAAGACGCAAAATTGTCTGAGCTTGTGACCCATAGGTCTTGGCTAAGCTTCCCTTTTTGTTTTAAACTTTGTAAGTGTTTCACCCATTTGAGTATGATATGAGGTTCTACATAATAGGCAGTAGCCCATTTTACCATGGCTTCGTTTCCCACGGCTATTATCTTCACAATATCGGGGTACATATTCGCTAGCTCTACTGCTCTCTGGATTTCAGCTTTGTTGTTTTCACTTTCCTCATGATGATTCACAGGTTGGTCTGTCCAAGCATTTTTACAATCTATCCATGCGCCGAGCATAACGTACATTTCAAAATTTTCATCAGCTTTCTTTAACTGTTTAATAGCCTTTAAAATATTAGCCGCCTGGGGCAAGTGAACATTATAAGTTCTTAAGACCCTGATATTCATAGCATGCATCAGCTTCAAATCCTGCTTTAAGTCTTTGATGCTGGGTTGAAAATCACGACTAGTCTTCCTATAGCCACCATAAGAAATGGCTAAATAGTCTGGCTTGTTTAATAGTTCCTTAGCCGTTAGATTGCGAGTATTCTGCATGAACTTTTCCTCTTTTTGGGGTTGCTGACATGAAGCCAAGAACACAAGGCTTACTAATAAAAAACACTTGATGATCAGCTTCATATCGTTTTATTTTAAAATAGAATTTTCAATATAAACATGTATCCACTCGAGATCTCCAGACCTCTTGAACACCTTCTGACTTATATGTTCTGGCAACTCCAAGCCTTCTATTACTTCTGATGTACCAGAACTGAATTTGACTTCGATTTGGCTCTGTGTTGATTGTTTATAGATAATAGGAACTTGACAGAAGGTGAAGCCCAAAGACCCTTGCTGAAGAGTGATGCTATAGCTTTGGCTATGAACATCTACATACCTAAACGCATGGCTCTCCTCCAAGAATTCAGATTTTCTCAATAAATAAGGTTTAAACTGAAGTCGTCCTCTACTGATATTCACTCCCAACTCTCCAAAACGGCTTAAGATATCTTCTTTCACCTGCCCCGTCATGCCGGGTTGTTGAGCACCTTTGCCTTGTGGGGTATGAGAATAAGGATCTGTAGGGAAAGCGCCGTAGAGTGCTGGAGATTTATGGACCCCTATCCCTTCATTTATTTCATAATAATGCTCTAGCAATCTCCCTATCACTTCTGCTGAAGCTTCTTCAGAAATAGCCTTGAGGCAGGTTTCTAAAACGGCTAATTGAAGCTTGGATACCATATGCCAATAGATAGACCCTAGGCCTTCGTAACCATAGAATGTTCCTGAGCGCCCTGTGAATTCTTTATGATGAAAGACTTCTTCGTAGGCTTTTAAAATTAAAGCTTGTTCTTGTCTTGCTAATGCAGAATAGGTGTCTTCTTCAAGACTTTCAAGAGCGTGTTTTAGCTTTTTAGCATTATTAAAGTTGGCATTAAAGTGGAAGCCCCCCTCAGCATCTTTTTCAATAATGCCTTTATGACCATTTTCTACTAACTTTTGGAGCAGCGTTGAGGACTTCACTGTAGCAGGCGGTATAGTATTTCTATTCAAAAAGCCCTTCAATTCTTTATTTGGGTACAGTAAATAGCTGAATTGATCTTGCCTAAATAGAGCACTCTGCTTCAAAGCATCCAATACACTTAAAGCCATGCGAGGATTGAGATAACCAGAGCTTAAAACAGCTACTTGCCCTTCTAGCATCTCGGATAAGTAATCGATAGAGACCTCATCATCATTTACGGTCATCAAATTATACGCGTGGTAAAGATCATCTGTACGTTTATTAGCTTTGATGGCGTGCTCAAGATATACTAAACTGGATGTAATAAACTCATGAATTTCTTTTGAAGATAGTTCAGTTTTGAGACCAGAAAACCCCGAGGCATAGACCTCTGTTCTGAATGTACTAGCCGCTTCACCCAGCTCATCTAAAACCTGTTTGCGCTGTAGATCTGTGAAATGGGCAGCTGTGTATTCTTGATAGGTGCTGAACGTGGCCTGCATCGTGTGAAAGAGTGCTGCCAGTTCTTTAGAGATTTGGTAGGACTCACTGTCCTTTTCCCCGTCAAGAACAGCATCAAAGAACGCTAAGAAGCGCCTCAAGTAGTATAAGGTCACCATCGAAACGCCATTACCCACCAAAGCGTTATTGGCGTCATTCCATTCTGGTCGCTGTGTATTCATCCATAGACCTGCTTCTGGGATAAAGTTAGACAGCTTGGCTAAAGTTGTGGCAAGAATTTTTTCTATGAAATTAACGTGGATAATCTGGTTATCTTTATCCAGCAGAATAGCCCCATCAGCCCCAATTTGACTCCGTTTTTCACGGATGTCCAAATCTGCTTTGTGATCAAATTCTATAGTGTCTTTAGGATCTGAAAGAATAGCTTTGTAAGGTTTAATTTTATAAGGCACATTGGCATATACAAACACTGATTTTTGAAATAACGCAGCTAAACTGTTGGGCTTATAATCTTCACAAAATTCTAAAAACTTCAGCAAATAGATGATTTGATGATCTCCCCAATACCCAATATAAGACCATGGATCGTCTGGCTCGATGGTTTCCCAATCGAAGCCGTCTTTGGTAACGCGGTAAGGATTGTAGCCATCAAAAGTGGTAGCATTCAAAAATTTATAAATCATGCTTTCAATAAACTCAGGAAAGGAGTAAGCTAGACTTTCCCAGTTTTGAAAAATATCACGCCAATTGCCTTCATAATCTAGAATTTTATTACCATTTTCATCTTTTGTGTTAATCGAAAATTGATTCCAAGGACGACTAGGGTCACCATGCCTTCTGCTGAATTTTAGGGGAAGGTACTCAAAAGATAAACGAGTAAAATCTATGTTATCAACAGATTTTGTAAACGATTTCAAATCATCTAATGAAAAAAGTGTAGGCAAAGTCTCAATTCCAGACTTAAGTTTTTGGGCTAAAGGCCGGTTTGCTTTGTTGAGATAGTCTATAAAATCGGAGCGTTCGATGTTATAATTAGCATCAAAAACACCACCGCGCATGATATTAAACATGGTGTTTCCATAATGACGAATGTCTCTCAAATTATCATTGGACCTCTGTAGCCCATCTGCAGACCCATTGAGTTGAATTAGTTGTTTAGTACCACATTCAATGTCTTTATGGATACGCTCTGATAAATCTTCTTTGTTTAAGTCCTGTTGAAGCTTTATGACCTCAGAATGGTTGCAATTCACCTCTGCAACGATGTGCCAAGATGCAGTCTCTTCTGCGGTTATGTAAAGTGTTGTATTGATAAAATAAGCCCCTTTTTCTGCCTTTACATCCGTCTCTTCTGTAACAGCCTTGCCTGCTCTAAAATTTTCTAACTGCAAAGACGACAATAAGAACTTAGGGGTGTCGAGACCTAAAGACCAGACGACATTAGCTTTCAAAGCCTCGCTAGGTTCAGCTTTATCTACAGGTACAGCACTGAGGGCAAAAATACCCAAGCCAGATTTTTGATCCAGTTCGCTACGTTTATAAGCATCTACTAGGTTACTGCTTTGGATTTGCAGATCTGGCACTACTCCAGCTGGCAGTATATTTTGAAGTCCGTCCAGAAGTTCAATTTTTATAGCTGATGTGTTCTGATTAGTCAGTTCAGCTTTTCTTACAAATCCAAACTGATCTGAAGTGGACCAGCGGTAGGAAAACCTAAGGTCTAGGCTATGATTGATTTCTTCAAAAATCAATTGATTGCCATAGATGCTTTTATAAATATTTCTTGTGATCTCGTACTGCTCCACAAACCTATTGGAGAATGGCTCCCAAAATTTTACACGTCCCTCATGATGGACTTTGAAGATGGATTTACTACCTGTATATGGTGCAGATTCTGTAATTTTATCGTCAGTATAGTAGGGGAATAACGCGTATTCAGAGTTGCGTCTGCCAGCCGTTAATCCACCATTGCTTGAGATAAACATCCAGTGATTGGAGTCACTTACAATGCTCATAAAAAACGGTCTCATAGCATCATGATTGGTGATTTTCAGGAACTTTTCACCATCTATTCTTACTTGTTTTAATTCGCTAGTTTTAGACGCTTTTAGCGACATCATCTGGTCTTGAATCATTTATTTTAATTTTATATCTTATATACGTTATGTTGTGATTAGCAAATAGTTACTCAGCTTGATACACCCTTACGTAATCGATTTCTAGGGTTTGGGGAAATACTGTATCTTCAGTTGGTGAGCCAACATAAGAACCACCAACAGCCATATTTATCAGAATATAAAAAGGCTTATTATACACCCATTCTCCATCTACATCCTCTGGTGTGATTTGGTTATACAAGTCATCATCCACATAAAAGTTGATGTAGTCCTTACCCCATTCGATACCGAATACATGGAAGTCTGTATCAAACCTATCCCCTTCAAGATTGTAAGATTTTGAGACTGCTTCAGCGCCAGAATACCCAGGGCCATGTACAGACCCATGAATACGCGCTGGTTCTTGGCCTCTATACTCCATGATATCTATTTCGCCAGTCTGTGGCCATCCCACCTCATCTATATCTGCCCCTAGCAGCCAGAAGGCAGGCCATAAGCCTTGTCCCCAGGGCAATTTCATAAGCGCTTCAAAACGGCCATACTTTTGGTCAAAATTTAGTTTGGTGAGAATACGCCCTGAAGTATAGCTAGCCTCTTCGTAAGCCTCTTTCCTCGCGGTGATATTGAGGATTCCGTCTTCTACTTTTACATTTTCAGGCCTATCTGTGTAGTATTGAAGTTCATTGTTGCCCCACCCTGAGAGGCCTTGGCTAGAACCATCTCCAATATCATAAGACCATAGAGAAGTATCTAGCTCAGTCCCGTCAAAGTTTTCTTCCATGACTACATTTTCAAAGGTTGTAACAGTTTGTGTTTCGTCTGGGTCACAACTAAAGAAGCTGAAAGCTGTTAAGCCTAAAAGAAATGCTGGAAATAGTGGTTTATATCGTTTCATTATGAGTGTGTTTATTGATGATTAAAGTCCATTCAAAATTTAAATAGTTATTAGGGCACAAACAGGCCTATTCAGAATAGAAATAAATATTATCTAGATAAAAGTTAGATAATGGCGATCCATTAATATTTTCATAAATAATGAGTCCTATGTTATCTCTATTGGCCATGGTAATAGGCATCTCAAGTGTAGCCCAAGTATTGGCTTCAAAATCTGAAGCATTGAAGAACACCTGTTGCCTAGTATCGTCTCCACCGCCATCAGCTTGATCTGGGCCAAAATCAACAATAGAGATTAAGAAGTCTAAATTTGAGGGTATATCATCGGGGATGAACATATTGAGATGTAGATTTGACTTCTCTGTAGCATCTACCGTAGGATTTGAAAATTGATTACCAACGAAATTAAAGTTAGTATAGTTCAAGATATTATCGCCTTGCACAACAAAATCATCAGACAATGTGGTTTGGTAAGGCTCCCAATAGCCATTGAAGAAATCTACTGGTACATTGTCATAATAATCACTAAAAATAGATGTCACTTGTTCTGGAGCTCTGGAAGGTGTAGGAGCAAATTCAAAACTACCTGAAGAGTTCACTATTACAGAACCCTTAGCCTCTATATCTGAAAATGATGCTGTAATAATAGCCTGACCAGCCCCTACTACATCGATCATTCCATTTGCATTGACAGTAGCAACACTTTCATCAGAAGAATTAAAATCAAAAAACGTTGGTGTGACGCTAGTTGAGATATCACCTGAGGCAGTATTTACGGTCATGGTTAAATCAGTAATTTGAGTAGACCCTCCTACAAAGTTTTGTACTTCTTCATCTTGTCCATTTTGGATTGCAGGTCGTGGGTAAGCAATGGTGCCTAGTTTTTCAAATTGTAGTTCATCCACCCAAAAGCTGTAAGCAGAGCCATCAGTTTCTTGTGTGCCTGCTGCATATCTAAACATTCCACGTTCATTTTTAAATTTAGACGGATCTGGCAGTGGAATAATTATTTTTTGCCATGCAGTACTAAGGGATACACTTCCAAGAGTAGTTAAATTCTTATTATCCATAAAGTCTTCACCAAGACCAAACTCTCCGATCGTTACTCCTTGTGTAGCTTTAGCCCAAAAGGTAAGTGCGTCATAGTTAGACAGGTCTCTTCCAGCCCCGTCTATTCTAAATATGGCACCAGCATAGCCTCCCTCTGGATCTGTAGCATTAGGCACATCAAAACGCATGGAAGAAGATCCCATATGGCTTTCATCTTCATCCACAGACCATGCTGTGGCTTTAGAGTCTGCATATGGAAAATAAAAATCGCTTCCCATCCCTATTGGAGAATCCATAAAGACCTCTGCAGTACTATCATAGGTCGCCAATACAGCATCCTCAGAAATTTCACGTTCGCAGCTAAAGCTAAATATGGCAGCTAAACCTAAAAGCCCTATTGATTTGATTGAGTTTATATAATTAAATGTCATAATAAATTATTTTCCGATGTTAATATGGATATATGTTCTGATTTCCCATTCTGATCCGTCTGGATACCCAACTGGACTTAAAGTAGGTTGTGGTGGGAATACATTTTCTGGAGGTGTTGCTGGCGCATATCGAGGTGAATTCTGATTTAGGGAACGCCAAGTACCTCTTATACCTATCTTAGTGCTTGGCAGCATGAACCAATCTGGTTTAGCTAGTGTAGTCGAAACATCTAGCATAAGCTGCAGAGGAAAAGTTAAGTTGAAGTCTCTGTGGTAATCAAATGGGCCCCAATCATTAACCTTTACCATAGCCTGAGTTTTGATTTTTTTATAAATCATCCTGATGTCTCCACCAAAACGCTTGATAAGTCTAGCATCGCTACCATTGGCCTGACCATTACCGTAGTAAAAGTTACCTATGATTCCTAGGTCTGGGGATAGCTTAGAAACCATTCTAGTGTGGGCTTCCCACAAATCTTCAGCAGGCACAGAATTAGGAAAAGCAAAAAAAGTACGGTCTGCTAAGAAACCAATATGAGCGTCCATAGCCGTAGGATGATGGCGATACACAAAACCGGCACTCATGGCAAATGCAGCATCTTCAGCCCTATCATTATCCCACTCATACATCCATGTTCCTGGTGTAGGGTCAAAAGTTAATAAAAGCTCACCCGCAGTAGTTTCTCTATTGCTTCTTACGGAAAAGGGATCATCAATAATATTTCTTAATCGGCCAGGTGCATCCACATCATTAGGTATAGCTGCGACCAGTGGTTTTTGCCATAAAAAGTTAGGAGCAATTTGCCAGTTTCCTAATGAGTAAGTGAACCCAGATAAGAAATTAGATTGGTTTCCACTTCCAAAATCTTTAAGTTTCCAACCTGTAAAGGTTTGCGTTTGATCTGCACCACCGTTGGCGATAAGCCCCATGATGGCCCCTTGAGCATACCAGTTGAACTTACCACCTTCATAGGTGAGTTTTGCTTTACCTCCCCAATTATCTTCTGGTTTTATTATATCTTCATAAACGGTATAGTTGCCTGTTGTACCAGTGATGTCTTGGTAAGAACTACCATTTAGCGGACTACCACTCCAAATTCCTCCCAGAGTTAAACCAAATTTTCCAAATTCTCTTTCTATGGCAAGTGTTGCTCTCTCTGTAGGCCACGGTGGAATAACACCACTACGCAATTGGTTAGGATTGAGCACACGTCTTCCATTCTCATCAAATTCTAGAGAAGTTTTAAAATCTCTATGGTACACCCCAGTCACATCCCATTTAGCAACATTAGTAGAGTATTTGAGGAGTGCTGTTGGGTTAGCGCCCCACCAGAGTTGAGGGCCAAAGGCTGCTTTTAGGCCTTCTGCAACTCCTTTACCATCAACTTCGAATCCTAAAATTTCACCACCATATATGTCTAGGTTAGGGCCATAATTCGCTTCTGGATATAAGCCAAAGAAATCCCCTTCATACCCCCAATGGTAGTGTCCTGTTCTATAAAACCCTCTTAGGTCAAAGTGCTTTGCATTCCATTCGTATTCAGCTCTATACACACTTAATCTGTTGTTATCCGTCAGTACAGTTTCTCCATCTGGAGTAAGAACAGAAACAGGTCTTGCTCTATTTTCATAAAAGATTTCATCGATAGGATTTTCAGCTACATTGCCTACAATATTGAATTCTACATTGGCACTCATATTAGCAGCAGGCTTGGCTTCCACGCCAACAAAATAGGACTCCATGTGGTCAAAACCGAGCTGATTAGGATAAGCATTATTTGTAGGGTCTGGTGTGTCTGGAGTAGTGATTAAGCTACCACCAGTATTGAATGTAGAAAATTGAGCTGAGAGTCTGCTAAGACTTATTTTTTCTGAACTACCACCACCAAGTGCTGCTTTATCTCCACGCGCTTTGAGCACAGCTTCCATTAGCTCGATATCTGTAAAGTAGTTTTCTACGTCAGCTAAATCTACTCCGTCAGCATAAGGATTGAGTTCATGAGCTTCCTTTAGCGCATAATATGCAGCCCTAGGATAAAGTTCATAAAGTCCCTTGGCATTGGTTGGGCCTTTAGCACAAATACCAAACCACTCTTCATTCATGTTATTTTCTCCTTCTACAAAATCACTATCATATCCGCCATTAGACCATGAAGCATTAGAGTCGTGAGTATCTAAATTTTTAGTCTGACCAAACTTCCACCAACCATCGCTAAATTGGAATGTAAATCCTCCTATTGAGTTTTCTGCCAATCCAAGGCCTGCAGCATTTTCATAGATTTCTTCCCAATTCCTGACCATATAAAAGGCTTGAGACTTTTGGTCTTCTTGATTTTCTATAGCGTTAAATGCATCTGCCCCAAATTCAGTAAAAAGGATAGGCTTACCGTATTCATTTTTGACCCTTTCAAAGGCATCACCAAAAGATTTGCCTCGGTACATATTTGTGCCATATATATCTATATCTGGACATTCTTCAGCTATGATTTCCAGAAATAATAAATCCCCATTGCAGAGAGCTACAGGAAGAGAGTTATTGATTTCCTTCATCTTAACTGCAGCCTCATTCATAAGTTTATACATGGGGCGACCACGGTTTTCACCTACTGCTTTTCTTTGGTCTTCTTCATCTGGAAAATCCTCTGTTTCTGCCCCAGCCCAAAACAAACCATAGTTATTTTCATTACCTAAAAGGAATAACAATAAGCCTGGCGTGTTTTTATAATCCGAGGCTAGTTGTTCTACTTCTGAAAGGAGTAAATCTTGAGTAGCTGGGTCATCATACTTAGTGACTGGAGTCCAAACTCCGTCTATGGTAAGGCCATACCTACCAAAGGAATGGTTCAACATGGTGTAGATACCATAGTTTTCATAAATGTATGTGATCCATTTTGGCTGAATCCCTGTGTAAAGTCTGATAGCATTGACGCCCATATTTTTAAGAAGACCCATCTCAGCATCCAAAGCAGCCTTAATGACCTTATCAGATTGTTTCCATAGACTGTAGCTATAATTTGTACCTCTGGGAAAATAATCCCAGTTCATGCCATTTATGATAAAGTCTTTACCATCAACTTGGAGTTTTACACCTTGCTTTTCATTTACAATATCAACAGTTTGAGATTGTGAAAAAGCTAGTAAGGTTGACAAAATTAAAACACCAGTCAGAAGAATTTTTTTCATGTTATAAAATTTTTTATGAAATCTTATATAAACATAACGAGATTATCTTAAAACTCTATCAAAAAAATACACTACAAAAGTTATACATTATTTTTGAAAAAATAGAGGTGAAATCTTTTGACTGATTTAAACATATATATCTGTTTTTCAATAATTTATAAAATAAATCGAAAATATCACATATGTTAATAGAACATTTTGTATGGTAAATGTATAGTTATAAATTAATAAATTTTGAAATAAAACTTAAATAAAAATTATGACCATTTTAAAATATCAAACTAACAACAGCAAAATCTACAACGATTGAGTTTAACATTGTGTTAAATATCAATTCTTAACTTGTAATGAAAAGTTTTTTAAATGAAAAAGTCC
>Ga0102930_1000288_pt1 | contig 17074 bp, 19 predicted proteins | sample SalPon1_B_H2O_MG_FD_84514 | JGI IMG/M metagenome (GOLD analysis project Ga0102930, IMG submission 84514) | Salt pond water microbial communities from South San Francisco under conditions of wetland restoration - Salt Pond MetaG R1_B_H2O_MG | ecosystem: Environmental > Aquatic > Non-marine Saline... | reverse complement strand
CTGTACCTCGAACAGTTCGCGGATACGCGCCATGGAATAGCCCCGGTGATTGAGCAGCAGGGCATGGGCTCGTTGCCGAACTCGAAACGTCGGATGATGGTGGTAGGCTTCTGTCAGTGGGGCAATTTGTTTCATCAGGTTCTAGCAGGGTGACGAGGCACGGTAGCATTTTACCACATATCATCGTCCTTGATAACTTCTACTCAGGTGCTTAGGCAAGCTAAACTCAAAACACAAGCCACCGCTCTCACGATTGCTAAGTCTAATCTGGCCGCCGAGCCGCTTGGCAGCTTCGCGGGCAATGCTTAAGCCGAGGCCATGTCCAACGTTGCCATTTTGTTCATTGCGGTAAAACGGTGTGATCACTTTATCCAATAAATCGTCAGCAATGCCAGGCCCATTATCAGTAACGCTGAACAACAGGGTAGAAGCGTTAGCGCTTAGCCTAATATTAATGCAGCCATGCTCGGGTGTGTAGGCAATCGCATTGCTAATCGCATTTTGGATAATGTGGCGCAGCGCATCTTCTTGATCCAGAATCACCACCGCATCCAACTGCTCAATGCCTAAATCAATCGTTTTCGCTTCAGCCAATAAATACAAATCCGCTACCAATTCACGAATCAATTGATCCACGGCGACAGGGCGACTTGCTTGCGAAAAATCAGCCTGCAAACGCGCTAAATTAAGCAGTTGCTCTACCAAACGTTGCAAGCGTAATAAGCCTTGTTTTAGCAAAGCGCGGTGCTGTTGGCGGCTTTCTGGGTCGGTGGTGTTATCAATATTCTCAGCTAATAAACTGAGTGCGGTCACGGGTGTACGCAACTCATGCGCCGCATCGGCAATAAAGCGTTTTTGCCGTGCCATGCTGGTTTCGACGCGCTGTAACAGGCGATTGATTGCCTCCACAAAGGGGATGATTTCGATCGGAAGCGCGTTGGTATTAATCGCTTTTAGCTCTTGCTCGTCGCGTTGATCGAGCTGTGCAGCCAACTGCTTAACCGGTTTAAGACGGTGGCGCAAGATAAAGTGAATCGCAAGCAGCAGCAGTAGCGCCAAACTAATAACCGGAATAGTCGCCATCAACGCACTAGCGATGGCAAATTCATCACGCAACTCGGTTTGTTGCGCGACAACATACGTGGTTCGGTCGTCATCATCACGAACCGTCGTGGCATAAATCCGCCAACTGTCGCCGCGCAATTCACGCGTGAGGGGGCGATTCATAGGCAGCTCACGCGTCAGCCCTAAGCGCGGCGATGGCCGTGATCTGAGCACTTCGACCACAATATCGGCATCATCATTATCATCAAAGCGAAAGCCACGCCGGAACGGATTATCATCATCTTCGGCGGGGAGCAAGCGAGCAATATGCTTCAGCAAGTCATCTTGTTGATCGCGACTTTCTTGAAACGCAATCCAGCCACTGACAATACCCGCCAACAGCGAGCCTAATAGCGTAATCCCAATCAGCCAGCGACTGAGGTCGCCTTGCAGGGATTTGGTCTTATTCAGCTTGCTCCTCACTTGCTGACCATCCAGCCCAAGCCACGAATATTCTTGATCGCATCCTTGCCCAGTTTTTTACGCAAGCCATGAATAATAAACTCAATCGCATTGCTGGCTATTTCTTCATTCCAGCCATACAGTTGCTCTTCTAATTCGGTGCGTGAAAACACCCGCCCCGGTTGCAGCATCAGTGTGCGCAATAAGGCATATTCGCGGGCGCTAAGGGGATAAGTTTCGCCATCACGAGTCACCTGACAGCCAATGGTGTCGAGGCTTAAAACAGCATTATCGAGCACTGACTGGGTATTGCCATAATGCCTGCGCAATACGGCGCGAATGCGGGCGGCCAATTCAGCAATGGAGAAAGGCTTGACCAGATAATCATCCGCGCCCAGATCCAAGCCATGAATTCGATCTTCAACCGCATCGCGTGCGGTAATCATAATCACCGGACAGCTTAACTTTTGCTGGCGCAAGGTATTGAGCACGGTGAAGCCATCGCGTTTCGGCAAGCCTAAATCCAGCAATAGCAGGCTGTATTCTTGCACGGTGGCGGCGCTAATGGCCCGTTGACCATCGCGCACCCAATCCACCGCATACGCTGCATCCTGCATCGCTTGTTCAATCGCCGCCCCAATCAGCGGATCATCCTCAATCAGCAATAGGCGCATAGTGGTTTGGCATTTGGTGGCGCGTAGCCTTGTTGTGTTGGCGGTTCATTTGCCAAGTTTGCCATTGTTGCGCCAGCATTAATACTGCGCCACCCACCAAACCCGTAGCGAGTAAAATCAGACCCGCGAAAACGGTTCCAAACAAAGTTACCGCTAATAAAGTCGCAGCCATCAATTTCGTCATCAGGCTGGGTTTGGGTTGTTCAATTCCTGTATCGTGATCAATAATCATCGTTTTATCCTTATTGCATGGTGTTGCATGGTGTGCCGCCACACCCATAAGCATGGCGGCACGTGCTTCAACTAAACGGTTATCGGTAAGTGCGGCCTTAAGTGCTTAGTCGTCTTGCTCTTTTTTCAGTACAGCGCCAGTTTGCGCATCGATGTAAAGTTCCCATTCTTGCTGGTCGTTGCCTAGGATTTCGACTTCCCAAACCAGCTTGCCGTCCTCACGATCCAGCTCGCTTTCCGTTACTTTGCCGGGAACTTGCTGTTGCGCAATGCTAATGGCTTGCTGCATATCAATCGCGGTTTCGACGTTTTGCATGTTGTAATCATCATCTTTATCGTCGCTAGCTAAGGCTGCGCCACCGAAGGCTAAAGCGCCGCCTAAAACAGCCGCTAACGTGATACCAGCCAATATTTGCTTTAAAGCAGTCATGAGTTATCTCCTTAAATTTCATTTAATTTCCGTTGCTTAATCAAATTACGCTTGGGTGTTTTGCCTCAACCTCAGCGTTGTAAACAGATTAACAAGCAAAACTTAGCTGAAACTTAGAGCACGTTGTTTTGTTTAAAAATGTTATTAAACGCTACTAAACCTTGTTTTAGACTAAGATCATGAGAGCATTTTCCAGCACAAAGACTGACTAGACCATGTTAAACCTAAAAACCACCAACACGATTTTATACTGCCAACATTGGCAAGAAATGCTGCATTTTTACCAGCACCAATTGAAGTTGCCTGTGCTCATGGCGCGTTCTTGGTTCGTTGAATTTGAGCTGACAGAAACCTCGCGCCTCAGTATTGCTTACGCAGCGAAAACCAGCATCGAAAGCAACGCAGGTAAAGGCATTACGCTAACCTTTGCCGTGGAGGATATTGAAGCGACGCAAGCCTATTTGCAGCAAGCGGGCATCCCTGAGGTAGCGATAAAAAAGCATGCGTGGGGCGCGCGGATTATTCACATTTACGATCCTGAAGGTAATCGGCTCGAGTTTTGGTGTGCTTCTGTTAATTAAAGCATCTGACAAAGCAAAAAAACCCCGGCAAGACGTGCTCACCGAGGCTGGTAGAAAACCGACAAGAATAACGCGTTTAACGCGAGCCGCTACGGAAGCTCACCACGCCATGATCGCGCGTTAAATTAGCCTCAGGATCAGCGCGCACAATGACATAGAAACGATCACCGCTACTATTGAAGAACACAAAACGACCATGACTTTGGTATGCTTCACCGCCTTCTAAGAGCTTCGGTAAAGGCAAGCTACCTTGTAAAGCTAGATCAATATAATTGTAGATTTGCACTTCTGTATCATTGTCAGGGGTGCTGTCAAGCGCACCAGGAATGGCTATGACCGTATTGCTGTCTGCTTCGTGATCCACACCACGCATACGCGTTAGTTGTCCCAATAAAGGGCCGGGGGCTAAATCTGTTTCTCTCGATGCAGTGGCGCGGAATAGCTTGCCACAAGCGGTAAAAATACCCGTACCGTCTTCTGACAACCACAAATTACCGCACACCGGATAGTCAGCCTCAGGATTAGAGCTGTAGAGATAGCTTAAAGCATCAGCCTCAATCTGGTATTTTTCTAACAAAGAGGCGGTAGCTTCTGGTCCAGTAGCCGCGTAGATGCTCAAACCGTTGGGGTGTAAAACCGCACGTGTTGTCCCAGAAATCGTCGTTCCGCTATGCGTCGTCACCGCACCATTAGCCAGCTCTACAATGCGAACACGCACATTGCTACCACTGAGCGGGAAAGCATAAGCGTAACCATTATCTGCCAAGACTACGTCGCCGACCGCCACGCCCACATCGAGCGTTTTGATCAATGTGGCCTCGGCTAAATTCACATAGGTAATACGCTCATCATGTGCAACAACCGCATACTGACCATTAGGACTGACTGATACACTTAACGGTTTGCCAGCTAGCTCGATAGACTGACTGCTCTGACTACTTGGATCATAAATATGTATGCGATTTGGGTCAGCCGAAACCATGATAATGCGTTCTAGCGCATCGCTGTATTCAGCATCCAACACACTATAATCCAAGCGCTGTGTACCTTGATGAGCAGTGAGAACAACTTGCGCGGTAGAGCTGGATGTCTGACCATCATTCACTACCAAGTTAATAATATACTCACCCGGCACATCAGGCGTCAGCGTAGCTTCGGCGCGGTCACGGTTCACTAAATTCGCCGTGCTCCCCGAAGGTACTGTTTGCAAAGTCCAGTTATAAACGAGTTCATCGCCGTCTGCATCATTACTCGCGCTACCATCCAAAATGGCCGCTTGCCCCAAGACAACATGGCGGTTCGCTCCAACATTCGCAACCGGAGGGGTATTGCCGGTGTCTTGGCTGACTGCACGAATATCAACTGTATCTGAGCCGCTTAACTCACCGTCACTCACTAATAAGCGCACCCGATACAAACCCACGGCATCAGCGACAAAACTAATCGACTCGCCAATAACATCACTTAAGTCAGCTTCACTGCCTTCTGGTTTGCTCACCCACTCCCAGCCATAAATTAACTCATCACTATCAGGATCGCTACTGCCTGCTGCACTTAACTCAACCGTCGCGCCAAGCTGAACGGTTTGATCCATACCGGCATTGGCTTGAGGTGCTTGGTTAGCCGTATTATTGTCATCACTGTCATGATCACCACCGCCACTTTTGCCCGCAGTAATGACCACGCTATCCCCTTTGCTGCTTGTCTTACCATCGCTGACTAATAGCGTTACTACATAGCGCCCCGCCACATCAGCGATAAAGCTTGTCTCACAAGACTTGGGGTTATTGAGATGCGCTTTGCTGGCATGCGGCAAACCTAATAAGCCCCAAGAGTAGCTAAGTGTGTCACCGTCTGAGTCAGTACTGCCTTTACAGCTCAAGTAAACGGTCGCACCCACGTCTACATATTGGTCCTCTCCGGCATGAGCAATGGGTCGGTGATTATTACCGCCTCCATTACTCGAACCATCATCAGGATAAGTTGTAGAGCTAGAGCTGCTGCCACCACAGGCCGCTAACAAGCTAAGGAAACAAACCAGCAGAACGGCCTTGATAATGGCTGGCATAAGATAAAATGGCGTGAGTCTTTTTTTATTGATAACTAGCATTTTTAGTTCACCTACCCGCAGAGGGGACGCTTACACATTGACAAGATATAAGTCTTTGTAAACACGATTCAGTGATAAAACAGTCTAATAATCCATCGGTGGTGGCGAAAAACGGATAAAGCGCATTTACTGTGGCACCAGTCGTAACATACGCAAACCATTAGCAATGACTATTAAACTCGCGCCCACATCAGCAAACACGGCTAGCCACAAGCTTGCATGCCCCGTCATGGCTAAGGCAATAAACAAAGCTTTAATACCAATGGCAAAAGCAATGTTTTGCGCCAGAATATGCGTTGTGCGCTGTGATAAACGTATAAAGGCGGGCACCTTCAGTAAATCGTCGTCCATTAAAGCCACATCCGCTGTTTCCAAGGCTGTATCAGTACCTGCTGCGCCCATCGCAAAACCAATATCCGCCTTGGCTAAAGCGGGTGCATCATTAATACCATCGCCCACCATGCCAGTCGCACCAGCCGTTTTTTGCAGCTCACTTAATAATGCTAACTTATCCTCTGGTAATAACTGCCCATGTGCCTCATCAATACCTACTGTTTGCGCCATTGCAGCAACTGTGGCTTGCTGATCACCACTAAGCATAACCGTGCGCACGCCTAATTCATGCAGCGCCGCCATCGCTTCGCGGCTACTATCACGCACGGTATCAGCCACCGCTAACACCCCGATGACGGCCTCTGATGTAGCTAACAAACTGACACTTTTACCCGCTTGCTCCAAAGCTCTTAAGGGCAAGTCATCAGGTATAGAAACCCCTTGCTGCGCCAATAAGCGCGCATTGCCCAAGTGATAAAACTGCCCATCAATCACACCCTGCATACCTAAACCGCTGTAGGCTTTAAACGCGCTCACCGGCAACAGCGACTGCGACTCGGCCGCTGCAATCGCTCTTGCTACGGGATGTGTTGATTGGCTGGCTAAACTAGCAGCCAAGCGCTGTACTTGTGCCGTTGCGTAATCACCGTTTGGCAAGCAATCGGTTTGCCGTGGTTTGCCTTGTGTAATCGTGCCGGTTTTATCCAAAGCCAAGACTTGCAGCTTGCGACCACTTTCTAAATAAGCTCCCCCTTTAATTAAAATGCCTTGCCGCGCCGCTGCCGCTAAGCCGCTCACCACCGTTACAGGTGTAGAAATCACCAAAGCACAAGGACAAGCCACGACCAATAACACCAAAGCCCGATAAATCCACTCTGACCAATCACCCAACCATAAAGGTGGCAAGACTGCCAGACCTAGCGCTAACACGAAAACGGCAGGTGTATAAATACGTGCAAATTGATCAATAAAACGTTGTGTCGGTGCCTTGGTACTTTGCGCTGCCTCTACCGCATGCAAAATGCGCGCTAATAAGGTTTGCTCTGCCGCCGCAGTCACCTCATACTCAAGCACGCCATCATTATTAATACTGCCAGCAAACACGCTATCACCTGCTTGCTTCTCCACAGGCAAACTCTCACCGGTAATCGGCGCTTGATTAAGCGTGGCCTGTCCTGTTAATACCCTACCATCCAAACCCAAGCGCTCACCCGGACGCACCCGCAACACAGCCCCTACCGGCACCGTTTTAGCAGGCATATTCTGCCAAGCACCATCGGCTTGGCGTACATTGACTGTTTCTGGCGCTAAATCCATTAAACGACGAATCGCATGCCGCGCTCGATCCATGGACTTTGCTTCGATCAATTCCGCCAGCGAAAACAGCACCATGACCATAGCCGCTTCCGGCCAATGACCAATTAAAATAGCACCCGTTACCGCTACGCTCATTAAGGCATTAATATTTAAATCACCGCGTTGCAGCGCCAGCCAGCCTTTCTTGTAAGTATCCCAGCCACTACTAGCAATGGCTGCTAAGGCTAATATCACCACAACCCAGATAGGCGCGGCTTGCGTAAATGACAAAGCCTCCGCGGCGATAGCAGCAAGCGCTCCAGACGCCAACAAGCCCCACTTTAAATGCGGCTTGTGGGACTTTGTTACCGCTTCACTCACGTCAGGCATTGCATCAGCAGACGTACTCAACGCCATGGCATCACTACCACATTGGCTTGAATTGCAACAACTCGACATAACTAGTCACCTCAGGTTTTAAATGCTAAGCTCATCATTTAAAACCTTGGAGTTACTCCAGAGTCAAGGCGTTTTGCAATGAAAATTGGCGAACTAGCACAACACACGGCTTGTACGGTCGACACGATTCGTTATTGGGAAAAAGCGGGCTTATTGCCGCCACCTTTGCGCAGCGGCTCCAATTACCGTCATTATCGGGAGGTGGATGTAGAGCGCTTAGTGTTTATACGCAATTGCCGTACTTTAGATATGAGCTTGGAGGAAATTCGCTCTTTATTGACGCTACGTGATCACCCTCACGACCCTTGCAACGAAATCAATGCGCTGGTCGACAGCCATATCGACCACATCAGCCAACGCATTAGTGAGCTACAAACCTTGGAAAACCAACTGCGGGCTGTACGCCAACGCTGCCATGGTCAGCATGACACAGAGCAATGCGGCATCCTGCGCGAATTATCGCATCCAGCCCCCAAAACACTTGCCGATGGGGAACATCCACAGGCAGAATAGCGAGCTTCTCGCCCCCTTGGCCACACGTTAAAAACCATGCAAACCTTATTCAGCTCCCAATGGTTCCCCCTGACACCCGATCTTCGCTTAGACTGTTGGCAAAGCTATTGGCTCATGGAGCAAGGCTCTTTAACACAATCGATTCAGCAGGTGTGTCAGCAAAATTTTCATGTCCGTGTCTTAAGCCATGAATGGATCACTACGCCTAATTTTGCTTGTGCAGCGTTGCACACAACACCAGAAGAGTCGCTACTACACCGCCAAGTATTATTGTGCGATGGTGATATACCTTTAGTATTTGCTTGCTCATTGTTACCAGAGGCAGCATTGCAAGGTGCCTATGCCGAACTACGCACGCTTGGCAGTCGCCCACTGGGGCATTGGATTTTTTCAGAACCCGTGTTAAAGCGTCACAGTATGCACTATGCCGCCCCTCCTAGCAGCGCCAGTTTGTTCACGGCCATCTACCCCATGCTAAAACAACGCGCTACTTTAGTGGGGCGCAAAACCTTATTCACTGGAGCAGCTAAACCCTTATTAGTCAGTGAGTTTTTTCTACCTAGCTTGCGCGAACGCACACCATCCCGTTAGGTGCCAAACAGCGATCATTAGGCGAATTGCGACGCCATAATCTTGCCTAAACTCTGCATAACACTGTCATTAATATGCACCAAAGTTACCTTGGATTTGCGCAAAACGCTCGCGCACGCCGGGAATTTCTTCTACGAAAATATTCTCAAACGTCGCGGATGGCTCACCATTTAAAGCAGCGATCAAAACCGGCATCGCGCGCCGCTGGTTCTGCAGGTAAGCGGGATAATAAATGCCCCCATAAGACCACATCCGTCAGCTCCACTTCGCTCAAGCCATAGTTGCTAGCTAAATTAGCAAAAGCCTCACGATTCACACTGCCGCTTGCAAAATCAAAGGTGGCCGGAACATCAGTGCGCCAGAAACGATCATCTTGCACCGCCTCAAAATCTGGGAAAGCAGAGAGTGGGGCGCTACCTTCGCCACCCGCATTTTGCCAGTACTGTTCAGCCAAATCACGATACACTGAACCATTAATACGATTATCGTCATTTAAATCTAGCTCACCCCATTTCTTAAGCAACTCAATATTTTGACGGAAGTCAGCATTGTCTGTGCCTTCAGGGTTGAGCAAAGCACGCATGGCTACATCACCGTCAACGCGCCCATCTAAAATATCGTGGCCAAACATCCGCAAACCAATATTAGCAAACGGCGTTGGATCACCATTTTCGTCTAGTAACGCAGGTGCCTCAGGCAAATTATTAGCAAACATTTCCTGTAAACGGATGGGGTCACTCAGTGGCAAGTCACCATTAGGCTCTGTTCCTAAATAGGCGTAGCGTGCTGCGGTAAGAACCTTTTTAGGATCTCCTAAGCAATAAGACTAAAAACGCCACTTGGGCAAAGCTCAAGCGCGTTTTTATTTGGCGTTCGGCATTCTTCCATAGCCGTCTGCATTTCTCTAACCAAGCAAACGAGCGTTCCACTACCCAACGCTTTGGAATGACTTTGAACGGGTGTAGCTCACTGCGCTTTGCGACTTCAACCGTCGCACCGATTCGTTCTTCCACCCCTTGAGCAAAGGATTGACCTGTATAGCCACCGTCCACCAGTATCATGCTGACTTTGCTAACGTTTTCCGTATGTCGATCCAGCAGCGTGAAAGCGCCCGCGCGATCGTTCACATTCGCGGTCGTCACCCAAATGCCATGCGGTAAGCCTTGGGTATCGACTGCAAGGTGGCGCTTAATGCCTGACACTTTCTTGCCCGCGTCGTAGCCTTTCTGGCTGGCCGTATCGGCATTCTTGACACTTTGAGCATCAATAATCAAATAGCTCGTCTAAATCAAGCTCACGTGGCTTGGTCTGCTTACGAGCTGTTTCCAGTAAGGGACGAATTTGCTCAAATTGTTTACGACTGATATCACTGGGGTAAGCTTTTCTCATGTGGGGCTATCTGAAGTCAAAAAAAAGCTATTTTACAGGTTTTGAGTACCACCTTGTGTACCACCACCTGTAATCTGACCTAATAGACCAGCAACCAGATTGGAAGTCCACCACCACCATTCAATAGATTATTGAGTGAAAAGCCTGTATTCGCTGCCTGCTGTTGTGGTGCAGCAGACTGCTGCAGTGAATTGGCCAACAAGCTAGTTAGATAGCTTTGGCCCAATTGTTGAACGTTTTGCATTGCAAGCTCCCTTTTATCTATATAAGCTTAAAAAGCGTCGATCAGCACGCTTTAGAAGCTACATGCCACCGTGCTGATTGGTGCCACTCGGTGCAGCACTGCCGCCCATTCCTGTACCAAATACCATATCCACCATATCATTAAGCACAGGAATATTACCGAGCATGCCGCCTAAGCCGGCACCGCCTTGACCACCCATCACACCGCCGATCATGCTAGTCGCCATATTGAATAAGTTACCGACAATGGGCAGATTACCGAGCATTCCAGCAATACCCGAGTCCGCATTGACGCGCTGGGCGCAACCGCTCGCATGGCGGGTAATGAGTGTGTTTAAAGGTATGCTACCTTGAAGCATGCCCACGTGCAGTGTGCACATTATTCCGCAACTGGGCAGATTAAATCAATCAACCAAACTCACAGCCAGACTGCTTGCTAGTGGAGGCGGCCTTTTTAAGCGTTAGATTTGGTCTTCCAAGCGCCGCCACGCCGCCTCCGTCTGTGGCAAGCCAAAGCGCAGCGCGGCTGGTTCCGCAAAGTAGCGTACCAAAATACCTGCTTGGGCGAGTTGCTCATACACCGGCCATGCTGTAGTTAGCGGGCAATAAGCGAATAAAGTGCTCGCCTGCACGGGCGTATGCGGAAAAGCCTGCTGCAACAGCACTTGTAAACGCTGCCCTGCGGCGCTCAGGCGCTGGCGTTGGGCGGCTTGCCATGCGGTATCTTGCAGCGCCAGCTTGCCTGCCCAACGTGCGGGATGGCTGACCGCCCAGTCATCTTGTAAAGCGGCCAGCGCCTGTAAAATAGTCGCACTCGCCCACACAAAGCCCAGCCGAATACCTGCCAAGCCAAAAAACTTCCCCACCGAGCGCAACACGATTAAGCCCGTTTGTGGCGCACTCTGGATTAAACTTTGCGCTGGCGTACTATCCTGATACGCCTCATCCACCACCAACCAGCCACCTCGCGCTGCCAAGCGGGCGTGCCAACTTTGCAATTGCGCTACGCTAAAATGCGTTGCCGTGGGATTATTCGGGTTCACAAGCAGCAATACATCCAGCTCATCCAAATATGCCTCAATATGCGCTGCACTCAGCCGTAGCAGCTCATGCCCCGCTTGCTGCCACGCTTGTTGATGACTGTGATACGCCGGACTTACCACACCTACCTTTCCCGCCGTACGCAGTAAAGGTAGACGCTGGATGGCCTCTTGTGAACCTGCCACCGCTAGCAACGATGCACTGCCATAATAAGCAGCGGCGGCCGCCTCCAAACCATCGTCCGCCTCCGGCAAGCGCTGCCAACACGCCGTAGGCACAGGCGGCAAAGGATAAACAAAGGGGCTAATGCCGGTGGATAAATCCAGCCAAGCGTCAACAGGAATCCCATAACGCTCACTCGCGGCTCGCAATTGCCCGCCGTGTTGATGGCGCGGTGTCATCATAACCATCCCCACAAAGCGAGACCCAGCGCCAAGCCAGCCCAAACATAAACCGCCCGATCCACTAGCTGCAAAGCTCGCTGAATATCCCGCGCACTCGGTTCAGCACCCATGCCCAAGGCAGGGCGCTCTTTTAGGGCACCGTGATAATGCGCTGCACCGCCCAAGCGCACCCGCAAAGCGCCCGCCCCACTGGCCATCACGACACCGGCATTGGGGCTATACCACTGCCCTGCTTGCCAACGCCACGTTTGCAAGGCCGTCTTAAAAAAACCCACTAAGGCATACGTTAAGGCCGTTAAACGCGCTGGAATATAATTTAACACATCATCCACCCGCGCCGCCCATTTGCCAAACTGCTCAAAACGCGCATTGCGATAGCCCCACATAGCATCCAAGGTATTGCTCAAGCGATACAACACCACACCCGGCGCCCCTGCCACTGCCAACCAAAACAAAGGCGCAAAAATCGCATCACTGCCATTTTCCAACACGGATTCGACGGTGGCGCAGCTTATCGCTTTCTCATTCATCTGACTCGTATCGCGGCTCACCAGCCACCCCACTTTACGACGTGCTTCGGCTAAATCACCACTTTGCAAAGCAGTTAACACCCAGACGCCATGCTGGCGTAAACTCCGCCACCCCAAAGCTAACCAACCGCACAACACACTTAACCACCAGCCACCTAGCCAATAATCCAACACCGCCACCAACACGACCCATGGCAAAACACACAAGCACCATGCCTGAGCACCCGGCCAAAAAGCGTGCGGCGATAAACGAGCGGGATTTAAACGCTTTTCAGCATAACCTGCCAGCTTGCCAAACAATATAAGCGGGTGGTAGCGCAGTGGCGGCTCGCCAAACAAAGCGTCGAGCAATAACGCCAATGGTAAAGTGATTAATGGGGTCATGGGATAATACGGATTATTGTGCGGAAGCGTACTGTAGCGCAGCCTTTGTCGACATGCCATGCTTCCGTAGCATGGCAGCATTGCTAAGCTCTCATTCATCCGTCACTCTGTAAAACGGACACACTGACAGTCAGCAACAAGACAAGGAAAGCGCTGGCATGCTAGTGTAGCTAGCACAGGCGCAGCAGCGTACCAGCTGACAGGTAACGCCTTGGTTTAACGAGCAGATAGGCCTCATGATCAATTTAAATAAAAAGCTAGATCTCTGGGAAGAAAACGAGCTGATTAGTGCTGAGCAGGTAGACGCCATCTTAGCTTTTGAAAGTCAGGATAAGCGCGAGCCAAGCAATTGGTGGCTATACAGTTTATTGACTTTGGGCGTGGCCATTATGGGTTTGGGGGTTATTTCCTTAATTGCAGCGAATTGGGCACTTATCCCCAACACAGTCAAAATCGCTAGTGCCTTTTTATTATTAACAACTACAGCCGCTGGCTTGGTGTGGTTGCAAAACCGCCCTGCTAGCCCATGGTTTGATGCCGTTTTAGCAGCTTTTCTTATTATTTGCTTAGCGACGATAGGCTTAATTGCGCAGATTTATCATGTGCAAGGACAGTGGTATCAAGCCTTATTCCTTTGGGCTGTCATCACCTTTCCGGCGGCCACGTTTGCGCGGCATTTGTTTGTGGGGTTTCGTCGTCGCTATGCGAAGGTGGAAACGCTCCTTTATTTTGACGCAAACAGCTCAAGATCAAAGCTCGAAGCAGATCATGGCTACTTTCCAACCTGCCAAGATATTGATGTATAATCACCCATATTTTCGACCATCTCGACAGTCTACCAAAATTTAGTTTCTAATAACTTTTATTGAAAGTTACTGTCATGCTAGTTCACTTAGAGCTAACAATACTGGGCTATTACAATCATAAAAATGGTGATATTAAAGTGAGTGAAGAAAAAGTTATTTGGCTGAAAGAAGAACCAACGGAGTCCGCTTGCCATATTTGCGGGAATAAAAAAAATAATAGAATAATACTAAGAGCACTACATTGGCAACCTGAAAATGGTATGTTAGATGTTGCTATTTGTGGTAATTGCAGCAGTGCTTGGTTTATTGGCTCAATAGAAAGAAACACACCATATCCAACTGCGGAAGTGGTTTTGCAAGACCCTAATTTTATATTCTTAATATATCATTATTTTGAAATGGTGAATGGACTGGACTGGAAAATCCATATCCTGGAAAAACTCCCTTATGAAAAATTTACAAGTATTATGGAAGTTGGGTGCAATGTAGGTATTGCTTTAGACTTTTGTAAGACAGCTTGGGGAGTGAAAGATATAGTTGGTGTTGAGCCTTCTGCGTATGGGGTTGTAGGAAAGGACTTGTTAAATATAAGCATTCACAATAAATATCTAGATGAAATTAATAGCATTAAGGGTAAAAAGTTTGATTTTATTTTTGCAACAGAAGTCGTTGAGCACGTTGTTGATCCATTAAGTTTTATAAAAGAATTGCGTGGGTTTCTAAACAGTGGAGGCACGTTGTTGCTGACTACTCCACGTTCTAGCTCGCTGAACAAAAGCACCTCGCCGGGTGAGCTTTATGCAGCTCTTTCCCCCGGCTCTCATTATTTTCTTTTATCCGATAAAAAACTAAAAGAGTTAGGCAAGTTGGCTGGGTTCAGTTCTATTCATATTGAACCGTTTGGGATGACAAATGTTGCAGTGCTATCTGATACAGATGTTAGTGTTCATAACAAGATTTATTCTACAAACAAGCTTCTTCACTATTATGAAAAAAAACAAAATATGTTACCTCATGATGATAGAGTTGCATTAAGTTATATGATAAATTACTTTGTAATGATTCATAAAAACAATGACTTACCAGCAGACTACCTAAAAAACAGCATAGAGGTAAAATTAAGGAAAATATTTAATTTTGATATGGATAATTCCGATTTATTTATTGATAAAATTATTGATTGTGAAACAATATTTGATCTTGGTAGATTATTTCCTTATTCCACCCCATTCTTTTTATATGGTATTGCTTGTGGTTCATCAAGCAATGAAAAATCTGCTGATTATTACTTATATTTTGCTAGATTAATTGCTTTGCAAGGGCTAAAGATAGATTTCCAAAACCTATTTTTATATCATGAATTATTGGAAAATATCAATCTAAAACTTGGCGATCTTAAAATAAGCAAATCTTCTATTTCTTTAAAAGAAAAGGGGGATTTTATCCTAAAATCAATTCCAGAAATCGAAAGTACTAAAAAGCCTTCTTTGAAAAGAAAAATGAAGGATTTTTTTAACAAAATAATCACTAATCGCCAGTTTTCTTAACTTTTAAATCATTAGGTGGCTTTGATGTTTAGGTTTCCATTACTTTTAATAATTTTCTTAGTACCAATAACAGGCTTTACTGCTGGAATATCTTGGCTTAATGTTTCTCATACAGGGGGAGTGCAGGTTAGAGAAAATAGTAGTTGGAATAGTCGGTACTTTGAGTATGCTCCAAGTGCCTTCCTTGAAGGAAATTATAGATATATTTTTTATTGCGGAAATAATCAAAGTGGGCAAATAAAAGATAGCATTAGACTTAATAAAATAGGAAATCAATTTAAGGTAACTGCTTTTTACTTTGACAAAGATGTTATAAATACTAACGGTTTTGGATGGGATTCTAAACAGATTTGCGATCCTAGTGTTATAAAAGGAAAATTTAGATATGATAATGTTAACTATAAATATGCTATGTTTTACACAGGGTCTAATGATCCATATAATAACGGCACCCATAACCAGATTGGTTTGGCATTTTCTAATAATCTTGAAAACTGGGTAAAGCGGCCTAATCCGATTATTTATAAAAATTGTTCTGGCTCAAATTGTTGGGGAGTTGGTCAACCAAGCGTAACCTCAGTAGATGGCAAAGGCCAATTGCTTCTTTTTATGACAAGGGGCACTCCTTATGAAACAAAAATGACTGTAACTCATTTAGACCTATCTAACCTTGATACGAGTATTAAAACGCTCAAAAATGAGTGGAATCTAACAACCAATGGTTTAGGGCTTGGCATAAATGGAAAATCATATCATTTAGCTGGTGCAGACTTATTATATGATAATGATAGCGACACTTTTTATATGGTCTGGGGTTCTAGATTTAATGAAAAAATGCCTAATTGGATTTCCACCGAGTTAATGGTTTCATCATTAAAAGGCTCTTCAATGTGGTCTGGTTATGGTGCTTGGACTAATTTAGGAACTTATCAAGCTGAACAAGAAAGAGGGCGTTACCAGTCAAAAAAAGCTAAAACATTTGATGCAGGGTTTGACAAAAATCCATACGGGAATTTACCGTATAAAGGTTCACCTCTCCTAATGCTTAACTACTCTGTTAGCGATAGCGTTGGTTGGCCTAATTCTTTATGGACATATAATATTCGTAGAGCATTTGGGTACATATTCTAAAAATTAATTATTTTATTCATATGTAACTAGCCAAGAAAGATATAATGTTTCTTGGCTGCTATAATTAAACCTAAGTAGATTAAAACCTTTCAAGGAAAATAAAAATATCTTAGCAAGGTTAAGAAATTTTAATAATTTATCCCACTATTTAATTGTAGGTTAAGAAAATAAACATATAATAATAGACCTTAATTAGGATAAGTTACTATGAATATTTCTATTTCAGACGATCTTGAAAAATCAATAAAAAATCTGATTGAACAAGGAAAATTCAGCAACCCGGAACAAGTTATTGAAAAATCTATTGAAATAGGTATAAAAATATTACGACAGCAAGAATCAACTGACATCAATGAAACTTGTCAAAAAAACCTAAAAATCAATCACTTCGCCTGATTGGAAAAAATCCGTTCGCTCAAGGTAAGTCTTAGATACGATCTTGCACCCTAACGACTAACGAAGGCAAAACGTCAGAAAAAACGGTCGTTTTCATTGTCGCTTATGCGGTGATGAAAACGTACCGTATCGCTTTTTTTTGCCAGTATGTGAAGGCTAAACCGTTCGTTTTCCTATGCACTATGTGAATAGGAAACCCTACCTTTTCCTTTTACACCTCTACTTTCCGCCGCTCAATCCAGTCGTACAGCGTACTCGGTGAACACCCCACCAGCTTGCAAATCGCACAACACACTCAACCACCAGCCACCGAGCCAATAACCCAACACCGTCACCAATACCACCCATGGTAAAACACACAAACACCATGCTGTTACGCCCCGCCCAAAAGCGTGCAGCGATAAACGGGCTGGGTTCAAACGCTTTTCTACCTGATCGGCCAGCTTGCCAAAGGCAATCAGCGGATGGTAATGCGGCGG
>Ga0102930_1000284_pt1 | contig 17149 bp, 13 predicted proteins | sample SalPon1_B_H2O_MG_FD_84514 | JGI IMG/M metagenome (GOLD analysis project Ga0102930, IMG submission 84514) | Salt pond water microbial communities from South San Francisco under conditions of wetland restoration - Salt Pond MetaG R1_B_H2O_MG | ecosystem: Environmental > Aquatic > Non-marine Saline... | reverse complement strand
CACACCTGCTCCCCCTGCTGAACCACTCGCGGCGCTACGCGCCTTCGAACAACACTATTTACTGCCGCATGGCCTATACCGTTGGCAACAGCTCGAACTCAGCGAATCTGACCGCGTGGCCGCCGATGATGCGCAGTTGGCTGCTTATGCCCGCCAACAAAAACCCATCTTATTATTTATTCATGGCCTAGGCTTGGGTACACAAAACACCTTTGGCGACTTGCACGACACTGACCTACCCGGCAACTGGGAGGAACTCAGCGCACATTTTGAGGGTCGCTTGTATGCTTATGAACACGCTACCCTCACCGCTAGCCCGTTAGACAATGCCTTGTCCTTGGCAGAAAGCCTACCCATTGGCTTGCATTGTTGCCTTGTAGCGCATTCGCAAGGCGGCTTACTCGCAGACTTATTATGCATTGCCACCGAGCTACACGAAGAGCAATTAGCGCAACTACCCGCCACAGAACGCCAACAACTGCAAGACTTAACCGCCGTGCTCCAACAACGTCGATTGCATATTGAGCGTTATGTACGCATTGCCACGCCTGCTGCAGGTACGGCTTTATTAGCAGGCGGCTTAAACGTATTTTTCTCTAATCTGCTGAGCTTACTGAATCAAATCACCTCACAGGTACTCCCCGAAACACGCACTCACTATGAAAACCAAGTCAGTACATTGAGCAATGCAGCTTTGACTGCAACGGCTCAAGACTTACAAGTAAATGATGTGCCCGGACTGCGTGCCATGATACCCGGTTCCGCACTCACACGTTTTCTCGGTCAAGCAAAACGCCGTGCCAAGGTGTTGATGGCCGTCATTGCTGGCGATACGGAGGTGGAAGGCAGCACACTCGCCCGCCGCCTTGCGATTTTATTCAGCGACTGGGTGCTATTTAGTGGCGAAGACAATGATTTTGCTGTCGAAACACGCTCCATGCGAGCTGGCTTAGCCCGCCAAAATCCCAGCCGGGAATTTTTAGCACGCGGCGCTGATGTCTCACACTTTAGCTATTACCGACGCGCTGAGACGCGGCTTGCTTTATGGCAGTGGCTGAGTAGTGCTGAACCACTGACTTTATCCGATTTTAGCCCCATTCCAAGCAACAGCGATTTACTCAGCGCTGAAACAAACGCCCTAAGCTATGCCGACTCACGCAGCCTACGCCGCCCCGCTTTAAGCGCACTCGGCAAGCCCGTCGTTATTGTCCTACCCGATGTCATGGGGACGCATTTAGTCCGTGAACAGCGTATTTGGTTTGACCCCGAGCGCTTAGCTTTAGGGGAGTTTGTGCGCCTGGAAATGGGGGTTGATGTGACGACAGCCGGTTTAGTGCAATACAGCTATGGCGAAGCCTTAAATTATTTGGATAAAGATTTCAGCGTGCTGACCTTTCCTTATGATTGGCGCTTAGGCTTCGCAGAGCATGCCAAGCGCTTACAAGGCTTGCTAAAAGACACACTCGATAATCTACCGCCTCAATGCCCCATGAGCTTGCTGACACACGGCGCGGGTGGCTTAATCATGCGAGCGCTGCTGTTGGAGGAAGCCGGGCAACATTTATGGCAACAAGTCGCTGCACGCCCACACAGCTATTGGGTCATGCTCGGCACACCTAACCACGGCAGCCAAGCAGTCGTTAATCGATTGCTGGGTGTGGATCGACGTATACGCGAGCTAGCATTATTGGATCAGCAGCACGACTTACAAACCATTTTGGACATGCTCGGCACTTTTCCGGGCTTGTTGCAACTTATGCCGCCCGCTGCGTTTCAAAGCGAACAAGTACAAGACCAACTTGAGCAAGCGCCAGAACGCAGCTTTATGGATGCTTTTCACCTGACGAGCTGGAAAAGCATGCGCATTCGTAATCCGCTTAACCCCGCTGACAGCGAGCAGCGCGTTGGGGCACATCCTGAAGGCGCTGATTTAAAACAAGCCGATGCTTTTTGGGAAGCCTTACTCGCGCAAGAAGCGGCTGGTTTAGCGCATGCAGAACGCATTCGTTATGTCTTTGGTCAAGCCGAGCACACGCCCAGCGCCTTATTGCGCAATGAAAACCAATTATTGTTTTACGCCACGCCCGCCGGTGATGGCCAAGTTACTTGGGCGTCGGGGCGCTTAGCAGGCTTGCCGGATACGCAGTATGCCTACTTACCCGCTCCGCATGAGGAACTGCTGCGCCGTCCTGATTACTTTGCGGCTATCGCTGAATTATTATACCAAGGCACCACGCCAAAACCCACCCAAACACCCGCTAGAACCCGCCAAAGCAGCAATGTAGGTGTCTATCGCTATAACACCCCTGATCCCTTACTCACAGGCGCGGAAGACTTAAGCATTTCGTTTTTTGGCGGTACACGTAAATCGGCGGCCTCCGCGAAGCCTGACTACAGTTTGGATGTCAGTGTGCGGGCGATGGATTTACGTTTTGCCCGTAATCCGATTTTATGCGGCCATTATCAAAATGACGCGATTGCAGGCGCAGAACGGCAAATAGACCAGTATATTGTCCAAGGCGCACTCAGCCAGCAAGAGCGCTTAGGCATTTATGCGGGCGATATTGGCACGAGTACACTGGTATTAATGCCACGCACACCCACTGACTGGCTGCAAGGCAGTGGTAAAGGGGCGATTATTGTCGGCTTAGGCGAGTGGGACGCTATTAGCGCGCAAGCGATCACAACAACTGTGCGTGATGCGGTGCTTAAGTACTTATTGCGTGAACAAATTGATGCACTGTTAGAACCGGAAGAAGCACAAGACAAACTACGCCTCAATAGTTTATTAATTGGCTGTAACTCTACGACACATATTTCTGTGCAAGCTTCCGTTGACGCGATTGTGCTGGGTATTGCCGAAGCCAATCAGCAATACCGCTATAACCGTGTCAATCATCAAGCCTTGCGCCAAATTGCTGAGCTGGAATTTATTGAAATCTACCTCGACACGGCCATTACAGCGGCCTACGCTATTCGCCAATTACCGCAGCGTTTAGAAAAAGAATTAAAACGTTTGCACTTGCGCGTCGACCCAGCGCGAGAATTATTATTTCAGCAAGGTATGCGCCAGCGTTTAAGCGAGCGTAGTTTAGGCAGTGGTTATTGGCCACGTTTAATGATTACACGCCCTAGCACAGCAGCAAACGACCAGCAGGCGCAAGAGCAATTACGCTATGTTTTTCTATCCGAACGGGCACGCGCAGAGGCGACCTTACAACAACGTCAACCTGGCCTGCTGGAATCCTTAATCAGCGAATCCATGCGCAACAGCCGTTATAAAGCCGATATTAGCCGCAGCTTATTTCAGCTACTCGTGCCACTCGCTTTAAAATCCGCCGTGCGCCAAACTGAGCGCTTATTACTGGTTCTAGATGAACACACCGCCATTTTGCCCTGGGAAATGTTGCAAGCGGACGATGAGCCTTTGGTATTACGCATGGCAGTAGTGCGTCAATTAGTCGCCACCCGCTATCGCCGCAAAACGGCGTTTAGCCCACAGAAAACAGCCTTAGTCGTGGGCAACCCGTCCACAGCAGGATTTTTTGAGCACTTTCCAACACCTGACCAAAGCAAGCCAGATAGCACGCATGGTTTAATGGATTTACCCGGTGCAGCAGATGAAGCTAAACAACTGGCCAATACCTTAAGCAATGCAGGCTATCAAGTGACTCGCCTCATCCAAACCAGCCGAAGCCCGCCGGTTAAAGCAACTGATGTCTTCAATGCTTTGTTTAAGCAGCCCTACCGCATTCTCATGCTGGCCGCTCATGGTGAATTTCGAATCAAGGGGCATGATGGCTTGGCACGTAGCGGTATTATTTTATCAGACGGGATGATGCTGACAGCGGCTGAAATGGGTCAAATGGAAGAAGTGCCTGATTTAGTCTTTCTAAACTGCTGCCATCTAGGCCGCACAGGTGACTTGGTGCCCGTTGATAAACCTTATAATCGTTTAGCGTATAGCTTAGCGCGGGAATTAATCGAAATGGGCGTGCGCTGCGTGGTTGCAGCGGGCTGGGCGGTTGATGATCAAGCAGCTAATACTTTTGCCACTACCTTTTTTACGGCTTTAGTCAAAGATGGCACCAACTTTGGCCAAGCCCTTCTGGAAGCCCGCCAAACAACTTGGGCACTTTATCCCGATATTAATACTTGGGGTGCTTATCAAGCTTATGGCGATCCTAATTACCGCTTGCGCGCCGGTGCAGTCGATTCTGTACCGACTACCCCTTATGAGGATTGGACCCCTGTTGCGCCGCAAGAACTACGCACCCGCTTAGAAACCCTGACCGTTGATATTCAATACCAAAGCAGTAGCTATAGCTATGAGGCCTTGCAAGAAAAAGTGGATACACTCTTGCAACGCGTGCCACACAGTTGGTCGCAAACGCCTGGGATTCAATATTTACTCGCACGCTTATACGCTGAAATACTGCCTGATGGCTTTGAACAAGCGCGTGCTGCTTGCCAAATGGCGATTGTGGAAGAAGATCGGAATAATACCGTACCCATGCGCGCCTTGGAGTTATTGGGACGCTTGGAAGCGCAGCAAGCCGCACTATACGCTGAACAGGCCAGCCAAGCAGAGACAGAAGAAACCCAACAAAACTTGTGTCAGCAAGCGCATGAATTGATTAATTTGGCCTTAAAACGCTTACAGGGCTTGTTAGATATTACCCAGCAAATTCAAGGTATTGCGCTAGATGAGGCGGGCGAAACTATGGTAAATACGGAACGCTTTGCATTGTTGGGCGATGCCTATATGCACCAAGCGGTTGTCGTTTTGTATTGCCAAGCGGACTGGCCACGTATTGCTGACTTACTGCACCAAGCCCATGATGCTTATACCCATGCCGAACAATACCTTACACCAGCGGATACGCCACAGGCTTTAATTCAACGCTTATTACTGGATTATGTACTGGATCAACCACAGGAGGAGGCCTTAATACAAGCCCGCCAAGCTTTGGACAGTGCGCAACAACATTTCCAAGCCGCTAGTTCTTTCAAGCATGCTTTAATGCTCGTGCAAGCTGCGCTATTGGTTTATTTATACGGGGGCGAATTACAACATAGTTTGCGCACAGAGCATGCCCACTCAGCCGCCGCTTTAGCCCAGATTTATCGTGAGACCCTACGCGATATGCGTTTTACGTCCCATAAAATCGACCAAGCGGTGCGGCAAGTCAACACGCTAGAACGCTTATTGCAATTGCGCGAACAAGCCAACGACGCACCCGCAAACGACTCCTTGCCAGAGACACTACTGGCTTTGCAGCAAGCAAGAAATGCTTTGCAAGCCGCTTGAGTTAACGGTTTATGTGCTTAGCTCAATTGCTTCGCCCGCTCACGCAGTACAAATTTTTGCATCTTGCCGGTTGAAGTACGCGGCAAATCAGCAAAGATGATTTTTCTTGGCACTTTGTAGCTTGCTAAACACTGCTTACACCAATCCACTAACTCGGCTTCGCTAGCTTGTGCGGCTGGGTTTAGCTCAATAAAGGCGCAAGGCGTTTCGCCCCATTTTTCATGCGGCATCGCCACCACCGCCGCTACTGCGACCGCCGGATGCCGATAAAGCGCTTCTTCCACTTCAATCGAGGAAATATTCTCGCCACCGGAAATAATAATGTCTTTGGAGCGGTCTTTCAGTTGCAAGTAGCCATCCGGGTACATGACGCCTAAATCACCGGAGTGAAACCAGCCACCGGCAAAGGCTTTTTGTGTCGCCTCGGCATTGCGGAAATAGCCTTTCATCACCACATTGCCACGGAACATAACCTCGCCTAGAGTCTCGCCATCACGGGGCACCGGCTGCATGGTTTCCGGGTCTAAAACAGCTAATTGCTCCAAGGGCAAATAACGCACGCCTTGGCGCGATTTTAATGTGGCTTGCTCAGCTAAGGGCAAATCCGACCATTCTTCATGCCAGTCATTCACCACTGCCGGACCATAGGTTTCCGTCAGGCCGTATAAATGCGTGACCTCAAAGCCTGCGGTTTTCATATCCGCTAATAACTTTTCCGGCGGCGGTGCGGCAGCAGTAAAGAATTGTACCGTATGATCCAGCTCGCGCTTCGTGTCTTCCGGCGCTGATACCATTAAGGACATGACAATCGGTGCACCGCATAAATGCGTCACGCCTTGATCAGCCAGCGCATTCCAGATGGGTTCAGCGCGAACTTGGCGCAAGCACACATGTGTGCCAATAATCGCCGATAGCGTCCACGGAAAACACCAACCATTGCAATGGAACATCGGCAGCGTCCACAAATACACCGCGTGTTTTGCCATAGACGTGGTTAAAGCATTGCCTTGTGCCAATAAGTACGCGCCACGGTGATGGGAGACCACGCCTTTAGGATCACCCGTTGTACCGGAGGTGTAATTAATGGAAATCGCATCCCATTCATATTCCGGCATTAGCCACGCAAAGTTGGGATCGCCTTGGGCGAGAAAAGCTTCGTAATCTACGCAATCTGCCGGTGCTTCACTCGCTGGCGCATCGCATTCAGGGTCGTCATATTGAATCAGCGCCGGCTTGACGTTGGCTTTGGCTAGCGCTTCCTGCATCAATGGCATGAATTCGCGATCAACAATGACGACTTTCGCCTGTGCATGATCGAGCTGAAAGGCAATAATCGCTGCATCCAAACGGGTGTTAATGGAATGCAATACCGCCCCCGCCATGGGTACGCCATAATGGCATTCCAACATCGCCGGTGTATTGGCGAGCAATGCAGATACGGTATCACCACGGCCAATCTGATGCTGCTGTGCGAGCGCAGAACCCAACTGACGCGAACGCGCATAAAATTCAGCATAACTGCGTCGCAGGTCGCCATGCACAATGGCGGTGTAATCAGGAAATACTGTCGCCGCCCGCTCTAAAAAGGTCAGCGGCGTTAAAGGCTGGTAGTTAGCAGGGCAACGATCGAGGCCAATATTATAAGGATTCTCCGTCATCATTAAGCATCCTGCCATTGTGGTGAACGTTTCTCGATAAAAGCACCAACACCCTCTTCGGCATCCTGCTTGAGCATGTTGTCCACCATCACCTGTGAGGCATAATCATAGGCTTCCGCTAGTGACATTTCACGCTGGGCATAAAAAGCCCGCTTGCCGGTAGCGAGGGTCATGCTGGACTTGGAGGCAATTTTCCGCGCCATAGCGAGCGTGGTGTCTTGCAGTGCTTCAGGGGCAACGGCGTCATTAATTAAGCCAATTTCCGCCGCACGCTGGGCTGAAGTCATATCACCCGTTAAGAGCATTTCCATGGCGTGCTTATTGGCGACATTGCGCGATAAGGCCACCATTGGTGTGGAACAGAACAAACCAATGTGCACGCCGGGGGTGCTGAACTGCGCGGTATCAGCCGCCACCGCTAGATCACAACTGGCCACTAATTGGCAACCGGCAGCGGTCGCAATGCCAGCGACTTCGGCAATGACGGGTTTGGGTGAATTAACAATGGCTTGCATCACGCCGGAGCACAGCGTCATGATTTTGGTGAAATAAGCTTGACCGCCATCGGCAGCATCGCGGCCTGCGGTCAACTCTTTTAGATCGTGTCCAGCGCAAAAGGCAGGGCCATTCGCCGCTAGAATAATAACACGCACCTTGGGATCGGCGGAGGCCTCGGCTAATGCAGCACCTAGTTGCTCGAGCATTGCCTCAGATAAAGCATTGCGGCGCTTAACATCGTTTAAGGTTAGACGCAAAACGCCCTCATTATCCACTTCAGGCAGTAGCAAGTCGCTCACTGACATAGGCCTCCTCCTTTTTATCCAATCAATACAATTTGAATCTTAGTATTACAGGATATTTACTTCAACGCTATCGGCTAGTGTATTGGCAATAAAGCAATAACGATGCGCACGATGCTGCATTTTAGCCATTTCATCCGCTGTTACTGTAAAACCTTCATCAAATTGTACCACTGGCTGCAAATCAATGCGCGTTACGGACATTTGGCCTTTAGCATTTTTACCAAGGTGTGCGGTTGCTGTGTCCGTGTAGCCAGCCACCGGCCAGCCTGCCTTAGCCGCTAACGCTAAAAAGGTCATCATGTGGCAACTCGACATGGCCGCCGCTAGCGCTTGCTCTGGATTTGTATTTTCCGGTGCGCCGCCCCAATCAGGGGCCGCATCACCGACTAGCTCATAGCGATCGTTGTATTTGATCGTATGGGCGTTGGCATACTGGCCTGCTTTTAAAGCAGGCTCAGCACGCTCCCATGCTAATTCAATGGATAACTCAGACATTAAGCAGCAACCTGTCCTTGGATGGGCTCTTGTACGGGTGCTGGTTGCTCGGCTTCATTCGTTGGCAACTCAGTAACCGTTGCTAATTGCTTCTTCGGATCGAAGAATGGCTTCTCAGCCACGGTCGCCTGCACTAAGCCTTGTGGCATTAATACTTCTAACTCAGTGCCAACTTCAGCGCACTCGATAGACACCATGGCTAGCGCAATATTACGCTCTAAGCGTGGTGAGTAAACCGCTGAGGTGATTTTGCCAACCACTTCGCCGTCTTTGCTCGCTGCCCAGAAAGTAGTATTTGGGCCTTGCAATGGTTCAGCATCAAGGATCAAGCCAACTTGCTTACGGCTGACGCCTTCTTCACGAATACGACGCAGCGCCGCTTTACCAATAAAGTCGGCTTCCATGTCCAAGTTCATCAGGCGATCAAGGCCTAATTCAAACGGATTGGTTTGCGCGTCAGCATCAGCGTGGTAAGACAACATACCGCCTTCAACGCGACGAATGGTTGAGGTATGACCCGGCTGTAAACCAAAGGGTACGCCAGCGGCCATGATTTTTTCCCATAGCTCATCGCCGCGTGAACCGTCACGCAAGTAGAGTTCATAGCCTAATTCGCTTGACCAGCCAGTGCGCGAGACGATCAAGGGAATCCCGTCTAAATCGACTTCACGTAGCCAGTAGTAGCGTAAATCCATGATGTCTTCGCCGAAGAGCGTTTTCATGATTTCGCCTGACTTAGGGCCTTGTAATTGCAGTGGTGAAACGTCCGGCTCACCAATCGTTACATCCATGCCAGAGTTAATGGCTAAGCCTTGTGCCCATAGTAAAACATCGCTATCCGCTAACGATAACCAGAAATGATTCTCGCCTAAGCGCAGTAAAATCGGATCATTGATAACGCCGCCTTGGGCATTAGTAATCATCACGTATTTGCACTGACCGACCGCGACTTTAGAGAGGTCACGTGGGGTGAGCATTTGAGTGAATTTGGCGGCATCTGGGCCGGTAATTTCTACTTGGCGCTCAACGGCAACGTCGCACAAAATGGCCTCATTGACGAGGTTCCAGAAGTTTTGTTCTGGGCTGCCAAAATCACGTGGAATATACATGTGGTTGTACACAGAAAAACCTTGAGCGCCCCACCGAACGGTGGCGTCAAAATAAGGCGATTTGCGGATTTGTGTGCCGAATCCAAAGTTCTGTAATTGCGTCATTCCTCTACCCTCGTTAAGTAGCAGCGTGGGCTGCTGTGTACATGTCTATAAAGTGAGAAAAGTATAACGCTGCACAAGCTACAAAGCGGCCTGAAATACGCGATTTTCTCAGGCCAAATAGACTATTGTTATCTACAAAGCAGCCTACTTAGACCCGGCCTGTCATATAGAGGTTTTCGCGACTAATTTTGTTAAATTTGGATAGCTGGATTTAACCCGTCGGGTGGCAATATAAGTCATGTATCGGTCGATACTAATATCGGCTGAAAGCAGGCTATCCATAAGCGTTTGGAAGGCTGTTAAGCTCGGCACAATCACCTTCATAATGTAATCAATCCCGCCTCCAGTCGAAATGCATTCCGTGATTTCATCAACATTGCGTATATACGCCTCAAACTTATCAAAGTCTGCTTTACGATGGTGCGTTAACGTAATCGTTACAATAACGCTGGTAAAATCACCCATACGCTCCAGCGCAATGTCGGCATGATAGCCCCGTATAAAACCGGCTGCCTTTAATTTATCTAGCCGTGCCCAGCACGGTGTAGGCGATAAATTGACCGTCTCAGCTAGTTTCATTTTACTAAGCTGACCATGCTGCTGAATGGCACTAAGAATACGAATATCAATGGCATCAAGGCCGGATTTTTTCATAGGCGTGACTTTTCAAATAGTGAGCTACATAAATGCCTGCAATCATAAGCTTGCACAGTGTGAGCACCAAATTGGCGCAAGCGCACTGTGTATTAGCAAATTGACTATGAGTGCGAGTATCACACGACACTTCTATATAGCCAAGAACAAAGCGCAGCGATTCTTATAAGCGTCTTTAATTAAGCACGGCAAGCTTAGGATGTTTTGCGACAAATAAGATGCTGATAGCGGGCTAAAGAACGCCATGGCTCGCGCTGTGAATAATGGCGCTCTAGCTGCAGCAGCTCATCTAAGGCCATACGCTTACGCACTTCAGGATGGGAATAATCATAAAAGCAGCGCACCCCTGACCAACTGACTAACTCCAAGCCCAACGCTGGCAACCAACTCAGCACTTCATCCGGCGGCAAAGGCGAAATAGGCGCTAAACCATTCTGCCCATCACTGGCAATATGCCCTTGTAAAATAGGCGCAAAATCCCCCGCCAACAAATGACGCATTTCTTTGGAGTATTGATTGAAAAACATGAGCGATAACCAACCACCCGGCGCTAGTACAGTCAATAATTGCTGCAAGGTTGTATAAGGATTGGCCAGCCATTCCAAGACTGCATGCATTATAATACCTGTATAAGGAACAGATTCGGTCTGAGCTAAAGATTGAATCGTTGTCGTTTGCAATTGAATCTGTGTTTCTAAACCTGCCGCCGTAATAAGCGTACGCGCTGCAGATAACATCTCAGTGGAGGGTTCTGCTAAGACAACATGATGCCCCTGTTGGGCTAGCCAAACGGACATTTGCCCCATACCGCCGCCAGCATCCAGTATACGTGCCGCTGGATGCATTGGAATCTGTTCCATCAGATCATTTTGTGCGATATAAAGGCGTATTTTACCCCTAGGGTCGTCATCCCCGTACACCTTGCGTTGGAAGCGCTGTGTTAAGCCGTCAAAAATGCGGTCTTTTTTTATCATAATCAGGAAAGCTCAAGGTTTCCAATACAAAGGGCTAAATCGAATAGATAAGGATGCTATACCGCTTATGAATAATGTCAAGCCAACTTTTGATACCCAGCAAAAGGCTGACCTCACCCGCGTTAATGACCGTTACCTCCTCAGCAATTATTTATTCTCCGGGGAGCTAGGCACTTTGTATCGCGGCCATGACACACAACCCCAAAGCGATGGTGATCATCAAGTCCTCGTGCACTTTTTCCCGCCCCGAGCGATGCCCTACACCCAAAATCGTGAACAATGCGATGCGCTCAAAGATGCCTGCAAAATCGCTAATGCCCCTGTATTGCCGATACGTGAATGTGGTTGGTCGGGGACACGGGCTTTCTTTGTACTAGAAACCCCACAAGCCTGGTCATTGAGCGTCTTGCCCGTCATGAGACCGCATGCGACCAATCTACACACCCGCGCTATGCAACTGACCAGCAACCTTGTCAATCAAGGTTTAGTCAAGCGTGGTTTGCCCTCGCAATGCTTTTTGGTGACACCGGATGGCGAGCTGTATATTCCAGGCACTGTACTCTCACCTGTCCTGCAAGGCTTACAAAAAGACAATCCGGGCATACTACTTCCCAATGACTCGGCGCGCTTAATCAAGACCGTGCCCTTGCGCAAACTGCAAGGTTTAGGCTTGTGGTTAGGCTTAGGCGGCTTGGCTTTAGCCAGTGGCATGGGCTTGCTGTATGTCGTATTAGGCTCTAATACAGAGATTGATCATACCTCTAGCAACACACAACTAACACAGTCCAAGCCTTCGCTTAATGAGCCTGAGCAAGCAGCACGCAACCCCAGCACAACGTCCACATCGAATGAGGCTGAGCCAAGCCAGCCTACGATTAACGCAACTTTACAAGACCGCCAAACAACGACGACTACAACAGACGCTCCCACAGTCCTCGCTTTAGCTGAGCCGGACAAAGAAACACCAGAGCACACCTTAGAGGCCGAAATTCAACAAACCGCTTATGAGGCTCCCAACCAACTCACACAGCCTATGGAGGAAGCCACAACGCCCCCCATGCCTGAGCCAAGCACCACGACACAAGCAGAGCCCCGTGAACCCAGTGAAACCCCTTCCACAGAACCTGAGCTTGAAACTGAAACTAAAACTGAAACAAACCAGCAAATCGCCATGACCTCCGTGCCAGAACCTGAGTCAGAACCGACACCTGTTGGTAGCGATGATGCCGTCACCTTAGATGACTCTGAGCAACCTATTAATGTGCGGCGCTACACCGAACCCGAACCACAGACCCAACAAAACACGGCAGAACGAGGGGTAGAAGCAAGCGAGCCACCTGAGCCTACACCGAGCCAACCAACCCCGGCAGCGCCCGCCGAACCCGAGTTAGTGTCTGAGCCGCCCTTGCCGCCCCTTACCGGCGTCACGCGCACACCAGCACCCACTCAAGCACAGCAACGCCCCGCTCCACGCCCTGCACCCCGCCAACAGGGTCAATTTACCGCCAATGGCTTAACCAGCCAACAACTCGTACAACGCGCTTACAACGCCATTCAAAGAGACTTGCTCGACGAAACGCCCAATCGCGGCGCTATTTTTTACATACGCCTCCTAAAACGCATCGACTCACGTAACCCACAAATCTTGCGTTTGGCCCGCGAAGTGGTCTACCGTTACCATCAGGAAACACGCCTTGCAATGAAGGCTGGCCGTTTAGCGCAAGCCGAAAAAGATTTATGGATGAGTCGGCGCATTATTCGCGAATTCAATCTCAACCGACTCAATCCGGCTCAAAACCTATTGCAGCAGAAGTTAACGAATGAACGCCAACGTGCCGCCCAATAAAACACTGCCTTATCCACGTATTGTTATTTTAACGGGTGCGGGGGTGTCCGCCGAATCGGGCATTCGCACCTTCCGCGCTGCCGACGGCCTGTGGGAAGATCACCGCATTGAAGATGTAGCGACGCCGGAAGGTTTTATGGCTAATCCCACTCTCGTGCATGATTTTTATAATGCCCGCCGCCGCCAACTCTTCAACAGCGACTTACAACCCAATAAAGCGCATCACGCCTTAGCACAATTAGAGCAAGACTACGCCGGCGACGTGCTGCTTATCACTCAAAACGTGGACAATCTACATGAACGCGCTGGCAGCCAACAGCTCATTCATATGCACGGCGAACTCTTGCAAATGATCTGTAGCAACACCGGGCAAGTGTTCCCCATTGACACGGATTTGCACAAAGACAGCGTTTGTGCTTGCTGCCAACAAAGCGGCAACTTGCGCCCTAATATTGTGTGGTTTGGTGAGATGCCGCTGGACATGGAACGCATTTACCAAGCTTTAGAGCAATGCGAGTTATTCATAGCCATTGGTACCTCAGGGCAAGTCTATCCCGCTGCCGGTTTCGTTCAAATCGCGCAGCAATGCGGGGCGCATACCGTGGAGCTGAACTTAGAAGCCTCAGGTGGTGTGTTTCATGAAGGCCGCTACGGCCCCGCTACACAAGTCGTGCCCGCTTATATCGAGCAATTAATGAGTCAATGAATAGGGGCGCGCTCGGACATGAGCGTTTCACTGGAGGAATCCCCACCGTTTAGGGCAGGGAGGATGTCAGCTCTTCATCTTCTCTTTCAAATCCGCAAAAGGATTATAAGTCGCTTCTTGCTTCCCTGTGTCGCCGGCTGAGCCGCCGTACAGCGCTTCAGTGAGTTTTTGATGCTCATAATCATGGCAATACAAGCACAATAATTCCCAGTTGCTACCATCAGCGGGGTTATTGTCGTGGTCATGATCGCGGTGATGAACGGTAAGTTCGCGCACATTCGTTTGATTGAATTCGCGCCCGCAGCGACCACACACCCACGGATACATTTTCAAGGCTTGGCCGCGATAGCTATTGGCACGTTCATCCGCATACCGGCGTGCTTTAGCGATGATTTCTTCTTGCTTTCGGGTGAGTCCACTCATGACATTTTTCTCGCTATAAAGAAGACTGTAACGCCTCTAGCATAGCATTGTTTCTAGTGTTATGTCCGCGCCTGTACCCGCCAATAAACAGGCAATAAGGGATCAAAGACCGTTATATCACCCTCGGCTAGCCTTAACTTAGGCGGCACCGCTTGAGCCTGTTCGCAGCGCTCCAAAGTGACCTGACCTTGGTTGAGTGAGAGGCCATAAAACTGCGGGCCATGCAGTGACACAAAACCTTCCAGCTTATCCAGCGCTTGCTGTTGCTCGAACACTTGCGCGACCACACTTAAGGCATTCGCCACATTAAAAACCCCCGCACAACCACAAGCGCTTTCTTTGGCATGATCGAGATGCGGCGCAGAGTCCGTGCCTAAGAAAAAGCGTGTATCGCCACTCGTCACCGCTTCGACCAAGGCTTGGCGATGCGATTCACGCTTAGCCACTGGCAGGCAGTAATAATGCGGCTTGATCCCTCCCACCAGCATGGCATTACGGTTAATCACCAAATGATGGGGCGTGACGGTGGCGGCGGTGTATTGCTCACAACTACGCACATAATCCACACCGTCTTTCGTGGTAAGGTGTTCCATTACGATTTTTAGTTCGGGAAAATGCGCCCGAATCGGCTGCAGTTTAGTGTCAATAAACACAGCTTCGCGGTCAAAAATATCCACCGCCGCATCCACCACTTCTCCGTGTACCAACAAGGGCATACCGATGCGCTCCATAGTTTCTAACACGGGGTAAATCTTTTCTATATCATGCACGCCTGCATCAGCATTAGTCGTCGCGCCAGCCGGATACAACTTCACCGCTGTTACTTCCCCTGACTCAAACCCTGCGGCCACATCGGCTGGATCAGTCTGCTCGGTCATGTACAAGGTCATCAAGGGCTGAAAGTCGCTGGCCGCAGGTAGCAAAGCCTCAATTTGGGCACGATAAGCACAGGCTTGCTTAGTGCGTACCACAGGTGGTTGTAAATTAGGCATAATAATAGCGCGGCGAAAATGACGCGTGGTATATGGCAAAACGGCGGCTAGGGTCGCCCCACTGCGCAAATGTAAATGCCAATCATCGGGCTGGGTGATGGTGAGCGATTGGGGTGCTTGCATGAAGGCTCCTGCTGGTTAAATGAACGATTAGTTTAGCAGATGTTATGGCATCAACGATGAAGTGTCTGAGTTTATAGGCGCACAGAATCCACCGGCTGCTTTAAGCCTATGTGAACTGATTGAGAAGCGAGTGAGCCAGTTAGCGCAACACCCTTACTTAGGCCGACAAGGACGGGTTGCCAATACGCGGGAATTAGTGGTGGCGGGCACGCCTTTTATTGTCGTATACCGTACAGTCCAGCATCAAGTTGATATTTTGGCTGTTTTACACAGCGCCCATCGTTGGCCAGATGCTTTTTAAGTGTGAGGTTATAAGTGCTTGTGCTAGCATCAAACCAATCCTAAATTTAGAAGTTTTTAGCGTCGATGGCTTGCCTAAATTGCCATAAGCTAGGCTGAATAGGGTGGTGAAAATGATGATGGTAAATGAATTGAGAAACGAACATGATAGACGACGCGTGCTCAGTAATTGAGCTGTGGCAGCCTAGTCTGTTATACCTAGTTTCTGTCTAATAAACTGTTGAACTAAATCGCTAACGCGGTAGCCTCCTGATTCCCCAAGATTTTCCCCTGATGAGCCATACTTTAAGTGTCCGATAGATGGACACTTACAGGATAACCCATCATGAAAGTCAGTCCGTTACGCCAGCGTATGCTGGATGCCATGCAGATGCGTGGTTATTCGCCCAGAACCCACGCCAGTTATGTGCAAGCTGTCCTTGACCTAAGCCGTTATTACCACCGCACACCTGATAAGATTTCGGCAGATGAGGTGCAGCAATGGCTGTTGTGGCTGTTAAGAGAACGCCGAGTTTCACCCTCTACCTGCCACCTGTATTTCAACGGAGTACGCTTCCTGTTTGTGACGGTGCTGGAAGATGCTAATTTTATGGCTTACCGCTTTGCCTTGCCCAAACGCCAGCAACGCTTACCTGATTTGCTGTCACGGTCGGAGGTTGGTCAATTAGTGACAGCCCCCGCCAACCCGACCCACCGGCTGCTATTGCTGAGCGGTTATGCTTGTGGGTTGCGGGGTGGAATCATTAAGCAACAGGGGCTGGCGGGGCAATGGGCAGAAAAAGCAATTTCCTTATAGATAAGGTGTCGGACTCCGTCGCACGCGGTTCCGTCCAACTAGGCATTTATGCCTAGTGCTCCCGCACACAGCATAAAATGCTTTAACGTTAGCCGCCTATGTATCCGCAACATTCTCTTACCTTCAAATACTTCAAATGGTACGCATAGTCCGTGGATATATAGTCACCATTAATTTCTAATACTCAAATGAATAAAAAGCACCTATCTGTACAGTTAAATTTCGGTACGAGAGTCAGGGCCATTAGGAAATCATTAGGTATTTCCCAAGAAGCACTTGCAGACCTTTCGGAACTTGATCGTTCCTACATTGGTGGCGTTGAAAGAGGTGAGAGAAATATTAGCTTGGGCAATATTGATAAAATAGCAAATGCTCTTGGAGTGGGAATAAAGGAACTATTTGAAAATGACTAACCCAACCCCTCAATTAAAAGAATTACTTGAGACGTTTAAATTGAAGAGGCTTGAAAACGGCATAAAAACTAAAGAAATTGAGGAAGAGTTAATATGGGGGCCGGGCTGGCTTGACGCTATTGAGAATGGCGGCGTAAGCATTTCTATGGAAACGTTCTTCGCTATCTTAAAATCCGCAAAAATTTCCCTTGCTGACATATCCGCGAATTTAACATCAGTCAATACCCAGGAGCCACCAAGAAATATAGAGGCAATCCAGTCCGAAAAAAATTTAGAGATAGTTTTTAAATATTCCAAGCATGATGCTATGTACAATCTTAAGTACCTGAGTAGAAGTTATCAAGGACGATGATATGTGGTAAAATGCTACCGTGTCCCGTCACCCTCTAGAACCTGATGAAACAAATTGCCCCACTGACAGAAGTCGAACAAATGACATTG
>Ga0102930_1000282_pt1 | contig 17226 bp, 20 predicted proteins | sample SalPon1_B_H2O_MG_FD_84514 | JGI IMG/M metagenome (GOLD analysis project Ga0102930, IMG submission 84514) | Salt pond water microbial communities from South San Francisco under conditions of wetland restoration - Salt Pond MetaG R1_B_H2O_MG | ecosystem: Environmental > Aquatic > Non-marine Saline... | reverse complement strand
CAAGCTGATTTTGATGCTTTGAAGTCTGGAAAGCAACTTGAAGAACTAATGCGGGTGAAAAGTGAGGGTAAAAACGTAAACTTTTATATCGAACCTGGGCAATCTGATGACTATGTCAACCAGTTATTAATGTTTATCAATTCTGCTGAAGAAGGTGATACCCAGTCTGTATTAATGCTCATCAATGGGCATATAGATTTAAAAAACATTTCTAAATTGACAAGCCAGATGAATATTCCTGGAGGGCAATCGCTTCAAAATCTTAAAAACCAATAATGATGATTAAATGCTTGACTTTATTAGGTTTTGTAGTGCTGTTCTTGTCTTGCAAAGATGAAGTCTCTTTACAAAACTATCTAGTTGAAAAAGAAAATAATTCTGATTTTATTTCGGCGAGTTTACCTTCTAGTTTAATTTTTCAAAATCTAGACAGTTTATCAACAGAGCTTAACGCAAGTCTTCAGAAAATCAAAAAAATTAACCTTTTAGCCTTAACAAAAACTAAGGCAGGAGGTCTTTTATCAGATGAAAATCGCCAACTTAACGAAATTCTTGCCAATTCTGATTATGAAAACTTGATGAATTTCAAGGCTGACGGAAGAGCTGCAAAATTACTTTATGAAGGTGATGATAAACAAATCGATGAGTTAATTTTTTACGGTTTTGATGCTGAGATGGGTTTGTTGTTTCTAAGGATGCACGGTGAAGATTTGAAGGCTACAGACCTTTATAACATTTCACAATCTGCTCAGCAATTAGATTTGAATACATTGGCACCTGGATTTAAAATTATTTTAGATAAATAAGTATTTTTAGAAGATTTCACATTAAAATTATGTTAGTTTAAGTTTTCCTCAGTTTATTTTTATGATATTTAAAAAAAATTACTATGAGTACTTTAATTATCATTTTCAAATTTATCATTGCCTTAGGCATTTTGAATGTCTGGCTTTTGAGATTCAACAAAAAAACAGAATGGCGCGGTGGAGGCGCTGCGAACATGAATGAAGAATTTGCAAAATATGGCTTACCAAGTTGGTTTGTGCCAGTGGTGGGTTTTCTAAAACTCACCTTTGCCGCTTTACTTGTGGTCAGTATTTTTTATCCCGCCTATCAGCTTGCGCTTATAGGGTCTGTAGGCATGGCAGTACTTATGATAGGAGCCATAGGTATGCATATAAAAGTCAACGACGAATTGAAACGCTCATTACCGGCTTTTCTGATGCTAGTGATGTCTGCTGTGATAGCACTTGCTTAGAAAGACGTTTTTAGGTCTGTAATTGCAATAGGAATTCCGAATATTGTTTTTTTAGTTGAAACTAACATTCCTGTTTCAGTTGTTGTCCATTCCTTCCAAATCGCCTCTAGTCCTCCTATTGGCAATATAGAAACCCACATTTCAAAACTTGTGGGTTTATTATTTTTATCAATATTCCATAAATAGGAATCGCCTGGAGTGCTACCGCCTTTGGTGTACGTTACTAAAAGACTTTGTTTGCCGTTTGTTGTGACAAGTCTTCTCTCTGTGCCCTCATCCATGAGCTTGTAGGGAGCAACAAGCCAAAAGGAATCATTATTAAAATTGGTGATGCTTTTTTCTATGAGTTTTTTGTGGTCAGCATTAGCTGAAGACAGGACTATGCTGTTTGAATACTTTTTTAAATCTAATTTCACCTTGTAGCTGTCTGTACTCACTATCACGTAGTCTTTTGATTTGTACCACTCGTAGGAACGTATGCCTGCAAATGTCCATTCTATCAATGCGGTCTTTTCAAAGGCTTCACTATTTACTTTTGATAATAATTGCTGTGCAAGCTCATCTGCTTCTTGGCCTTCTACCCCTTCTGGCAAAGGTTTTGAAATAATGACCCCACTGATAATAACTATCAAGATAATACCCAATAAGACGGCACCACTTACTTTTAAAATTTTAATAAAAGACGTCATACATTATCAGATAAGGCTTTGATTTTTGATTTACAGAACTCACGGATTTCCTCAAAAAAAACACGAAATTCATCCTCAAATTCAGTTTGATGAATCAAGTAGATATCTACCGCTTTATGAAGTTGAGTAGGATGTTTAGTTTTGTTGTTCATTTGCTTTAAGATTTCTTTCAAACCTTGGAGCTCTGCATAACTAAGCAGCCAGTTGTATTTTGCCATGTAGGGCGCTACTTGGCTTATCTTTTTAGGTAAAAGGTGTTGATTGTTTTCTAAGAGTAAATAGAAATCTTCTGCAAACACCGAAAGCGCTTTATCGCTATATTGAGACCAATTTTTAGCCAAAATATGGTCGTATATCATATCAATTGCCACGCTGTTGTAATGCCCTAAATCTTCAAAAAAACGATGCGCTCCTCTTGAAACTAGCGGATGGTGATCTGTGAAGTCATCAATAGCTCTGTGCAGAAGTATTCCTTTTTGAATTTCATCAGGATAGTTGAGATAAGATTTTCCTTTTATTTCATCAGCCATAAAATTGCCAAGTTTCAAGAAATCATCAGAGCCAGAAAGAAAAATATGAGCTAAATAATTCATAGCTCTAAATTATAGTATTAAAGAGTTTTAGCAAATTATTTATGAGTTAAATCTTTTGACTTGTATATTTACGCCAAATTTCATCTAAAATCAATATTTATGACGCTTATTAAATCTATTTCAGGAATACGAGGCACTATTGGAGGTCAAGTAGGAGATAACCTTACCCCACTAGATGTGGTGAAATTTTCTGCAGCCTATGGGCAATGGGTCAAAACACAGCGAAACAAAGAACACTACAAAGTAGTGGTAGGTAGAGACGCTAGGCTCTCTGGCAAGATGGTTCAGTCTCTTGTGATGCAGACCCTCTCTGGAATGGGGATTCATGTGGTAGATCTTGAGTTATCCACCACGCCCACAGTAGAGATGGCCGTGAAAATGGAACATGCAGATGGAGGTATTATCCTTACGGCTAGTCATAATCCTAAGCAGTGGAATGCTTTAAAATTACTGAACAAGAATGGGGAATTCCTAAATGCAGAAGAAGGTGAACAGATCTTGAATTTTGTAGAACAAGAAGATTTTGAGTTTTCTGAAGTAGATGATTTAGGTAAAATCACCTATCATAACGCCTATATCGATCTTCATATTGAAGAAGTTCTGAATTTAGAACTCGTAGAGGTGGAGGCTATCAAAAATGCAAATTTTAAAGTGGTCGTGGATGCTGTAAATTCTACAGGAGGAATTTCAATACCTCCACTTCTGGAAATGCTAGGAGTAGAGGTTGTGAAACTTTACTGTGAGCCAGATGGAAATTTTCCTCATAATCCAGAACCATTAGCTAAACATCTTAAAGAATTATCTCAACTTGTAAAGGATGAGCAGGCAGATTTTGGTATAGCTGTAGATCCCGATGTGGATAGGCTGGCTTTAGTCGATGAAAAGGGTAGTATGTTTGGTGAAGAATATACCTTAGTGAGTATTGCAGACTACGTTTTGAGCAGAAAAAAAGGGGCTACAGTGAGCAATTTATCTTCATCCAGAGCCTTGAGAGACATCACTGAAAAGCATGGCGGACAGTATTTTGCCAGTGCCGTAGGCGAGGTGAATGTTGTTGCAAAAATGAAAGAAGTAGAAGCTGTGATAGGTGGCGAAGGCAATGGAGGTGTGATATATCCAGACTTGCATTATGGCAGAGATAGCCTTGTAGGAGTCGCCTTATTTTTGAGTTTGCTATCTGAAAGAGAACTAAAAGTGTCAGAATTAAGACAAACCTATACCTCTTATTTCATGGCGAAAGAAAAAATTGAATTGACACCAAGTCTAGATGTAGATAACTTATTGATGAAGATGCAAGAAAAGTATAAGGATGAGGAAATCACAACCATAGACGGTCTAAAAATCGATTTTGAAAACAATTGGGTTCATTTAAGAAAATCCAATACAGAACCTATTGTGAGAATTTATACAGAAGCTAAAAGCGAGGAAGAGGCAGATGCTCTTGCACAACGCTTTATATCAGAACTCGATGAATTGAGTAGAGCATAGATGTTTAATCATGCTCTTTGTGCTTCCAGCGCTTATGCGTCCACAGGTAATAGGCAGGCTCATCACGTATTTGTTGTTCTAATCGCTTCAAAAATTGGTCGGTGATGTTGTAATCTGGAATAGACTGAGGGTCAGCAGTAATCAGTTCAAATTCACATTGGTAATGGCCGCGCTTTACTTTTGAAATTTTGGTGTAAATCACCGCGTGATTTAGTCTTTTAGCGAGCATTTCTGCACCAGTATAAACAGGAACTTTTACGCCCATAAATTTCTGCCAATGAAAGGCTTTGTTCTTTCTAGGAGATTGATCTGATATAAAACCACTAGCAGTGAGTTCTCCGTTGTTATTCACATTATTCAAAACGTTAATGGTCTCTTTTGTAGTGATAAGGTAGGTGTTGTATTTTGCTCTGATTTGTTTAACTAATCTATCAAAGTACTTGTTTTTCAATTGTTTATACACCCCATACCCTGTATGTTTTATAAAGGTTTGGAGTATGAAGATCCATTCCCAATTGCCATAATGCCCAAGAATTAATATAGCGCTTTTGTCTTTTTTTTCTAAGTTTGAAAACACCGATAAGTTTTTAAACTGAAAGCGTTTTTTGATTTCTTCTTCAGATATGGAGATGGATTTGATAGATTCAAAAACCATATCACATAAGTGTTTATAAAATGTTCTTGCAATGGCTTCATTTTTAGCTTTAGAGTTTTCTGGGAATGCTAGTTTCAGATTTCCTAAAACAACTTTTTTTCGGTATGAAAATACATTATATACCAGTACATAAGTAATATCTGATAAAAAATAAAGTAGTGAAAATGGAAGTTTTGAAATAAGCCATAAAAATGGGAAAATCAAAACATAAATGAATAATTGCATTAAGTCTAATTTTCGCCAAAGATAGGTATATTTGGATTTTTGAGATCAAAAAAGTTATGGGTGAATTGGACTTAGTAGTCATTATAATCATAGCAGCTAATGTGCTGATGTCTTTCAAAGGCTTTAATGATTATGATTTTTTTAATCGGTATAAATTTCAAGTGTCCTCTATCCAAGCTGGTGATAAGCTCAGGGTATTAAGTTCTGCTTTTCTCCATGTAGATACTACTCATCTTTTTGTAAACATGCTTACGCTCTATTTCTTCGCTTCCAATGTCGTTGGGTTTTTAGGGACAGGCGGTTTCCTTTTGGTGTATTTTGGAAGTTTGGTTCTAGGAAATCTATTATCGCTTCACTTTCACAAAGACGAGTATAGCTATACAGCAGTTGGGGCAAGTGGAGCCGTAGTAGGCGTGCTGTATTCAGCTATTTTGCTACAGCCCGATATGATGCTAGGTTTGTTTTTTATTATCCCTATCCCAGCTTATGTCTTTGGTATAGGCTATCTGTTTTATTCCATCTGGGCCATGAAAGCAAGAAGAGATAATATAGGGCATGATGCTCATTTTGGAGGAGCTATGGGAGGATTTTTCATTACTCTTTTCTTTTCTCCATCAGTACTTCAGGACCATTTGCTTATGGTCATTCTTTTGGCTATACCTATAATTGTTCTTTTTGTGCTTCAAAAGATGGGGAGACTATAATTTTGTATATTCTGCTGCGTTCATTTTATTCTGGCTTATCCATAACCTATATTTGCAAATAATTTTAAGTATGACCTTCTTTAAATTCATTTTTAGTAAAACCTTTCTCTTGCAGCTTATTCTAGCTGTGGTTGTTGTAGTAGCCTTGGTTTTTGGGAGTTTAAAATTTTTAGACTTTACCACCAACCATAATGAAACGATAGAGGTGCCAGACTTATCAAAATTTGAATTGGATATAGTCGATAAAAAGCTTGAAGAAATGAATTTAAGACGTGAAGTTTTAGACTCAGCAAATTTTAATCCTGCTTATCCTCCCTATTCAGTTATAAATCAAGTCCCAAAGCCTGGAAAACGTGTAAAGGAAAATCGAAAAATTTATCTTACGCTCAACCCATCAGGCTATATCAATATTGAAATTCCTAAAAATTTGATTCGTAAAACTATTCGTCAAGTAGAACCTACTTTGGTAGCTTTAGGGTTTCAGATTGGAGACACAATTCAAAAACCAGATATTGCTAAGGGTGCTATATTAGAATTAAGGCATAAAGGAAAATCCTTAAAAGCTGGTGATAAGCTACCAAAAACAAGTACAATAGATTTGGTAGTAGGAGATGGAAGTCTATAAAGTCTCTTTAGTAATCAGTTTCAAATTTTGATACCATGCAAACACAAGATAATTTAGATGAAAATGATGACCTCTATGAGCATCATAGTTTTACTGCTACCAAAGGTCAAGAGCCACTTCGGGTAGATAAGTTTTTGATGAATTTTATTGAAAATGCTACTCGAAATAAAGTTCAGCAAGCTGCTAGGGACGGACACATTTATGTGAATGGCGACGTTGTAAAGCAAAATTATAAGGTAAAAGCTGGGGATGAAGTCAAAGTTCTCTTAGCTTATCCACCTTATGAAAATCTATTGACACCAGAGAATATTCCTCTAGATATTGTGTACGAAGACGACACGCTTTTAGTCGTGGACAAACCATCAGGGATGGTAGTACATCCTGGTCATGGAAATTATTCAGGTACACTCATCAATGCTTTGATTTATCATTTTGATAACCTCCCCAATAACAGCAGTGACAGGCCTGGATTAGTCCATAGAATCGATAAAGATACCAGCGGACTATTAGTTGTAGCCAAAACGGAAACAGCTATGGCTCACCTTACCAATCAATTTTTTCATAAAACGAGCAAACGTGAGTATGTAGCTTTGGTATGGGGCAATGTGAATGAAGATGAAGGCACTATAGAAGGGAATATTGGCAGAAACCCTAAAAATAGGCTTCAGAATATTGTCTATCTTGGAGATGATGCAGAACTTGGCAAACCTGCAGTAACTCATTATAAAGTAATAGAACGTTTGGGATACGTTACTTTAATATCTTGCCAGCTTGAAACAGGTAGAACGCATCAAATCCGAGTACACTTAAAGCACATAGGTCATACGCTTTTCAATGATGAACGCTATGGAGGTAACAAGATTTTGAAAGGAACCACTTTTACCAAATACAAACAATTTGTGGACAACTGTTTTAAAATTCTTCCTCGGCAGGCTCTTCATGCTAAAACTCTTGCTTTTGAACATCCTGTTACTAAAGAGTGGATGGAGTTTGATTCTGAAATTCCAACAGATATTACAACCTGTATAGAACGCTGGAGAAATTATGCTAAAAATAGTAAAGTTGGGTTTTAGGATAAGATATACTAATTATACTATTTAAAATTATTAGCAAAACTTATTATTTAATTCCTATAATTATCATATTTTTAAAATAAAAACAATGAAATTAATAGTATCCCCAGCAAAATCGCTCAACGAGACCGATAAACTTCCTATAAACAAGTCTTCTGACGCCGTTTTTAAAGATGAAGCTGCTCAAATCAATAATAAGTTGGCAGGAATGTCTAAATCTGAAATAGGCCAGCTTATGAATATCAGCGATAAGTTAGCAGACCTCAATTATGGCAGGTACCAAGAGTTTAAGAAAGAACATACTACTGAAAATTCCAGACCAGCTATATATATGTTTGATGGTGACGTGTATTCTGGAATTGATGCCTACTCAATTCCTGAGAATAAAATAGAGAAACTACAAGACTCTTTAAGAATACTCTCAGGTCTATATGGAGTCCTAAAGCCATTGGATCTTATCCAGCCTTACAGGTTGGAAATGGGTACTAAATTAGCCATAGATGGCCATAAAGATTTATATGATTTGTGGAAGAAAAAAGTAACCCAACACTTGAATTCTGAACTCAAAAATGATGAACTTTTTGTGAATCTGGCCAGCCAAGAGTACTTTAAAGCTGTAGATGCTCAGCAACTGAATGCTCAATTGATCTCTCCTGTCTTTAAAGATTTTAAAAATGGGACATTAAAAATTATCAGCTTTTATGCCAAGAAAGCTAGAGGCCTTATGGTGCGCTACCTTATAGACCATGACATAGAATCTTTAGAGGGTGTGCTTGGGTTTGATTATGAGGGGTATCATTATTCAGAAGAGCATACGAAGAATGATTCTGAACCTATATTCATCAGATAAGCTTTGACAAAATTCAGGAGTAAAAGAGACAAAAGCTCACGATGGATTTTAGCCGGATTTTCACTGCTTTTTATACTACTAATTGGAGGTAGTTTTTTGTTTGTGGATTTTTCAGTGAATTACATCATTGGCTTCGATAGCGTCATAATTGTCATTTGGTTGCTCATCCTTTGGATTTTTTTAGATACATCTTATAGCATCAAAGGGCGATATCTTATTGTGAGAAGTGGTCCTTTTATTAAAAAGCTCAAGATAAGTTCCATTATAAAAATAATAGTAGGCAAAACCTCATCTTCAGGCTCTATATATGCTACTGGCCGAAGAGGCTTGGTGATTTATTATAAAAAAAACAGGGAAATCTACATTTCGCCAAAGACTAATGAAGTTTTTCTGGATGATATCCAAAAGATAAAACCAACTTTGAACGTAGAGATATATGAGCGTTATGTATTGAAATGAAGCTCTTCTTCCTTTGTGAGTAGTCTAGATTTTACAATAAACCTATATCCTTCAGGTATTTCTAAAGAAAAACTTGAGCCTCTTCCTTCTGTGATATCTACGGTGAGGTGGGTGTGCTTCCAGTATTCAAACTGAGCTTCGTTCATATAAAACTTGACGCCGCCAATCTCTCCCATAAAAATATCAGATTCATCTAAATAAAAATCTTCTTCAGGCAACAGCATAGGCGAGGAGCCATCACAACAGCCTCCGCTTTGATGAAAGATAACAGAGCCATGTTTAGTTTTTAAATCTTGTAAGATTTGTTCTGCTTCTTCAGTAATATTTACGCGTGTGTAGTTCATTTTAATTGAGTTTAAGGGTTAAAAAAATCTAATACCTTAGTCATTAAAGTTAACCAAAAAGAATTTGGCATGTATTAAACAACTAAGGTATTGGAAGATTAAATTTTCAGGAGTGAATCAACTCCTAAAAGAAGCCAAGTTTGTTTTTATCATAAGAAACAAGCATGTTTTTGACTTGGCGATAGTGGTTGAGCATCATCAAATGATTTTCTCTACCAAACCCAGATTTTTTGTATCCACCAAATGGGGCATGGGCAGGATAATCATGATAGCAATTCACCCATACTCTACCAGCTTTAATGGCTCTAGGAATTTGATAGAGTTGGTGAGCATCACGAGTCCAAACGCCAGCGCCAAGTCCATAAAGGGTATCATTAGCAATTTCTAGGGCTTCAGCTTCGTCCTTAAACTTGCAAACAGCTAGTACCGGACCAAATATTTCCTCTTGAAAGACTCTCATTTTGTTATGGCCTTCCAGAATTGTAGGTTGTACATAGAAGCCATCGGCATATTCACCACTTGCCTTAAAACCTTCACCACCACAAAGAACTTTAGCCCCTTCTTCTTTTCCAATATCCATGTAGGACAGTATTTTTTCATATTGATCATGTGAGGCTTGAGCGCCAACTTGGGTGTTCATATCAAAAGGATCTCCTTGCACTATGGCTTTGGTACGCTCTACCACACGCTCCATAAACTTGTCGTAGATATCTTCTTGAACCAAAAGTCGAGATGGACAGGTACAAACTTCACCTTGGTTGAAGGCAAAAAGGACAGCACCTTCTATACATTTATCCAAAAAGGCATCATCATGATCCATAACTGAGTTGAAAAATATGTTTGGAGATTTTCCGCCTAGTTCCATAGTGACAGGGTTCAAATTCTTTGAGGCATACTGCATAATCAATTGGCCTGTGGTAGTTTCACCTGTAAAGGCTACTTTATTTACTTTTGAATTTGATGCGAGTGGTTTTCCTGCCTCAGGACCAAATCCATGAATCACGTTCAAGACTCCTGGAGGAAGCAGATGACCTATTTTTTCCATTAAGAATGTAGCAGAACTTGGTGTTTGTTCTGCTGGTTTCAAAACAATACAATTACCAGAGGCTAGAGCAGGAGCAACTTTCCAGGCCAACATCAGCATTGGAAAATTCCAAGGGATGATTTGAGCCACCACACCAAGCGGTTCTTTTATGATGAGAGACAGCGTATTCTCATTCAGTTCTGTAGCACTTCCTTCTTCAGCTCTTATAGCTGAGGCAAAATACCTAAAATGATCTACAGCAAGCGGAATATCTGCGTTTACCGTTTCTCTGATGGCTTTTCCATTGTCGTACGTATCTATCGCAGCGAAATCGTTTAAGTTTTCTTCTATAACATCAGCTATTTTTTGGAGTATAGAAGCTCTATGGGCTGCGGAAGTGTTTCCCCAAGCGTCCTTAGCTGCATTTGCAGCCTCAACAGCTTTTTCTACATCCTCCTTTTGAGATCTAGGGTACTTAGCTATGAGCTGATTATTGGTAGGTGAAGTGTTTTCAAAATATTGACCTCCTATGGGTTTTACAAAAGCACCATTGATGTAGTTACCATATTTTTCTTTAAATTTTGGTTTTGTGTAATTCATAATATTGAGTGTTTAAAATTAGAATTTGTTAAAAATAGAAGAATTTGTGTATTTAAAATATAATAATCCTATTTTTAGATATCATTATACTCTTTTATTTATCAAAATCATGGATTCTTCATTACAAGCTCATCATAAATTAAGAAAAATCGAAACTTTAGTAGAAAACCGAACGGTCTATTCTGCTGATTTTGCTGAGATGAATATTTATGAAACCCACCAAAAAGCGGAGAAAGTTTACTTAGAATTTGATTTTCCTATTATAGCTAGTATGATTTCTGGACAGAAAGTGATGCATTTAGAAAACAAAGCTACTTTTGATTTTCTGCCAGGCGAATCTGTTGTGCTTCCCGCTAAAAAGAAAATGATCATAGATTTTCCTGTTGCTACCCTAGAAGCGCCTACAAGATGCATGGCGCTTGGTATAGATGCTCACAAAATTCAAGAAACTATTGATGCTTACCAAAATGCTACCCAGATAGAAGAAAGTTTTGTGATGGGCTCTGGGCTGAATTTGTCTCCACTCCACCTTAATAATAACACTGAAGTACAACAACTAGTAGATAGGCTACTGCACACTTTTATAAGTGGTCACAAATCTAAAGATGCTCTGCTAGATGTGATGATCAAAGAGTTGATCTTACGTCTCTTGCAAACCAATGCTAGAGCTGCATTGCTGAATGAAACCTCTTATTTATTTGATAATAATAGAATCGCTTTTGTGCTGAAGTATATAAGAGAGCACTTCAAAGAAGACATAAGTGTAGAAGATTTGGCAGATAAGGCTTGCATGAGCTCTTCGCATTTCTATAAAACATTCAAAAATACTTTAGGCGAGACACCAATGGAATATCTTAACGGTGAACGTATCAAGCAGGCTAAAAAATTGATCAGGACCACGACTTATAAATTATCTGATATCGCCTATTTATGTGGTTTCAACAGCTCAAGCTATTTTAATACTTACTTCAAAAAGCAAGAAGGCATGACGCCAAGTCAATTTAGAAAAACCATCTTACGATAGATAAAAACTGATATTTATCATATCTACCTCATTTTGAGTTAGTTTTGTAACTTTTGTTTCGCACCTCATCTCTTTTAGATTGTAATTTAGCATCATAATCTTAAACCTAGAATTATGAAAGTTGAACAAATTTATACAGGGTGTATTGCTCACGCCGCCTATTATGTAGAAAGTAATGGAGAAGCAGCTATTTTTGACCCCTTAAGAGAAGTCCAGCCTTATATAGACAAAGCAAACGAGGATGGAGCTAAAATAAACTATGTTTTCGAAACGCATTTTCATGCAGATTTTGTAAGTGGGCATTTAGATCTTGCCAAAAAAACTGGTGCAGCTATTGTTTTTGGCCCAACGGCCAAGCCTAGTTTTGATGCGCTTATCGCTGAAGATAATCAAGAATTTTCAGTTGGTGATTACACTATAAAAGTGATACATACACCTGGACACACCATGGAATCTACCACATATTTATTGATAGATGAGCACGGGAAACAACATGGTATTATCACTGGAGACACTCTTTTCATTGGAGATGTAGGAAGGCCAGACCTTGCACAACATGTTATAGAAGACCTAACAGAAGAAAAGCTGGCAGCTCATCTATACGATTCTCTTCGAAACAAAATAATGCCCTTAGCTGATGACTTAATAGTATATCCAAATCATGGCGCAGGAAGTGCTTGTGGAAAAATGATGAGTAAAGAGACTACAGATACCCTTGGCAATCAAAAGAAGACCAACTATGCTCTACGGGCGGATATGAGCAAAGATGAATTTGTGAAAGAACTTCTGGATGGCCTTGCACCACCTCCTGGTTATTTTCCAAAAAATGTCTTGATGAATATCCAAGGCTATGAAAGTATAGATCATATTATCGATAGGGGAGAGCAGCCTCTGCATCCAGATGCCTTTGAAGCTGCGGCCAACGAAACTATGGCTTTGATTCTCGATACTAGAGAAGCTAAAGATTTTCATAAAGCCTTTATTCCTAATAGTGTAAATATTGGGTTAGATAACAATTTTGCTCAATGGGTAGGAGAACTTATCCCAGACATCAAACAGCAAATACTACTGGTTACAGATCCTGGCAAAGAAGAAGAAAGCATTATAAGATTAGCCAGAGTAGGCTATGACCATGCTATTGGTTACTTAAACGGTGGTATGCAAGCTTGGATAGATTCTGGTAGAGAGGTGGACTCCATAAACAGAATAACAGTTGAAGAGCTAAGTACAAGATTAAAGAATAATTCTGCTAAAGTATTTGATGTACGTAAGAAAAGCGAATTTCAATCTCAACATATTGAAGGGGCTGAAAACACACCATTGAATGAATTGAACAAGCACTTGGCTGAATTTCCAGAAACTGAATTTATCATTCATTGCCAAGGCGGCTACAGAAGTATGATTGCAGCTTCTATCCTGAAGCAAAGAGGGATAGATAATGTGGTGGATGTGATAGGTGGCTTCGACGAAGTACTTGAAGATGAAAGTATTCCGAAAACAAACTATGTATGTCCGTCCACACTGTTATAAGTTTAGCACATTATGATTTTGAACAAAAAGCGGTCTTATTGATTTAAGGTCGCTTTTTTGCATGTCATAGGTGCAAACCACATTCCGTTTTAGGATTATTATTCCATCTGCCATTTCTGTCCTCTCCAGGAACGGTGCAGTGTTTGCAGCCAATAGAATGGTAGCCTTTGCTGACTAAAGGATGAAAGGGCAAGTCATGTTTTTTTATGAAGTTGTTTCGTTCTTCTTTGGACACATCAAGAAGCGGGTAAAACTTTAAAATGTCTCCTCTTTGTTCAAAAATATCTAAGGTCTTACGGTGGTCACTTTGCCACTTCATGAGTCCTGAAACCCACACTGTATATTTATTTTTGATAATTTCTAAAGGCTTCACTTTATTGATAGAACAGCAGAAATCTGGGTTTTTGGTCCAGGTTTTATCTTTTGTTGTGAATTCGTGTTCGTCTTTAAGTGCGCTTACAGATTTCACATTAAGCCCGTAAGTCTCTGTGAGTTGTTTCTTGTAAGCCATGGTTTCATCAAAATGATAGCCCGTATCTATAAAATAAATAAGTTGATTTGAATTCCCCTCAGAAATAAGTTTCAACAAAAAAGCCGAGGTTGCTGCAAATGAGCTTGTCACCATAATTTCTGCTAAATCGAAGTCTTCATATAAGGTTTTGATGCGTTGATCTACACGTAATGATTTGTATTTCTGGTTTAAATCTTGAATTTCTTGTGTAGAGAGCTTTCTCTTTTCAGCAATTTCGCTCATTATAATTAGAGATGTTTTAATTTTGCGAATATAAGTAACTGCTTACTTTCTGACTTTATTTTGTTGAAATAACTTTAGGAGGTATTCTTATTTCAATGTAAATATATTCATAAAAGAAATAGACTATGGGATTATTAAGTCAACTTTTCAGCAAGAAAAAGACAGAGAGTAGAGATGAATCTAAAGGGGCAAACTTTGTTTGGAGGACTTTGGAAGATAGTTCTCAGCTGGATGCAGTAGAAACCTTATCAAAAGAAAAAATCGTAGTTATTTTTAAGCATTCAGTGACCTGCGGTATCAGTAATATGGTTTGGCATCAATTTCAGAATGAGATAGATTTCAACAATGACCATATTGAAATGCTGTATCTAGACCTTTTGGCCCACAGGGATATTTCTAATGAAATCACAAGACGGTTTCAAGTTTTGCACCAGTCTCCACAGATTTTAGTGATAAAAGATGCCGAAGTTCTTCACCATGCATCACATTCAGCAATTAGAATTTCTAATATCAAGAAGTATTTGCCTCAACAAGATGATTAGATTTTAAGTAAAAAAAAAGCCGAATCCCTGAAGATTCGGCTTTTAATACGTTTTAGGTTATCTTACTTAGAAGATTTTGTAGCTAAAGCGAATATAACAAGTCCGAAACCTATTTTATTCACTGCATCCCCAATGTTGTAAACGACATCCATGAAAGATGCATCTACACCAAAGTTAACTCCAAACAATCCACCTGGAGTACCCAAGATGTATCCTAACGGATAGATAGCCCATCCTACAAGTACGAACCAACATAGAATGTTGTGTGCTTTTAGGACTTCACCACCAGCTTCTGTAGCCAACTTCTTAGCTTCACCAAACCAAATGATGTAGACAATAATAAAGTAAGCGATACCTGAAGCAAGACCCCACTGCCAAGAATATTCTGGCTGAACAGCTTCACCAAAGTAACCAGTAACAAGCATTACCACAGACCATAGGATTAATTTCCACATCAGTGATTGCTTTGCACCAGCAACTCTAAGAATTAAGAAGAATTCAACACACATCAAAGGCACGGTTAATACCCAGTCAACATATCTAAAAAATGTTGGTGACTCACCAAATGCATCCCAGTAATCTCTCATGTAGAAGTAGTGAACTGCTGCGATGAAAGTAATTAAACCTGAGACCAAAACAGAGGTTCTCCATTTTTTATCAAATTGACTCAATGATAAAAAGAAAAAGGCAGATGCGGCCATCATAGCCATACTACCTACAAAAAAAGTAAATCCAACGTAGTCGTCATTTGCGAGCTGTGAAACGTCGGCCAATAAGTACATAAAAGTTCTCATAGCATTAAATAATTTAAGTTTGTCCAATCAAATGTAATAATAAATTAAACATGAAATTTTATTTTTAAGAAATTTTTTGATTTATTTTTGTAAGATATGAAACATTACGTGGGTAAAATTTACATTTACATAATACTGCTTACCTTGTTATCACTAGGTATAGCGCAAATTTTCACTAAAGATATTCAGTATATTATTGCTTTATTAGGAATTTTCAGTTTTGGTATTTTACATGGTTCTAATGATCTTTTTGTAATTGAAAAACTCAATGATAACTATAAACAAAATCAGTTTTTGAAATCATTACTTACATATATAGGTATTGTCTTGGCGTTTGTAGTTGTTTTTTATGTTGTTCCCTTGTTTGCTCTTATTGCTTTTGTTCTCATCAGTGGGTATCATTTTGGTGAACAGCATTTCCACTCCAAAATATACAACCAAGAGTCAATAAAGGCCTTCTTTTTTTATTTGAGCTATGGTTTATTTGTTTTATTTCTCCTCCTTTATTTCAATACAGAAGAAGTGATAGTAATTATTAATGATATGACAGGTTATCAAGTGCCAATTTATACCTTTATTTATATGTTGGCTTTCAGTTTTATTTTAACTAGCGTTTTTTATGTTCTGAATGCAAAGGAGAATGAGCTGCTAAAAGCATCAGTATTGCCAAATATAATTTATGTATTGTTGTTTTCAGTATTATTTTATATAAGTGATGTGGTGTGGGGGTTCGCAGTCTATTTTGTGCTTTGGCATAGCATACCATCTCTTAAAGATCAGGTCAATTCTCTTTACGGTGTGTTTGATGTCAACAATTTTATCAAGTACTTCAAAAAAGCATTTCCCTATTGGTTAGCTTCACTCATAGGGATGTGTGTAGTCGTTTGGCTTTTTCATGACACCAAAAACTTCTTATCTCTTTTATTTGCATTCATTGCCGCTATCACATTTCCACATGTCTTTATAATGAGGAAGTTGTTTGGTCGTCATTAATTTTTAATTTGAATGTATTGGACGTTTTGTCAAATATGATGGTATCTGACGGAAATAAAACGTCGAAGGCATTGTTTGCAATCAATTCTGAAGGAGTGCCTACACTAGCTTTTTTGTTATTAACCAGTATTATCTTATCGCAGAGCTGAAGACTCAGGTTGATTTCATGCGAAGCAAAGACAACGCTTTTGTCAGAGCTTTTAACGATAAATTTTAATAGCTGAAGAATATAGGCTTTATGATACATATCTAGGTGCGTAGTAGGTTCATCCATCAGTATTAAGTTGGTGTCCTGTGCTAATGCTCTAGCTATCAATACTTTTTGGAACTGGCCATCGCTCAAAGCATCACATAAGGTGTTTTTATGTTGAATCAAATCTACTTGACTTAAAGCTTTATAGACTTTAGCCTTATCTTTTTCAGTTAAATGCCCAAGCCAATTGGTATATGGATGCCTGCCTAAAGCAACCAGCTCCATAACCGACAGGTGTTTTGAAATCGACTCATTTGTCAATACCAAACTCAAGTACATCCCCAGATCTTTTGGTTTCACTTCAGACAAGGTTTTGTTCATTAAGTTGACATTCCCTGCAAGGGGTGGGATTTGCCCCGCTAAGGTTTTTAATAAAGTCGATTTTCCTGAGCCATTGGTACCGATGATAGCAATCAATTCTCCTTTTTGGAGGTTAAGATCTATTGCTTCTGCTACAAGACTAATATCTTTTTTTTTCTTGTAACCAATACTTAAGGATGACGTTGAAAGTAAAACATTGTTTTGAGAGTTAGCCATATCAAAAGTTGAGTTTATTTTTTCTTAATAGCAACCAAATCACAACTGGGGCGCCAAACAATGAGGTAACAGCATTGATGGGTAGTGTATTTTCACTTCCTGGCCATTGGGCTATAATATCACAAATAAGCATGAGCAATGCTCCGCATAACAAGATACTGGGCAGTAGCACACGATGATTTTTGCTAGGAATAATTTGCCTTACCAAATGT
>Ga0102930_1000281_pt1 | contig 17237 bp, 29 predicted proteins | sample SalPon1_B_H2O_MG_FD_84514 | JGI IMG/M metagenome (GOLD analysis project Ga0102930, IMG submission 84514) | Salt pond water microbial communities from South San Francisco under conditions of wetland restoration - Salt Pond MetaG R1_B_H2O_MG | ecosystem: Environmental > Aquatic > Non-marine Saline... | reverse complement strand
GCAAGACCTCCTGGGGTTTCGCCGTCTGAAACGTGTATTGTTCCAGTGTCTGGTCGATAGAATATTTCGCCTGTTTTTCCTACATAGGTTGAAAATTCAGCGTTTGGTGAATAGGAACTCCATACCTTATGGACTGGCATTGATTACTCCAGAGGCTCGTCGTCGACAGCCGCATGTACAACACCAGCGTTTCTTCGCATGTCGTCGACTTCATCTGTGTCTTCGTCATCGTACTCTGACTCTGCGCCTACGCCCTTCTTAAGCAGTTCCAGTTTCTGTTGATTGGGCGGCATGAACTTGTCGTCTGTGTCACAGGGTTCGGCACGATTGGGTTCTAAGACATCTGCATCGTTGCCGTCAATTTGATCCAGTTTGTCTGCTAGTTTTCTCAGTATTTCTGCTGCTTGCATTTGTGTTTCCTCGAGTGGAGCCGACAGCAACACTCTGTTGTGAAAAGTATTTATTAAAGAAATAAGTCTACAGGCATCGCAAGACGCATCTTGCCTGTGTAGGCCATGGTATGATGATATAGATAGCTGGGGAAAATCACGTATTCTCCGCTAGCAGGAGCAAACACTGAGTTTTCAAACATTGGTTTGAATGGATTCTTATAGCCTCTGTTGGCGTTTGACCTAGGATCCTGTAACACCAACTCTCCACCGTGATTAGTCTCTGAATGACACAAGAGATAAAACACCGCGCTGAAACTTGCGCCTGAATGATTATGCGCAGGTATCATGTAGCCGTTGCGCACTCCTGTGATCCATGATTTCAAGCGTGCGTCTTCAAAATCGCCGATGTCATAACCTAATTTGTTCATGTAATTCTCAAATGCTGGATAGACCACTCGGTCTCGGAAATCTTTCAATTTGCTAGGACCGTCGTGCAAAGGGTCAAACTCTTGAAAATCACCCGTGGGCCTGTCGAGATCAACGAATTCAAATATAGACTGTATGGTTTCGTCTAGGAGAGTCTGCTGTTCGATTTCGCCTAGAAACACAGGGTTTGGCCATAGATTATTCATGCCCGATTTCAGCATCGTAGTACTCCTTTATATCAGGAACCATGCCCGTCATGGGTATTGGCCAGTCCACGCGTTCGAACAAATAATCATATACTTCTGGGCTGTTGTCATAGGTTTCAAAGTACGGATCGTTGCCTGCCAACAAAAGAGGATCGTTCAGTAGGTCCCAGAAGTTTTCGCCGTAGTCTTGGCTGATCCAATAGGCATAGCAGTAGGCAACTGCATAGCTTTTGCTGGGGTATATCCATTCTTGTATGTTTTCGTGGAAGTGACGCAGCGCGTCTTCTTTTACAGTGTTGGATATGCGTATGTCAACACTGTTGAGGTCGTCTGAGTGTTCTAGGTTCAATCTATGATAGATTTCCTGTTTTATTTTCCATTCCTGCATAGTAGTCTAATAGTCCTTTGTAACCGTTGCAGCCATGCTCTAGACTTTCCACGTATCTGTAGTGCTCTGTGAGGCAGTGGCCATAGTATTCACACTGTCTGCAGATGTCGCTTACATTCTCTTCAGGCTCTCGTCTTGCCCACTCTAAATAATCTTCAAATGTATCTAGCTCTAAAAAGTATTCTCTGTCCGCAGAATCGAATTCCAGAACACCAAACTTACCTGCAGGTGTTATGTAAACGTGATCGTTACTGAACGCGTTGTACTGCTGGGAAAGGCTGGCTTCTATCCTATCTATATTTACAAATTCAAACTGCTTGGGCACGGCGCTTTCAATCCATCGAATCACAAACTGCTCAAAGTCTCTGTGACTGACAGAATATTCATTGGCTTGATTGGTTGAATAGGGTTTTATTTCCACACTTTCTATACTTGCACAGGTATTGATTTCAGTGATCATCTTGTCCACGTCCATTTCTAAGACTCGTGGACTTGCGAGAATCAACACCGCGATAGGCACAGGACTCTGCAGCATGTTTTGATACACGCGCTGAGATTTTTCTCTTGCTTCGAAATCGTAGCTGACTGACAAATAGAAATCGTCTTCAAAGAAGCCCTCATGCAGCATCGAAAAGTTTGTAATGATATTGATCTTGTCTGAGTAGTGCCTGCGCACAACGTCGCGCAGTTCATAGAAATATTCTTTCTTTAGAGCTCCAATTTCCCCTCCGTAGAGGTCAATCCAGTCTATGTCGGTGTGCTGTTTTATTTCTCGTAGGCGAGCGTCTAGAACAGACAGATCTATTTTGTTCTGGTCAGCGAGTTGTTGCGAAGACAGATAGCAAAAGTCGCAGCGAAAGTTGCAGAAGTAGGTGGGATTGATACTAACTGTTATTGGATTCATTCACATATGGAGTAACTTCAACGTTACTCATTCCGTTTGCTTCTAAGATTTTAGGAGCAATAGACTTCATTAGTCTACAGTGTGCTTCTACTACGTTATGGCGCTTGAAGTCTTTGATTGTTTTGCGACAGCCGTTGCAGATATCAAACATTGGACAAGTCCAGCAGGCACGTTTCATTGAAGCAAGTTCGAAACTGTCTTGAAGAGGAGTTGAAAACCCTCCTTTCATTTCATAGTTAAAGTCGATTGATTTTTCTCTGTCGTCTCCGAATGCGCCACAGCTATAGTAATCGCCGCTGGGCTGCAGTGTTCTTATGCCTTCGTCGCATTTCCTGTTCTGCGGACAGGTAGTGCATCCTCCGCGCAGTCTCTGAGTCATCTGACGCGTATTGAATTCCCAGGGTGCTAATCCTGCTTGCCATATATCCAAATAGGTTTTGTATATTTTAGACAGCAGATAAGGTCGATCTTGATCACCACTGCTCATTGCATAGTTGAGTTTGCATTCTACGCCAACTTTTTTTCTGTTGAGATTATGGAGCGTGCCTTGAGGTTCCATGCCTTCGCTCATTTCAACTGCGAGTTCAACATTTTTCATTGCTGCCCAGTCGTTCATGTCTGTCATTACAGCTATGAAGTCGGGCCTATAGCCCACGTGTTCTAGCATAGCATCTGAACATCGCCAAAAGTCCTCAACTGTAAAGAGTGTTTTGTCACCTTTGAGCCGACCTTCTCCGTAGTTGAAACTTGTAGTGACGCCTACTCGGTCGTTGTTGAACAGGGGCGCCCATTTCTTGGGCTTTACTAGAAAAGGCCACAAATTAGTAGTGAGTGCGATACTGGTTTCATAGTCTCTTTCATCTAGCCAGTCTATGATTCGCCAGTAGTAGTCAGGATCCATCATGAGAGGATCGCCGCCGTTGACTATTATTGTATTTGTGTTGGGGTACCTTTCTAGAAACTGAAATATCTGATCATGTCCTAGTTCATCTGTTGCAGTGTCAGATATTTGCGTGCTAGAGCAAAACGTACATTTAAAATTGCACTGTTCAGTTGGTTTTATAATCAAGTCCATGCTATACTAGCTCATTTATGTAAAATTCAAAACTTAGTACTCTTCTTCGGCCGCTGTTGTGTGTTGCTCTGTGAAAGAAGTGCGTTGACTGATTAATCCAAACAAAATCGTTTTCTCTTGGCAGGACCTTGTAGTGTTCATTGTGGTTTTTGAATTCTATAGAGTTATCGTGAGTGCTAGTGTCGTCTATATACACTAAAATGTTTGTGTTCATATTCATTCCATCAACGAAATCATTATGCCAAACACACGAACCTTGATCTACGCCTTCCCACATTCCTTTGCCTTGCAATTTATAGTTTGCAAATATTTGACCTACTATTTTTTCACCTACAAGTCTGTGCAGTCTATCTAAGTCGGCATCTGTAGTAGTGTCTACAAATTGAATATCTTCGCCTATGTTCGGGTCATTACAATCAGGGAAATAACATTCTCGATAACTTCTAACATCTTCAAAAAACTCTCCAGTTACATAACCTTTTACGAAAAAGTCAGTTAAGTTCGGGCTTGCTGAATCCATATCTGTCCTCACATTCAACATGATAGTCGGTGTCTTTGATATTGTCAACGCCGCAGATTTCACAGATCTCTTTGTTGAGTGCGCGAATTTCTTCTTTGGTTGTTTTTGAATACGGTTCCATTAGCTCAACTATATCGAGATAATAATCATAGTGATCAGGATTGTCTACGTTTTCATTTGCTTTGCTCAACATGAGATTATAGAATTCCGCGCAGAGGTCGCGCTCCATACTGAGCTGTTTCTTTTTATCGTACAGTTCTTGTAGTCTATTCATTGGTGTTAAAATTAAAGCTTGCTACTCTACGTTGAACAGTGGTAGCACCTGCTTTGTGCCAAAATCCCCTTTGATTGCTAACCAAAAAAAGATCGCCCGCTTGAGGGTAAAACTCGTTTTCCTGCTTGCCGTACCTGAAACAGATATTACCGCCTGTGTCCGGCGAAGCATCGTCGAAATAGTAGAGGAAAAATATGTCGTATCCCTCCATAAAATCAGTGTGCCAGCCTTGATTGTCTTTGTCAACACCGTCCCATACATTATAATAATTATAGGTAGCATTGGGCCAGTGGGGACGCACGTATTTTTCTTCTAGATATCGCGCAAATGTTTCCATTCTCAAGTCAAGCGCGGGGTCGACGTCGTTCTTTCCATTGTCTCGTTGACGCTCTTCGTTGTTGAGCAAACGAAAGCTGTCTAGATCAATCAAATCCAACGCCGCGGCTTCTTTCAGCTGGTAATAACCACGTTGTTCAAATTGTTCTCGCATGTTTTATTTACCCAGCAATATAGATAGCACTTCTGATTTGATAATTGTGAAATTTAGATCTATCATATCGCAGATTGCGTCTACTCTAAATTTCCCCTGCAGTGTTCTAATCGATCTTGCTGGCGTGTTTGGATCAAATATGTCGTCTATTTCAGCTCTAATGGGCTTGAAATCCTCTAAACCGCTGATTACTGCATAGCATGCCTTGGCAAAATCCTGCGGAGATGCCACTTCTTCTACATGACCGTAGAAATTTTCCAGCAGATAATTGGTTGCGTTGTTCATAAACCACATTTCTTTTAGTTCCTCTTCGGTATATGAGTAGCAAGAAAGCATTGTCTTGAAATATGTTTTTTTGTCTTTGTACAGAGATTGCCAATTGTCTATGCCGTCTTCGTCTACGATATCAGAGTAGACTTCTACGGTTCGTATTTGATATTCCTTTTTATAATCAGGATCGTTAAGCGTGCTGTCAGGCAAAAACATGTAATCGTGCCTGAAGCTTCCCCACGCCTTAAAGTTCCAAATTATTTCAACTTCATTGTAAAAATCTTCTAGTGTACTTCCTGGCATTGCAAAAATAAGTTCTAGTGCAGGCACAGGAAATCCTTCCTCTCTGCATCTTTTTTCGATATGTCGACTTAGCTCTAACTTGTCTTGCGTTGATAAATCAACGCGTTGTGCAACTTTCATTGCTTCGTCGCTGATAGACTGTATTGACACTGTGGGTATTATAGAGATATATTCAGTAGCTCCCCACATATCTGTTCCGCCTTCTGAAACGCTGTGTTTTTCTGGACCTTTCCCTACAATACTAAACCATCTATCTATTAGACGTTTTCTCCTCTCTAAATTAGTAGATTTCATTGTAGAGATATCAGTGAGATTTAAGTTATTCTCCCAAGCAAATGCAAAAATTTCTAGATCCCTATCTTCAAAAGCACCAAAATTTGCATCTGTTAAGTATGCATCTCTAAAACCAGCACGCTTCAGCGCCAGAATATCTCTTTTTACAAGATCTATATCCTTCTTGATAATTTTGGTACCAGTACCTCCGCCCCACTCACAAAACACACATTGATATGGACAGCCCCGCGTGGTTTCAATCACCATAAAAGGTTCCATGTGATTGTTTTGTGCATAATGTAACATATCTTTCAGATAGTTAAAGTGCTCTTCATATACGCTGTATTCTGTGTTGATATCATGTTTTTTGCTAAGTGGACAGCGCAGTTCCCAACTGATTGAATTTAGATCTGGCTTGCCATTATTTTCAAAATAGCTGTCTATTAAATCCTCAACAAACGGCTCTCCTGGTTTCGTGGGTCGGCACACAAAATCGTAAAAGTCACGTGAATCCAAAAATTCCGGCTCGTTAGTGCCTATATGAGGTCCGCCTAACACTGTGATAGTCGTAGGTGAAGCCTGTTTGATGTGTTTGGTCAATTGGTCTATGATTGTGTAGTTCCAAGCGTAACTGCTCAACAGCACAATGTCCGCTGAAGATATCTCCTTGTATAGCTCTTCTATGCTTGAGTATGCATTAAATCTATAAGGCGCCGGCAGCCACTCCACTTTGTCAGCATATTTGCCAAAGTGGTTATAATGACTCTGGACCATAAGGTAAGTCATGTTATTAGCTAGACTCCAATCTGCGTGAGGCGGATTAACGAAAGCTATTTTAAGTTTTTCCACAATCTAGGCCTCATTATTTTTTGCGTCTGCATATCTAAAGGTCTGTTTGAATACGCATTCATCTAAGTCTTCTTCCGTGTACTTGTAATCTGCTTTGATAAAACAAGTAAACGGGCAGCGAGAAAAATATTCGCATTCAAAACAGTTGTATTTTTCAAAGAAATTCGTAACAATCTTGTCAGTCCCTAGATCTTTTGTTTTTCCGTCCTTGAGATAAGCAGCACCGGAGCAGCCGCTTGGTACTGAGTTGTCCTGTAGAATTGTGGTGTTATTGCCTCGAGTGCAGGTCATTTTCATTGTGGATTTTGGTGTTACAAAATGTTCAATATTTAGACACCTCGGATAGCGATCCACCAAACATTTGTAGAATTCTAGAATTTCGCTTTCTTTGGGCATCAACAGTGTGTTCACAGTGTGTGTTTGCGTAGGCCAGAGGCTGTCCCAGTCAATTAGAAAGTTATCATAGAGATAGTCAAAATAATCATCCCCTTCCCTTACTGCTTTCATGCTAGGAGCACTCATAACACAGGAAACCACAGAAATTCTATCTTTGAAATATTCTATGTTGTTTTTGAATTGCGTGAGATCAGATCGGCTGAATCTTCCTGTGCTGTCGTAGCTGGTGCTGATTTGTAGATTGTTTCGTTCTAAAAAATCGTATACCATTGCGCTGTTGGAAAACACCAGATTGGTAACAAAATTAGGTACTATTTCTTTGGTAGGGTCTATTACGCCCTCTGCAACACTGTCTATAAATTCTTGATAAACGTTAAGGTAGCCGCTGTCTACAAATCTATCCTGAAATACTTCGCCGCCCATGATGTGAATCTTAAAGTATTTGGTGCTGTTATTGCTGTTGATCCAATCTACAACATAGGGAACTTTTGACTTGATGTTTTCGGGCGTGCTGTAATCAAGTGTGGCATGGTCTTGCGGACACATCACGCACTGCAGATTGCAGTTTTCAAAAAGTATTACGATAACTTCTGCAAAGTCGATAACCTTGGATTGAATGACGTCGTATATCTCAGTCATTGTCCGCCCTGTTATACAACCGAGTGTTTTGATAGAAAGTCGGTGTCGCCTAATTTTTTTGCTGTGAGCAAAGCTTCAATGAAATAGTGGTTAACTGTTTCCAGGTCAATTGAAAAAAATGATCCTGCTTCGTGTTCAAAAGTGCTTTCTGTTTCGATTATGGTATCCAAAAGTTCGTCTGAGAAGTCAGTCACTACGCCAAGGAAATCAAGTTTGTTGATATCCGATTTTACGTAGGCATATGCAGACTCTTCTTGCAAGATACTGCCAGAGATGAGAGTAAAATCCTTAAACGCTTGAACATCTGCTGGTGTGATGTTAGAGAGTTTTACATTGTCTCCTGCACTTGGCGTATACATTGTTTTTTTGTTCCAAATCCTGTCGTTAATAAACAGTTCGCCGAATCTAGACTGGTCTTGGAATATTGTGGTCAAATTGCTCCAATCGTAATCTTTGTCTAGATTCAATTTCTCTGCAAATCTCTGTCTAGTAAAGTGAGTAAAAAATATTTCTTTGAGTTCGTAGAGGTGCTTTTCAAGATCCTTGGATATCAATGGTGTAAGACTTGCTTTTAGCTCTTGCTTGGCACTGCCGTTGCAAAGATAACTGGCCAAAAGCCCTTCAACGCTGATATCGGAAAGATATTTGCCTAGGAATTCTTCGCGTCCAACAGGTGTAGCCGATTTAAATTCGCTGTCAAAGCTGCTGGTGTCTATGCTGAATGCTGTGTCTGTGGTTGCAAACCTATTGGCTCTTGCAGATTCGAACGTATAGAATTTAGACAAGCTGTTATCCAAATACAGTTTTGCTGACTCGCTGTCTATGTTTCTAAATGTAAGTTTGTACCAGTAGGCAATGATTTTTACAAATGCACTGTCGTCAGCATAAATGATAACCCTTTTTTGACTGTTTTCACAGAACTCTGCAAGAGTGGTGATCATGTCTGTGATGTCACTGTAATCTTTGTCTGCGCCAACGATGTCGGTGATGTCTTTGCTGTAATTGATCAGTAAACCGTGTTCTACAGTGATTGAATTCAAAGGTTTGATACCGTAGTTTTTGGATATTACTACTCTGTCTAGATCAATATCGATAGCCCTGTCCGATGTTAGATATACTTTTTTAAGCAGATGTAGCATTTTTTAATTCCTCGATATCTCTGTGTTTTGCATTCACATAACTATCTGCGTCAACTTCATTGTTGGCAATACCCCAGGTCAATAAAAACATTGGGTTGTTTTCATTTGCCCAAAAACTGTAGAGATTGTGCCCTTTGAACATGTAGTCGTCAAAATAGTGAGTGTAGCACTGTAGATTTGATTCGTCTATGTTTGCGAACCAAACGTAAAATTCCGTGTGTTTCAACAGCGAAACAAAGTTAATGCCTGTTAGATCGTCTGTGGAATTTTTTGGATATGATTCCACGTGTTCGGTTAGCTCTGGAGCGTTGACGGTATAGAGATTGTACAAGCTAAGACTGTCCAGCCGTTGACTCCACTCGCGTAGTATATCTTCGTTGTCAGCGATAAAAGCGGCGTAATCCTCTGTCTCTCTAATGCCTTTGTACTCGAACAGGATCTTTATTGCTTCTAGTTCTAGACTGGGCACGCTTACAATACTAGTAGAATGAAAGTATTCTCTAAGAAATTCACCGTCGAAATTAACAATGTCTATGGGCAAGTCTAAATTGCCTACGTATGTGAGAAGTTTGCTGCCCTGAAGTTCGCTCTGCTCGTAGTCAACCACAAATTCTATGGTTTTATCTGCAAAATATTCCTTGAGATGTTGAATATCGATAGGCGCAGTTGTTTGAATAACCTTCATTATCTTCTACCTCTCGAACTGTGGCAGCTTGAATGGCAGCTTGAATGACATACGTTGATCTGTATGGTTGCTGTGTCGTCTCTTCTGCTTTGATATGCGCTTCTAAGATTTGAAAAATATGATTCTAGATTGTTTTCGCTAACGGTCTGTCCACTTGAAACGCCTGCGTTGTTGACACTGCCGATGCTCTCTCTATAGCCGGTGCTGAGGTGGGCCTTTTCTGTTTCGTCAAAAGCAACCCCTGGACTGCCTCTGCTGCCTCTGTTGCCGCCGCCGCCGTCTACGAATAGAATAGCTCTGAGATTTCTTATGTTAGTATAGGTAGCAGTTTCTGCTTCCAGAACAGATCTAATATTACTGGCGTCAATTTGGCTGCCTGCGATGTTGCCTCCGCTTATGCCAATAGAACGTCCGCCAGTGCTTCCTGCAAAATTTGACGCAGGCATTTCGTCAAAAGGCAAATCGTTTGTGCCCCATACAATGCCGCTGTTTGCGTTGGCAGTAACGTAGTCCTCAAATCTGTCTACTATGTTTTGTTTTCTAATCGGGTCTGTTAGGCTTGCCATTGTTTGTCTCTTTGAGTTTCTTTATCGAGCTGTATCATAAGTGATCTAGGACTTGCGCACTGAGTGCCCTCCCATTCCAACTGATGACAGTCTCCGCCACAGTATTTATACACAGGGCACTCCAGGCAGAGAGAATTTCCGGCTGCTTCGCAGGCAATAATGCCTATCCTTTTGGGTGCAAACAGTAGATCATAAATTGGCATGTCTAGGTGTCCATAGTGATCTTCAGGTGCAGAATTGGGACAGCCTGCGATAGTTCCGTCTGCGTTGATAGTAAAAAGTTTTTGCTCACAATCCCTGCACCATGTGCCCGCTTTTGTAAATCCGTGTTCGAACTTGGCATAGATGTTTTCCATGAAACTGTTGTCAAACCAGCTTCTAGTATCGTACTCTACAATCTGTTCGTGCATTTTTAAGAACCAATCGTCCATTTCTTTGTTTGTGGGAAAGATGTGAAAATTTCTAAGCGCGTGGCCGTTTTTAGTTACTCTTTCTATGTCCATTTCCTGGACGCCCAAGCGTTTGACATAGCGCATGAGATCAATTGGTTCCATGTCTACGACGTCTCTCGTCAAACTCACAAAAAGTTTTATTTCAACTCCTCTGCTCAATAAAGTGCGTATATTACTTTCAAACAGTTCTACTTGCTTGGCGTTGTCAAAGCGTATTTTTGGGTCCCAGCTGGTGCCTATTCTTCCGCCCAACACTGTGTCTATGAATTCTAGTTTTTCTTCTGTGAGTTTGTGTACCAAGTTTGTAGTGCATCCCCAGCTAGCGTCTGGCCAATACTGTGATATTTCGTTGTAGGCACGCCACATGTCTTCGAGAGGTGCTAGAAAAGGCTCGCCGCCGTGAAATTCAATGTGTAGATCCGGCCGGTGAGTCATGCTTTCTGCCATGCGTTTGAACCAGTCAACGGTTTTGTCTACATCAAAATAGATCTTGCGTCCAAACTTGCCGCTGGTAAAACAATGGTCACAATTTAGATTGCAGGTTTCAGTGGTTTTGAGATAAACCATCATGTGTTGCTTGGGTGCTGTCATTGTTCGTGTCCTATTGAAAGCATTACTGAAGAATATTTGTTTGTTGCTTTATGGGGTGTTCCAGCAGGTATATAGATACTATGTCCTTCATGTACGTCTATTTCTTTGCCTTCCACAATCATGGTTTTCGTGCCTTCAAGACATTTTATTTCTAGGTCAACTGGATCAGTGTGTTCAGCGAAACTTGCAGCTCCTCGTGGACTGATAAAACAGTGCACCGTGCCTGGCAAATATTCTGTGAAATAGTTTTCTAGACCTTCTACCTTGACTGTGTGTTTTCCCCAGGCAATGAAGTAGTCTACTAGCAAAACATCAATGACGTTGTCTCTGCCTTGATGATCGATGTATACGGCTCTAGTACCATTTTTTAAGAAATCTAACATAGGACGTGTATTTATAAGTCTGGCCTGTGAGAAAAATAATTAAAGAAACCGCGCCTGTTAAATACACATATGATCGACAGCAGACCATTCCAAGACAAAATTGATCAGCTCAAACAAGAAGGCAAATACCGTGTTTTCAATGACATACTGCGAGAACGCGGCAAGTTTCCCAAAGCTATTTGGTACAGCAAGTATGCTATCAAAGAGATTGTAAATTGGTGCAGCAACGACTACCTAGGAATGGGGCAGAACAGTGTGGTCATAGACGCAATGCATACTGCTCTCAGTCAAACAGGTGCAGGCAGTGGCGGAACTCGAAACATAGGGGGTACTTCGCATTATCACGTTGCTCTAGAAAGAGAATTGGCCTGTCTGCACAGCAAGGGCGGTGCGCTCCTGTATTCGTCTGCATACGTCGCAAATGAATGGACGCTGGTGTCTCTTGCAAAAATAATTCCAAATATTGTATATCTCAGCGACAGAAAAAACCATGCCAGCCTTATCCAGGGCATGAGACACAGTGGTGCAGGCAAAAAGATATGGCAGCACAACGACACAGCTGACCTAGAAAACAAGCTCATAGAAGCTGTTGGGGAAGGTGCCACACCATGCATTGTGTTTGAGTCTGTCTACAGCATGGACGGCGATGTGTCTCCTATCAAACAAATCTGCGACTTAGCGGACAAGTACCAAGCAATAACATACATAGACGAAGTGCATGCTGTTGGTTTGTATGGCACGACCGGTGCAGGCCTCTGCGAACACCTAGGAGAGCACCGCATAGACATAATTAACGGCACGCTGGGCAAGGCTTTTGGCGTCACAGGCGGATATATAGCAGGGAACGCAGTTGTCATAGACGCTGTCCGCTCTGTGGCGTCGGGCTTTATTTTTACGACCAGCCTAAGTCCTGTGATATGTGCAGGTGCTCTTGCAAGTGTTAAATATCTCAGAGATCACAATGAATTGAGGCTGAGTCATCAAGAGCGAGCACAAACGCTGACCAGTCTATTGAAAAACAGGGGTATAGAAGTTCACGAAAGTGCGTGCACACACATTGTTCCTGTTATGATAAGAGATGCATTTGCATGCAAAGCAATCAGCGACTCACTGTTGGACAACTATGGTATATATGTGCAAAGTATCAACTACCCTACCGTCGCAGTAGGAGAAGAAAGGCTAAGATTTGCTCCAACGCCTTATCATACTGATTCTATGATGAACAATTTGGTTGACGCACTGATAGAGGTAATGAATGAACACAGTTAAAAAGAGTTTGTATATCACACTGGGAATAGTCTGTGTGGGCATGGCCTATGTGGGCTTTGTGCTGCCGGGCATTCCTTTTAGCATCTTCCTAGTAGCTGCTGCTTGGGCTTTTGCAAAAAGTTCGCCTAGGCTGCACAACTGGCTATATAATCACCCTTGGTTTGGAGAGTTTTTGACCAACTGGACCAAACACAAGGTTTTTCCCAGCAAGGGCAAATACGCAATGCTTGCGGTCATGGCGTCAAGTTTGGCATTTCTTTGGTTTTCAACCAACAACATAGCTGCAGTTGTTTGGAGCAGCAGCTTCATGGCACTGGTAGCAGTATGGGCATGGCGTTTTCCCGGCAGCTTGGCAGAGCATGAGAAGCGCAAAAAAGCTGGCAAACGCATAGGTTGGTTAAAGTAGTCAACCTATTAGGTTAGAAATGTTTCCCAACTTGGGTGCCGTATATCAAAGTCAAGCTGTTTGCGCTTGTTGGCCAACTCATAGTAGTCGGGCTGTCTAGGCTGCACTTTGGGTCTGGGTGTCAGGCTGTTGCCTTTGTTGGCATTACAGGGTGCGCAAGCTGTTACGATGTTTTCCCAGTTGGTTTTGCCGCCTCTACTAACAGGCACGACATGATCCAAAGTCAGCTGGGACCTCTGCAGACGTGTGTCGCAGTATTGACAGGTATAGAAATCTCTCAAGAAGATGTTGGTTTTGCTGAAGCGCGGATTTTTGCTGCGCTTCATCATTTGTTTCAACATAATCACGGCGGGGACTTTGGTTTCCCAACTAGCACTGCGCACGATCCAATCATCGTACCATTCCAGCACACTGACTTTGTCTAGCCACATGTAGGTTATGGCTTCTTTCCACTGGATTGCGCTCAGAGGAAGGTAGGAAATAGGTTGTCCATCTGCATTGAGTACTAGTGTATCCAAGTCTAACCTCTTGCCTTTATTGTAATAACACTGCAAGTGAAAATATTTATTTCGACAATTTACACAGTAGTATAAGACAGCACACACTCAATGTCAACAAGCGGTGTTGGTGCGGACACGCCTAGCGACAGTAAGTGTCGACGACCGATATCAATTAGATATAACTGTCGAATAACTGTTGGCCACAAAGCTGAAGTGCCTTGTACCACTGATCTACGTATTCGCTGTCAAACACTATTCCGTTGTTGGGCTGAGCTATTTGCCACCCTTTGGGCGAGTTGATTTCTACCTCCAGCTGGCCTGGCGCCCAAGCACAGATGCCTGCAAACAGACGCCACTCAGTGGGTTCGTTGCCCATTGCTATCTTTTCAAACATAAAGTTGTCACTGGAAATAGCAAGTGAATTGCCTATGGGCTTGGTGTTTGAACTGTACCAATCGCTGCTGTGCAGCAGTACAATAGCTGTTTGATTGACAGGACCGCCTTTGAACACACAGTCACCGCCTGCGTAGTCAAAGCCTCGATCCAGCATGATATCGCTCACAGGACAGGTAGTCGCTGCATTCAACACGATGCCTGATGAGCCGTTGTGGTCATGTTGGTACACATAGACCACAGATCCAGCGAAAAAGCCAGATTCCATGTCGGGATGCGCAACCAGCAGTTTGCCAGAATAATCATGCAGCACAGCGTGGGTTTCTCTCATGACCAATCAGGCAGCGGACCGCCGTGCTCTTTGCCTTTGATTTTCTTTCCGCCCACTTTTACTCGACGCTTGCCTATCTTATGGCTTTTGCCACCCGTGCGAGCAACCAAGCCTCGGCTTTTGCAGCTGGCCAGCCAACTCGCGCTCATTTCATCGTTGGGCGTGTTTTTGCAGTAGCTCTTAGAGGGCTCTGCTTCGTCCAGATTTTGTGTTATTTCTCGTATTTTCATTCTAACGGTATTTATCCGCGGGGTTGGCAAATTCTCTGTTTTTCTGTTCACACAGTCTAAAGGTAAGAGCTCGTCTAGGGCCTTTGGTTGTATTGATGCAGACCTCGCCAGATTTTTCATGTATTTCTATTTTCGTAATTTCCGCACGTTGGTCCTGTGGGCCAACAAGAATCTCTTGCCCCAATTCTAGATTGAGCTGAAGGTTTTTTACTTTCATGGGAGGTCTCCTCTTGATTGTCAGCGAACGCTGTACACGTATTTACCTGGTTTGCCAAAACTGATGACAGCAGCCCACAGAGCATGTATACTATATGCACAGTGTGAACCAAAGGAGTCCTACTGTGAAAAAAATACTGAGCCTTGCAGCCCTGTGTGCTGTGCTCGCAGGCTGTGCGGGCGTTGACTACTACCCCAACAGCACTCAAGGATACACCCACTACGACCCATGCACGCGCTGTGGCGAGAGCTGGCAAAGGCTGCCCAACCCTGCTTTCAACGCAATCCACATCGCAGATCACGCGGAATGGCGGAGCAACCGCAGCCGCAGACAGAGCCTGGCTCGGATGTATGGGCCCGACTGGGCCGAACAGTTGCCAGAGCTTGATCAGCGCTATGCTCTAGACGAGCTTGACACAGCGGATAATTGATCATACAATGCTCACTGATATGTCAAACCAAGGAGAACACTCAGCCATGCAGCCCACATCTTCAAGATTTCGAGTATGGGTAACCAACAAATGGTTTGAACACAAAGACGAAGCCGAAGCTTGGGGGAGCGAACCCTGTGGAACGCCACAGCAGTACTTTCTCAAGTACCGATGGTTTCTCAAAACACTCTACAAACATCAACTCAAACAGGAGAAAACACAGTGTTAGACCTCGCCGAACTACTGGACCACAAACGAGAATTCTACAGTCAGGACACGTCACAGGACAATCCCAACACACTTGCTGGGTTTTCGGGAGAATGGGCAATTAGAGACCATTCACTGATTCCACAGGCTCTGTTGGACTACTTAACAGAACGATTCAACACCCAAAAACTGTCTCGGGTGTCAATTGAAGACATCAATTCAGCTCTCAACGAACTGTGGGAGGGTCCTGGCAGCATGGCCAAGCTTGCAGCAGCACAGCAGGAACTGCACAGAGCTCGACAGGCGTAGCTGTGGCGCCGTGGGACCCTGCGACGCAGGCCAAGCGAAAGCAAAGTCTTTTGCAAGTGCTGGCGGGTGATCTGCCAGAGGACACTCGAAAGATCTGGCTAGCGCACCTAGAAAACCTTGCTGCAACAGAGCAGGAATACAACACGCGAGTGCGAGAAGTATACAAAAACCACAGCCAGGAGATTGTGAAATGAAAGACAACTATGATTGGCAGATGCTGCCTTCAGGTGCGTTTTGTGCTGTCGTGCCCAGCACGGACTATAGCCTGCACACGCACAGCCAACTGGGCCATCTCAGCACACTGGACCGCAGGGTTGAAACCGCACAGGACTGCGAAGCGGCGCGTGAGTTGCTAGAACGAGTGATCCACAGAGACTAAGTACACACATGAACGAAGATAGACCACACTACACTCTAGACAAAGAAACCCACGAGCTCGTAGAAGCCGCGCTTAACTGCCTTGTCAGTCTCGCAGATGCACAGATCGACGAAACCAGCAGAGACGGTCTGCTTGCGATCACAGACACTCTCGCAGACACGTTTGGCGTGGACAGAGTCAGTGTTGAAGTACATCGCACCGACAGTGGCGAAGAAATCATCTATCGGCCGCCCAGAGACTTGTTTGGTGACGACGAAGACGGAGCCGACGACAGTGGAAACAATGATTAAGCAGTTGGCAGCTATGTCCACAGCAATGATTATCACAGTGCTGTTTGCTTTTGCATATTTGGTTGCAACTGCAGTGGGCGCAGACAGGGCGATGGCTGTGTTATGCAGCCTAGTTGTGTGCCTAGCTTTTGTGCCCACGACGTGGCGGTTCTGCCTGCGAGAAGCACAGAATCACAACCTCTAACAGATAAATTCCAAACCACGAGGACAGCACTATGCTGAAAGAAAAAACAAAACAAGAACGTCAGTGGGAACTAATGGTAGCAAGGTTCTCTGAGATTCCCCAGGAACGCAAAACTGCAACAGCAGAAAACCTACGCTGGTTCCTACGAAACGCTGCGGTGCTGCTAGACAAACACCCAGAAGCACAGGACTGTGTGTATTTTGCACAGAAGGCTCTAGGTGATCGATAATGCTGCTGCCGCTAGGAATATACTGGTCACAATTCATACCAATCTCGATCACCTGGATCGGCTTATCTACGCTAGGGCTATTGGACTTATGAGCATGGAAAAAATAGAACAACTGGAACAGGAACTTCTCGAAGAGTTTGCCAAACTGTGGCTGGATCTTGAGTCAGAGGACAATCGCAATCATGTGCTGCTGGCAGAGATGGAGTCGCCCGAGTTTGCTCAACAGCGGCAGAGAATTCGAGAAATGATTTCAAGCGGCGAACTCGCACTGCCCGGTGTCAACGACAGTGAATAACGATGTGTTTGCTGAAATATTCATGATGGTAGGCGCCATACGAGAAGTTTCTCTACCGGTAGATCACACAGCCTGCGATGCATTGTGCGCTCAGTGGATGACAGCAGGCATCTATGAATTCTGATTTGGTAAGAGAAATCGACAGATTTGTCGCTGAGCTGGTTTTTACACAGTTTGCACCTAGAACTGTCGTAAGCTGTCTGCAGATAGAACACCTCATAGGCAGGCTAAGATCTCAGCAGGCGGAACAGCAGTTTTCCAATCCCCGTGCTGGGTCGTAATCCCTACTCTATCTCTCGAGAAACGGAAATTCTCATCGGCATGACAAATCTCATCATGCAGTCTTG
>Ga0102930_1000280_pt1 | contig 17287 bp, 9 predicted proteins | sample SalPon1_B_H2O_MG_FD_84514 | JGI IMG/M metagenome (GOLD analysis project Ga0102930, IMG submission 84514) | Salt pond water microbial communities from South San Francisco under conditions of wetland restoration - Salt Pond MetaG R1_B_H2O_MG | ecosystem: Environmental > Aquatic > Non-marine Saline... | reverse complement strand
GTTCTATCGATCTTGTACTATAGCAAGGTATTATAAAATTAAGATCTCAAATCGTTCATTATAAGTACAAAGCATGGGTTTTATGAATTTTAAATCGGACAACAATGATAAATAATTAAAGATCAATATATCCGCATTGAATTAAAATAAAATAGTGGAGTCGGGGAGACTCGAACTCCCGTCCAAACAAGTAATTCAATGAATTTCTACACGCTTAGTTTACTTTAGATTTTCGACTTCAAGCCGGTAGGAAACAACCCACTTCAAGCTTAGTTCCTATGATTTCGCAGTAAGGACGGAACAAACTTACCGCTAGATTTACTTTCCGGTGCCTCTATACTGAACGCCGCAAATCAAGGCTTTCAAGAGACATCATGGTCCCGACCTTGTCGAGATTAAGCGTATCCTACTTTACTTCAGACTACGCAGCCATGGCGTAATTATTCTCGCCGTTTAAAAAAGATGAATCACGAGATTTACGAGCCATAACTCAGCGCTCGGCGTGCTTAACACTCAATTAGTCTTGCTGTCTAAACCAAATCGACCCCAATATTTCAATGTACTTTTGCAAAAATACCTATTTGCAATAAAATTTCAATCAATATAGGACAAAAATCACGCCTTTTATTATTAAAAATTTATTTTCGCAGAAGATCATAAGTCATCTTATAAACAAATAAACATATCAATGAAAATAGGAATTATCAAAGAGCGCAAGTCACCGCCAGATCGAAGAGTAGTATTTACACCACAACAATTAAAATCATTGACAGAAAAATATGACAACTTGTCTTTTGTTGTTGAACCTTCATCTATTCGCATTTTTAATGATGAACAATATCAAGAGGCAGGAATTGAAGTGAGTAAAAACCTTGAGGATTGTGATGTTTTTCTTGGTGTTAAGGAGGTTCCTATTGATGCGTTGATTCCGAATAAAAAATATTTTTTCTTTTCTCACACCATTAAGCAACAGCCCTATAATCGGCAACTTCTACAGGAAATATTAGCTAAAAATATAAGCCTATATGACCATGAAGTGATAAAAAATGAAAATGGTTTAAGGTTAGTCGGTTTTGGAAGGTATGCCGGACTTGTGGGTGCTTATAATGGTTTTCGGGCTTATGGAAAAAGACATCAACTTTTCAATTTACCCAAGGCAGAACAATTAGATGATCTGGATGCTTTAAAAGGAGAGTTAGATACCATTCAGTTACCACAATGTAAGATATTACTTACCGGTAATGGTAAAGTAGCTAAAGGTGCTAAGGAAATACTTAATCATCTAAAAATTAGAGAAGTATCGGTAGAAGATTATTTGCATCACGATTTTGGTGAAGCTGTGTTTTGTCAAATTGGCGTAAAAGATTACAATATACATAAGGACAAAAAAGCATTTTCATTTGAAGAATTTGTTCAAAATCCGGAAAATTTCAAATCAAACTTTAGAAGATTTTCTAAAAAAACAGATTTTTTTATTGCCGGTCATTTTTATGCAGATGGCGCACCTTATCTATTTACCAGAGAAGATGCGAAACGTCAGGATTTTAGAATTAATACCATCGCCGATATCAGTTGCGATATAGATGGACCAGTAGCATCAACTATTAGACCATCATCAATAGAATATCCATTTTATGGCTATGATCCACAAAATGAAGAAGAAGTAGCTTTTGACAATCCTGAAGCTATTACAGTGATGGCAGTTGATAATTTACCTTGTGAATTACCTAAAGATGCGAGTGAAGGCTTTGGTGAAATGTTTGCTACTCATGTTATACCTGCATTTTTTAACAATGATAAAGATGCTATTTTAAGTAGAGCCAAAATGACTGAAAACGGAAGTTTAACTAGACCGTTTAAGTATCTTGAAGGCTACGTAAGTAATAAATAATTAAATATTAGTCGTGTCCGACTAAGGTATGAGGTATGGGATATGAGATGTGGGATGTGGGATGTGAGATATGAGATTGGAGACTCAAGATTCAAGATAAAAGAATCAAGACTCAAATAACTCTATATTAATTAAGTAAATCTTGTAAAAGCCGTTTATTAGTTTTCTATCATACACCTACTTTAGCAGGGTGTTATAAAATTAAGCAGCTCAAATCACTTATCATAAGTAGAATTTATTGATTTTAATCGGACATAATGACTAAATATATTGAATGGAATTACGTTGAAGCTTTATTTTACCATCATTTTCTAGTTTTTTTAGTAATCGGGATATCACAACTCTTGAAGTGTGAAGATCATCAGCTATTTGTTGATGGGTGTTTTTAATTAAACCATTTTTACTAAACTTTTGCTTTTCAGTAAGGTAATGAAGTAAGCGTTCATCCATTTTTTTAAAAGCGATATTGTCTAAGCTTTTTAATATCTCGTGCATTCTGTCATTATAACTTTTAAAAATGAAATTTCGCCAGGATTTGTATCGGGTGAGCCATTCTTCCATCTTTTTAATGGGTAAAAGTAATAATTCGGCATCGGTTTCTGCTATGGCGATGATTTCGCTTTTTTTGTTTGCCATACAGCAGTCCATCATCATGGTACAAGTTTCAGATCTATCTAGAAAATAGAGCAATAATTCATATCCTTCACCGTCTTCTCGCATAACCTTTATAGTGCCACTGATAACCAAAGGCATTGATCGTATATATTCTCCAACATTCACCAGGTTTTCGCCGCTTTTCACCGATTTGATTCTACCGTATTTTTCCATTTCATCTAACAACTCCTTTTCAAATAAAAAACCAAAATGTTCTTTGATGATTTCCTCCATTTTTTTTAGCATAAAAATAAACAATTCTTTCTAGTTAGTGATTCAATTATAAAAACTTACTGACATTAAAATTTTACTTAACACTTGTTAAAATTAAAAATAAGTCTTGGTATACAGCTTTCATATCATTAATTTAGCACAAAATAAATCAGATGCTGGACAAGACAAATGTACATGAGCAATTGACTAAAGTTAGGGACAAGTCTTCAGTTGATATTCTTTCAGGGGTAAAAGAATTTTTAAATCAATCTTATGTCGCTTCTCTAAGTAGTGATGATGTAAAAAGGGCAAAAGGAGTTGTAAATGATTTAAACTTTGACCGATTAGAAAGTCAGCATATTTACCATATAAGCCAAATTGAGAAGATATGTGTAAATTATAGATTGCGATTTTTAGATGCAAAATATTATAAATCTGATATTCCGCAACAAGGTTTGGCTAAAATAAGCTACCTTAACAATGAACACAATACTGAATTAAAAGGCTTTAAAATTATGGCGCCTTCAAAGTTATTTAAGCTTGAAAATGCTGATGATCCGTTATTATTTGCACCCATCGGCAATGGTTATTATTATTTTATCCACAAATGGGGAAATGACTTACATCCCCTAAGAAAAATGATGATGTGGCCGTTTAAAAATCTGGAAAATTTTATGTTGGTAACATTTTTATTCTCAATCTTTTCAACCTTTATTATAGCAGAAACATTTATGAACAATGCCTCTGGATCAGAATACTTCCTACTTTTCTTATTTATGTTTAAATGGATTGTTGCCATTGCTATGTATTACGGTTTTGCAAAAGGTAAGAATTTTAGTGAATCCATTTGGAAAAGTAAGTATTATAATGCCTAATATTCCATGCAAACGAATATATTTGAACCCGTTCGTTTGAACGGGTTTTTTAATTAAATAAAGTGTCAATTTAGTATACAAAAGAATGAAAATAGAAAATCTTCAAGAAATCACTAATAAGTATGATTGCCCCGCTTATGTTTACGATGCCGAAAAAATGATAGCACAATATCAGAAATTAGAAAATGCGTTTTCATCAGTTGAAAACCTAAGAATTCATTATGCGGTAAAAGCTTTGTCTAATATATCTGTATTAAAATTATTTAATAACTTAGGAAGCGGTCTGGACACGGTTTCTATACAGGAAGTTAAATTAGGACTCAAAGCTGGTGTTCCTGCTGAAAAAATCATCTTTACTCCAAATGGAGTTGCTTTAAGTGAAATTGAAGAAGCTGTTGATTTAGGGGTGCAAATCAATATTGATAATTTAATTATGCTGGAAGAATTCGGCACCTTACATCCGGATGTTCCGGTTTGTATAAGGATGAATCCTCATGTTATGGCAGGTGGAAACACCAATATATCAGTAGGGCATATAGATTCAAAATTCGGAATATCCATTCATCAATTGCCACACATTTTACGAATAGTTGAAAATACCTGCATGAATATTAATGGTATTCACATGCATACCGGAAGCGATATTTTAGATATTGATGTATTTATTCATGCTGCGGAAATTCTATTTGACGTCGCTAAAAATTTTGATAACCTTGAGTTTATTGACTTTGGAAGTGGATTTAAAGTGGCTTACAATGACAATGATATTTCAACCGATATAGAAGAATTAGGAGAAAAACTCGGAAGTCGATTTGAAGATTTCTGTAAAGAATATGGCAAAGATTTGGCACTGGCATTTGAACCCGGTAAATTTTTAGTTAGTGAATCCGGATATTTTTTAGCCAGAGTCAATGGGGTTAAGCAGACCACTTCAACGGTATTTGCTCAGGTAGATTCCGGTTTTAATCACTTTATCAGACCTATGTTTTATGGATCAAAGCACGAAATAATCAATGTTTCACATCCTAATAGAAAGCCTAGGTTTTATTCAGTAGTGGGCTATATTTGTGAAACCGATACTTTTGCTAATAATAAACTCATAAGTGAAATTTCAGATGGTGATGTCCTTGCATTTAAAAATGCCGGCGCTTATTGTTTTACCATGTCGAGTAATTACAATTCCAGATTTAGACCGCCTGAAATTTTATGGTACAATGGCCAATCTTATCTGATTAGAAAAAGAGAAGAGTTTGATGATCTTGTTAAGAATCAAGAAGTGATTGACATTAAAATTGATCAGTCTACACTTCAAGTCAAGGAATAAACCTATGCTTTTTCATTTTTTTATTATTTATTATCATGATATGATAAAAGTTGTAAGACTACTCCGCTGTTTAAAACAAGAATTAAGCCTAAGTGTTAAATTTATATCGATAAATGTATAGTTGTAATTTAAACATCAAAAAATCTTCAGGACTGTAATCTAGTAGTTTTTTACAACTGAGATATGAGATTTTAGATGAATATTAAATAAATCAATTTCAAATTTTTAACTATGAATAGGATAATGAATCATTCTTAAATCAAATTGATTTAATAGTAATGTGTATAACAACCTCTCTTTGCACTGATCATTAGGAGATATGATTTTTTTATTCAGAATACAATGATAAAAAAACTCAGACCGATAATAAGGTCTGAGTTTTTATGAATTTAACGTGAGATTTACTCTTCTTCGTTTTTATTAACTTGTTTCTTTTTAATAGAAATTTCTAATTCGTCTTTACCATCTAGGTAATCCATTTTGATATGATCACCTTGCTGTATTGATGAATTAACAATTTCCTCCGCCAAGGCATCTTCAATATATTTTTGGATAGCTCGGTTGAGCGGCCTGGCACCATATTTTCTGTCAAATCCTTTATCAGCAATAAAAGACTTAGCTTTATCGCTTAACTCAAAGGTATATCCCATATCTTCAATGCGTTGATATAATATGTTGAGTTCAATTTCAATTATTTGATTAATAGCTTCTTTTTCCAGCGCATTAAATATGACAACATCATCAACTCTGTTTAGAAATTCCGGTGCAAAAGCTTTTTTTAAGGCACCTTCAATAACCTTTTTACTATTTTCTTCCTCTTGCGATCTTTGTGCATGAGTACCAAAACCAACGCCGGTGCCAAAATCTTTTAACTTCTTAGCACCAACATTTGAAGTCATGATAATAATCGTGTTTTTAAAATCGATTTTTCTACTCAAACTATCCGTTAATTGCCCATCATCAAGCACTTGTAATAACATGTTAAACACATCCGGGTGAGCTTTTTCAATTTCATCTAATAAGATTACCGAATAGGGTTTTCTTCTTACTTTCTCCGTTAATTGCCCTCCTTCTTCATATCCAACATATCCCGGAGGCGCACCAATTAATCTTGATACTGCAAATTTTTCCATATACTCACTCATATCTAATCTGATAATGGAATCATCATTATCAAAAAGCTCTCTGGCAAGTACTTTAGCTAATTGGGTTTTTCCTACACCGGTTTGTCCTAAGAATATAAATGAACCAATAGGTTTGTTAGGATCTTTAAGTCCGGCACGATTTCTTTGAATTGCTTTTACAACTTTAGACACGGCTATATCTTGACCTATAACTTTAGATTTAATCGTTTGCGGTAAATCAGCTAATTTATTGCCTTCCGTTTTAGCTATACGTTTCATAGGAATACCGGTCATCATTGAAACAACATCTGCAATATTATCTTCCCGAACCGTAATTTTGTTTTCTTTAGATTCCCGTTCCCATTCTTCTTGAGCAGTAGCAAGTTCATTTTCTAATCTTTTTTCATCATCTCTTAACTTAGCAGCTTGCTCATATTCTTGCTGTTTTACAACGGTGTTCTTCTTAGCTCTTATTTCTTCTAAATTTGCTTCTAAATCTAAAATCTTTTGAGGAACATTAATATTTGTAATGTGTACTCTAGATCCTGCTTCATCTAAAGCATCAATTGCTTTATCCGGTAAGAAACGATCACTCATGTATCTATTGGTTAATTTGACACAAGCCTTTATCGCTTCATCAGTAAAGTGAACATTATGATGATCTTCGTATTTATCTTTTATGTTATGAAGTATTTCAATAGTTTCATCAATTGAGGTAGGTTCAACTATTATTTTTTGGAAACGTCTTTCTAAAGCCCCATCTTTTTCAATATTTTGTCTGTATTCATCTAAGGTAGTTGCGCCTATGCATTGTATCTCTCCACGAGCCAGTGCTGGTTTGAACATATTGCTGGCGTCAAGGCTGCCGGTAGCACCACCGGCTCCTACTATAGTATGTATTTCATCTATGAATAATATGATGTCCTCATTCTTCTCTAACTCGTTCATTACCGCTTTCATTCGCTCTTCAAACTGACCTCTATATTTTGTTCCTGCCACGAGGCTAGCTAAGTCTAAAGTGACTAATCTTTTATCATATAAAATTCTGGATACCTTTCGCTCTATTATTCTTAAAGCAAGTCCCTCTGCTATTGCACTTTTTCCTACACCAGGCTCACCGATTAAAAGTGGGTTATTTTTCTTTCTTCTGCTCAATATTTGTGATACTCGCTCGATTTCCTCTTCTCTTCCTACTACAGGATCCAGCTTACCTTCTTCAGCCAGTGCGGTTAAATCGCGACCAAAATTATCTAAAACCGGTGTTTTTGATTTTTTATTAGTTTTACCTGATTGAGAAGATTTTGATTCAAATGGGTTTTTACCTGAATCATCACCTTTGGGTTGATCCTCCTGGAATGATTCTGCTGTGGGTTCATCAATAAAATCACCATCCTCTGACAATATTGCTTTGAATTCTTCTTTTACATTATCATAATCGATTTTAAAAGAATTTAAAAGTTTTGTGATTGGGTCAGCATCATTCCTAAGAATACATAACAATAAATGAGCTGTATTTATATTAGTGCTATGAAAAAGTTTAGCTTCTAAAAATGTAGTTTTTAAAGCTCTTTCTGCTTGTCGGGTTAGGTGTAAATTCTTTTTATCTTTTTCTGTGAAAGATGTAGAATTGTCACCTGGGTTTAAGATTTCAACTTTACGTCTTAACCTATCCATGTCAATATTCATTGACGCTAGTATATTGATGGCCTTTCCGTTCCCTTCTCTAAGTATTCCCAATACAAAATGCTCAGTACCAATAAAATTATGACCTAATCTTAGTGCCTCTTCCTTGCTGTAAGTGATTACATTTTTTACTTTGGTTGAAAAATTATCATCCATAAAACATCATTTATTTTTGTAGTCATTCATGACTAATTTCAAATTACTAAATAACAAAATATATACCAAATAGTTGCTAATTACTTATTAAACTTACCAATCAAGTTATAATAAATAAATGTTAATAAATATTCTACAATAACTACATACATTTATCTACAAACATAATAAATTATGTAATTTAGCAGGCTGAATTTTTAAAATTGAATAAATTATGGCCGAAAGCCAAGAATTATTTCCAATTAATATAGAAGATGAGATGAAAACAGCTTATATCGATTATTCGATGTCTGTTATTGTTTCAAGAGCACTTCCTGACGTAAGAGATGGCTTAAAACCGGTTCATAGGCGTGTTTTATTCGGCATGAACGAACTAGGTATTACTAACAATAAGCCTTATAAAAAATCTGCAAGGATAGTAGGTGAAGTCTTAGGTAAATATCATCCCCATGGTGATACATCTGTTTATGATACAATGGTTAGAATGGCTCAGTCATGGAGCATGCGTTATCAATTAATAGATGGCCAGGGTAATTTTGGTTCTGTAGATGGTGATAGTCCGGCAGCTATGCGGTATACGGAAGCAAGAATGCAGAAAATAAGTGAAGAAACGCTATCTGATATCGATAAGGAAACAGTAGATTATCAACTTAATTTTGATGATACAATTAATGAACCTACTGTTTTACCAACCCGTGTACCCAATCTTTTAGTAAATGGAGCTAGTGGTATTGCCGTTGGTATGGCTACTAATATGGCACCACATAACTTGAATGAAGTTATAGATGGTACCGTGGCTTATATTGATAACCGAGATATTGAAGTAGAGGAACTTACAAAACATATTAAAGCTCCTGATTTTCCAACCGGAGGTACTATTTACGGATATCAGGGTGTAAAAGAAGCCTATAAAACCGGTAAAGGTAGAGTTGTAATGCGGGCTAAAGCTTCCATTGAAGAAATAAATGGAAAAACTTGTATTATAGTTACGGAAATACCTTATCAGGTTAACAAAGCCGATATGATTAAGAAGACGGCTGATATGGTTAATGATAAAAAAATAGAAGGTATTTCTTTAATCAGAGATGAGTCTGACAGAAACGGAATGCGTATTGTTTACTTCTTAAAACGAGATGCAGTTCCTAATGTTGTGCTCAATACCTTATATAAACATACAGCTTTACAAACATCGTTTAGCATCAACAATATTGCCTTAGTTAATGGTAGGCCGCAATTACTGAATTTAAAAGATCTTATTTATCATTTTGTTGAGCATAGACATGATGTGGTAATCAGACGAACCAAATATGAATTACGCAAAGCCGAGGAAAGAGCGCATATTTTAGAAGGTTTGATCATTGCATCTGATAATATAGATGAGGTTATAAAAATTATCAGAGGTTCTAAAAATGCAGAAGAAGCTAAAAATAAATTAATCGAGAGGTTTGAACTTACCGAAGTTCAGTCTAAAGCGATTGTAGAAATGCGATTAAGACAATTAACTGGTCTTGAGCAAGATAAGTTAAGGTCTGAATATGAAGAACTTATTAAGACGATTGAAGGTTTAAAAGATATTCTCCAAAATGAAGATAGAAGAATGGAGATTATCAAAGAAGAGTTGATAGAAATAAAAGAAAAATACGGAGATGAACGTAGATCTACCATTGAGTTAGCTGGCGGAGAATTGAGTATTGAAGACATGATACCAGATGAAGATGTTGTTATAACCATATCTCATGCCGGATACGTGAAAAGAACTCCGCTTACTGAATATAAAACACAAAGTCGCGGTGGAGTAGGGCAAAAGGCAACAACTACTCGAGATCAAGATTTTACCGAATACTTGCATGTTGGTACCAATCATCAATACATGCTATTTTTTACAAAATTTGGAAAATGTTATTGGATTAGGGTTTATGAAATTCCGGAAGGCAGTAAGGCATCAAAAGGAAGAGCCATACAAAACTTAATTAACATTCATCCGGATGATAAAATTCAGGCATCAATGTGTACAAAAGACCTGAAAAACGATGATTATGTAAACAGTCATTATGTAGTTATGGCAACCCGAAAAGGTCAGGTGAAGAAAACTAAATTAGAGCAGTATTCTAGACCAAGATCAAATGGAATCAACGCTATAACCATAAGAGAGGGAGATGATTTGTTTAGCGCTGCTCTTACCAATGGAGACAGTCAAATCATGTTAGCTTTAAAAAGCGGTAAAGCCATCAGATTTGAAGAAAGTAAAACAAGACCCATGGGTAGAAATGCTTCTGGGGTAAGAGGTATTACCTTATCAGATGATAATGATGAAGTAGTGGGCATGATAACCATCAATGAACCTGAAAATGAAACAGTTTTAGTAGTTTCAGAAAAAGGTTATGGGAAACGAAGCTTTATCAATAACCCTGATAATCCGGAAGATATTAACTATAACATAACAAATCGTGGAGGTAAAGGTGTAAAAACCTTAAAGATCACTGAAAAGACGGGACATTTAGTAGCATTAAAAAATGTTACTGATAAAGATGACCTTATGATTATAAAAAAATCCGGTGTAGCGATCAGATTGTCTGTAAATGAACTTAGAACGATGGGACGTGCTACACAAGGGGTGAGATTAGTTAATATAAAAGACAATGATTCTATCGCTGCAGTAGCTAAAATAGCGATTGATGAAGATATTGATGAAGTAGAAAACACCCAACAAGAAGATTGATTTTTTCCAATTTAACATTTTTAATTAATTTTGTCTAACATTTAAAATACTTATACATATGACAATAAAGAAAAATTTATTTACGCTAAGCCTCTGTTGTATTTCTTTTATCGGTTTCAGCCAAAGGGGTGAAGTCAGAGACGCAGAAGATGCTCATGAAGATGGCAACTATGAAAAAGCTTTTGAGTATCTTGATGAAGCTAAATCAGAAGGCGTTTTACAAGATAAAGAAAAATGGCAAGTTCGTTATTATATAGCTAAAGGTTATGCCCATTTGGGTCCTAAAAAAGGAGTAGGGCGATCTTTTGAAAATTTAAAAAAGGCTGGAGAGAACTTTAAAAAATCAATAGAAATTGAAAAAGAAGATGAAGCAGTTAAAGGTTTAAAATTTGTTAGAAATGCGTTAGTTCAAAATGCAGTTAATCAACAGCAAAAACAAAATTTTGTGGCTGCAGCTGACCAGCTTTACAAATCTTATGAATTAGGAAATAAAAAAGATACCATGTATCTGTATTATGCTGCTTCTAATTTAGTTCAGGATAAAAAGTACGATAGGGCAGTAAAATATTATGAAGAATTAATGGATATAAATTTTGATGGCGCCAGAACAGAATATTATGCTGTTAACAAAAAGAATGGAAAAAAAGAAAGATTTGAATCTAAAAAATTTAGAGACCTATCAATAAAATCCGGTGAATATAAAAAGCCAACTAAAAAAGAAACAAAATCTAAAAGACCGGAAATAGCAAAGAATATAGCTTTAATCTATATCCAACAAGGAGAAAAAGATAAAGCCTTAGAAGCTATAAATAACGCAAAAGAAGATAACCCTGATGATCCTGCTTTATTGCAGGCTGAAGCTGATATTTATTACGAAATGGGGGATACAGAAAAGTATGATGAGATCATGCAAAAAATCATTAAACTTCAGCCAAACAACCCCAATTTATATTATAATTTAGGTGTAGCTTCTGAGAAAAATGATAAAGTTGAAGATGCCAAAAAATATTATAAGAAAGCAATAGAACTAAACCCAGAATTTGTTAATGCTTATATCAACCTATCTACTGCTATATTAGACAAAGAAAAGGAAATCGTAAAGCAAATGAATGAATTAGGAATGTCTAATGCTGATCAGAAGAAATATGAAAAGCTTAAGGAAAAAAAGAGAAAGTATTACGAAGAGGCTTTACCATATTTAAAAAAGGCAAAAAAAATAGAACCTAATAATATTGGTGTTATTCAAACCTTAATGAATATTTATTATCAATTAGGTAAAAGTGAAAAAGCTGATAAGCTAAGAAAAAAAATAGACAGTCTTCAGTCTAAATAAATTCTATAATCTAATACCATAATAAAAATCCCGCTTTTTTTAAAAGCGGGATTTTTTTATTGATATGAAAACCTGATTAATGCATGATCATTTTTTCTTTCCTTTTTTGAAGTTGACGTTTTACCTGATCAACACATTCAGCTAAAGATGATTCAAAATTCTTTTCACTAGCAGAAGCAAAAAGATTTTCTTTAGGAACACTCAGTTTAATTTCAGTAATCATCCCTGTGTCATCGCTGGAAGTGTTTTCCTTTTTAAAATAAACTTCAGCTCTAACAATCCAGTCATATCTTTCCTGAAGTTTTTCTAATTTTTTTGTAGCATGTTGTTCTAATCGCTCGCTGGCTGATACATGAACGTAATTAAAGTTTATATCCATAATTTTAATTTTAAATAAAATTAAAAATTTTATAACAATTTCACCCTATAAATTGATAATTTAACTATATAAAAACTTTGCTAGATGATTAATATCAATAATAGTTCTATTATTTTTGAATAATCTCATTAATAATGGAAAATTTACAAGCACATCTTCATACTTCAATTTCAAATAAAGCTGTCGACAAACGATTATATGCCACAGACGCATCTATCTATAGAAAATTACCAGAAGCAGTAGCCATACCTAAAAATAGAAAAGAACTGCAGGAACTTGTTAAATATTGTCATAAAGAAGGTATGTCAATAATCCCCAGAGGAGCTGGAACCTCACTTGCAGGACAAAGTATAGGTCAAGGAATGGTGATTGATCTTAGTAAAAACTTTAAAAACATCATTAATTTTAATCAAAAAGAAAAAACAGTGATTGTTGAACCGGGAGTTGTTCGCGATGAACTTAATCAGTATTTAGCACCCTATGGTCTTTTCTTTGGACCTAACACATCAACTTCTAACAGATGTAATATTGGTGGTATGTTAGGTAATAATTCTTCAGGTACAACTTCCATTAAATATGGTGTTACCAGAGATAAAGTGATGAAAATAAATGCGCTGCTTAGCGATGGAAGTTCAGCAATTTTTGAACCTCTTACTAATGCTCAGGTAAAAGAAAAGATGCATTTAGATACTTTAGAAGGTTCTATTTACAAAGAGATCATCAAGCTTTTATCTGATTATAAGCTTCAAGATGCAATTCATGAAAATTATCCTAAAAGTAATATCCATCGACGCAATAATGGTTATGCTTTAGATGATTTACTAGCAACCAGATATTTTGATAATGAAAGTGATAAATTATTTAATCTGGCTCCATTGATCTGTGGATCTGAAGGAACATTAGCTATAGCTACTGAAATCACCTTATCACTGGATGATTTATCACCATCGGAACAGACTATGTTATTAGCTCATTTTTCATCCGTGAGGGATTGTCTTGAAGCGGTAAAGCCTGTAATGAAACATGACCTTTATACTTGCGAAATGATGGATAAGACTATTTTAGATTGCACAAAAGACCAACTCCGCTATCAAAAAAATAGATCTTATTTACAAAATGATCCGCAGGCCTTATTAATGCTTGAATGCCGTGCAGCAACTAAAAGTGAACTTGACCGAAAGCTAGATGATTTAAAAAGTTGCCTTCATAGCAAAACAAATGCATACGCTTTTCCCATGATCAATGAAAATGACATTCCTTTGGTAGTTGAATTACGAAAAGCCGGATTGGGTTTGTTAAGCCTGGTAAAAGGAGATAAAAAGCCGGTGGCTTGTGTGGAAGATACAGCCGTAGCCATAGATGATTTGGCCGATTATATTGAAGAATTTACCGCTTGCATGCAAAAATATGATCAACAAGCCGTCTATTATGCGCATGCCGGTGCCGGAGAACTACATATCAGACCTAAGATCAACTTAAAAAATAAAGATCAGGTTCATGATATGGCTTCGTTAGCTCATGATATTACTTTATTGGTGAAAAAGTATAATGGTTCTATTAGCGGTGAGCATGGCGACGGTCAACTCAGAGCTTCTTTCCTTCCTGATTTGTTAGGGCCAACTTGTTATCAGGCTTTGGTGAAGACCAAAGAAATTTTTGACCCTAAGAATATCCTAAATCCCGGAAAAATTGTCAATGCACCGGAAATGACGGAAAATCTACGCTATGCAGATTATCAACAAGATATAAATACTGATTCCAAATTGAACTTTTCACCTAACCTATTATCAGAAGCTGAAAAATGCAATGGTAGTGGCGATTGCAGGAAATCTAAAGCTTTTGGGGGAGTGATGTGTCCTAGTTTTCAGGCGACTAATAACGAGCAGGAAAGCACCCGCGCCAGAGCTAATGTATTACGGGAATATTTATCAGATCAATCCTCAGCAGATCATTTATCTCTCGATGATGTATTAATGGTTTTTAAGAATTGCGTAAGTTGTAAAGCTTGTGTTAGCGAATGTCCCAGCAGCCTTGATGCAGCTTCTTTTAAAAGTGAACTTTTATACCGCAAACATCAACAGCAAGGCTTTAGGCTTTCTGATTATCTAATCGCAAATAATTATGAACTAAATAAAACATTTTTTTGCTTTAGGAAAATAATCAACTTTTTACAAAACACTCAATTTTCTGCCGGTTTATTAAAAAAAGTTTTGCAATTCCACTCAAAAAGAGATTTACCAGAATTAGCTAAAAAAAGCATGAAAAAATGGATGTTGAAAAATCAAATCAATTATCAAAAACATCAAAAAAACGTTTTCTTATTTATTGATGAATTTACGGATTTATACGGATTTGATATCGGAAAAGCGGCGGTTGAAACTTTAGACCGAATCGGTTATAACGTTAATTTTATTAATCATTTTTCAAGCGGAAGAGCCGAAATTTCAAAAGGGTATTTGAACAAAGCCAAGAAATTAGCCAATAAGAATGTAAACCTGCTAAGCACTTTGATTTCAGCCGATCAGCCTCTAATTGGAATTGAACCTTCTGCAGTATTAAGTTTTAGAGATGACTATAAAAGATTAGCAGATGATACCGAAAAAGCAAATAAGATAGCTCAAAATACTTATCTTTATGAAGAATTTATCGCTCAATTGATCAGCGAAAATCAGCTGGACAAAAAGCATTTTACTTTAAAAGAGCAAGTGGTTAAAATTCATGTGCATTGTCATCAAAAAGCACTTTCTAATACAAAAGTGACTTTTGATATGCTTAATTTTCCACAGAATTATAAAGCTTCCATTATAGTATCGTCCTGTTGTGGAATGGCAGGAAGCTATGGTTTAGAAAAGGATAATTACGATATGAGTATGAAAATGGGCGAAAATCAACTTTTCCCAGCGATTAGAAAATCAGATGAGCATACCATAATTGCAGCTAATGGATTTAGTTGTAGGCATCAAATAAAAGATGGAACATCCAGAACAGCTAAACATCCTATTCAGGTTTTTAGGGAAGCAATGTTGAAATAAATATATGCTTAGATAAAAAAATAAACTAAGCTCCTTTTTCACTATTTATAATAGGAACTTTTCTTCCGATCCAATTGGTTGCTGCTGTTGTAAAAGCCACAATACTCAAAGAACTCAAAGGCATGAGAATCGCAGCAATCACAGGTTCTAATTGTCCGGTTACTGCAAAATATAATCCGATTACATTATAAAGTAATGAAAACAAAAAACTTAATTTGATGATCTTAATGCTTTTTAAACTTATATCTATTAGTTGGTCAAACCGGCTAATTTGTCGTGCATCTAAAATGGCATCACAAGATGGACTAAATACATTGATATTATCTGATACTGCGATTCCTACATTGCTTTTCTTTAAAGCTCCGGCATCATTTAAACCATCACCGATCATAGAAACCTGATGTCCTTTTTTTTGTAACTGATCAATTTGTGTGTATTTATCTGTTGGAGATTGATCAAAATTCATTTCTACATCACCTACCTGAGATTCTAAAAATTCTTGTTCTCCTTTATGATCGCCGGAAAGAATCATCAATTGAAATCTTTTTTTCAGTCGATTGAGGAGCGCAAAAACACCTGTTCTGTAATTAGACCCAAACAAAAATTTTCCTTTGTAGTGATTGTCTTTCTTCAAATGGACGGATGTTTTTGTTTGGTCATTATTTTGTTCATTGATGAAATGAGCTGATCCTAATTTAATCTTATGAGAATCAAGCTTTGCAATCACTCCTTTTCCCGGAATTTCTTCAAAATCATCCAGTGTTTTGATGTTTTGTGTTTGTAAAAAGTCATACAGTTGACGGCTTAACGGATGATTTGAATTTCGCAGGCTGGATTTCACTAAGATTTTATCATCTTCAGTCAGTTCTTCACCATCATAGTTGATATTGTTGCCAGATTGTGTAAGTGTTCCGGTTTTATCAAACACATAGTAGTCAATATGACTCAATTTTTCTATGGTTTCTGTATTCTTAAGGTAAAAACCGTTTTTTCCAAAAATACGCAGCAAATTTCCTAAAGTAAACGGTGTTGCCAGCGCAATAGCACAAGGACAAGCAATGATCAATATAGCCGTAAATACATCTAATGCACGAGAAGGATCTATAAATAACCAAATGATGGTCGTAAGGCTTGCGATACTTAAAACAGCTATCGTAAAGTTTTTACTGATGCGATTAATGAGCGATTGAAATGGATCGTTTGTTTCTGATGCTTCGTTATCGGATTTACTCCACAACTGCGTTAATGAACTCTGTTTGACCTTGGAATCGGCTATGATTTCTATCGCATTACCTATTTGCTTTCCACCGGCATATAATCGGTCTCCGGCTTTTTTACTGGTAGGTCTGGATTCGCCGGTTACAAAACTGTAATCTATTTCGGCTTGACCTTCTACTAAAATGGCATCAACCGGAATTAATTCGCCGTTTCTGATCAATAATCTATCGCCTTGCTGTATATCATAAACCGGAATAGAATTTTCATCTTGATCATCTTCGATTTTGGTGATAGCTATGGGAAAGTAGGATTTATAATCTCTTTCAAATGATAAAAAGGAATAGGTTTTTTGCTGAGCTAATTTTCCCAATAGCAAGAAGAAAACCAAGCCGGTGAGGCTGTCAAAATAGCCGGTTCCTAATGACAAGGCGACTTCTGTAAAACTTCTGATGAATAAAACGCTTATTCCAAGAGCGATAGGAACGTCTATATTGAGTAATCCGTGTTTTAAGCCTTTAAATGCTGATGTGTAATAATCTTGAGCCGCATAAAAAACAACGGGTAGCGAATAAGCAAACATCAACCAGCGGAAAACGGGTTTATATTGATCAAGCCAAAATTCTTCCACTTCAAAATATTCCGGAAACGAAAGGAACATCACATTGCCAAAGAAAAAACCGGCGATC
>Ga0102930_1000279_pt1 | contig 17309 bp, 14 predicted proteins | sample SalPon1_B_H2O_MG_FD_84514 | JGI IMG/M metagenome (GOLD analysis project Ga0102930, IMG submission 84514) | Salt pond water microbial communities from South San Francisco under conditions of wetland restoration - Salt Pond MetaG R1_B_H2O_MG | ecosystem: Environmental > Aquatic > Non-marine Saline... | reverse complement strand
GCGCGGATTTCTCCATCGAGGCCCGGAGCAGTGACGTGCTCCACCACGAGGCCGAATAGATTGACGCAACCTGATTATCCACCACCCCAACGGGGGCTTGCGATCGGGGAGCAGGCCATAGATCGTCGGCCCCTCCGCCGGGGCGGCCGCTCAGCGTGAACAGCCGGCGGGGCGTTCGCCGCTGGGGGTCTCGTCCCGGAAGGGGTGGCAGCGGCGCGGGATCAGGCGCAGGTCGGCCAGCAGGGCGCAGGCGGTCAGGTGGGGGCGGCTTTCCGGGTAGAGCGCCCGGTACAGCAGGGTTTTCAGAGCGAGGAAGGCGCCCAGCACGATGGTGCCGAGGGCGAGCAGGCTGCCGAGGGCCAGTGTTGAGCTGCCCGAGAGACCCTGGCCGACCGAGCAGCCCATGGCGATGATGCCGCCGCTGCCCATCAGTGCGCCGCCGGCCGTGTAGGTCGCGAACTGCGGCCAGGAGGTGAAGGCCTGCCAGCGGAAACGGCGTCGCAGCAGGGCCCAGCCGGCCGCGCCCAGGATCACCCCGCCCATCGCGATCAGCCCGAAGGTGACCCAGGCGAGGGCGGGGTCACTGGCGAGGCGGAACGCCTCGGCGGCGGGCGCGACGAAGCTCAGCGACTGGGTGCCGGTTCCCGCCGGTGGCTGGAAGGCGAGGCTCGCCTCGTTCATCAGGCGCTGGCCCGTGGCCGATCCCGTCCAGAGCCAGCCGGCCGTGATCACCAGGCCGATGCCCAACCCGCCGATCACGTCCGTCCGGCGCATGCGGCGTGCCTGGTCCATGCGCCAGAGCCACGTGACCAGGGCGCCTGCGGCAAGCAGGCCCACCGCGAGTCGCCAGCCGGACAGCCCCATATCGCCGCCGGCGCCCGCCGCGAGCGCGCCGAGGTCCTGGTGCGAGACGCCGACCGACTCGAGCGACAGGCCGGGCCAGGCGAGCGTCTGGTCGACGAACCAGCGTGCCTCGGGCCAGTAGAGCAGGAGCGCGGCCGTGAGGCCGACCACCACATAGGCCCAGAGGGACTTGAGATCCCCCTGGCCGATATTGACCAGCGTCTTGGTGGTGCAGCCGCCCGCCAGCACCATGCCGATGCCGAACAGCAGGCCGCCGAGCAGGTAGCGCAGCCAGGGGAAGTGGGCCGCCCGGTAGTTGACGCGTGTCTGGTCGAGGTCGAACACGCCGGCGAACTCCAGGATCGCCACACCCGCGACGGCCACCGCAATCGACAGGAGCCAGGCCCGCATCCGCCCGAGATCGCCCGTCAGCACCCAGTCCGAGACCGCGCCCATGTTGCAGTAGCGGGTCGCGCCCGCGATCGCACCGAAGGCCAGCCCGACGAGCAGTGCGCCGGCGAGCAGTAGCAGCCAGGGAGGGGCGAGAAGCGAATCAGTCATGCAGCTCCAGGGAACGGGTGTGCGTGTCCCAATGGTAAGAGCTTTTCCGCCTGCAGCCGCGTTTTCTGCCCCAGAATCTCGTGATCGGGTCATAAGCCCCGCGACCCGACGCCGCCGGCGGATATTCCGGCGCTATCGAAACAAGGATTCAGTATATTTCGATAAAGTAATGCTGGATTTGCGCCATACTCCGACCTTCGAAGTCATCTGGTCGAAAGGCGCGCACCGCCGCCGTCGATGGAGTCGTGAAGGAGATGCCAATGAGTCTGCTGGTCGAGGGGGAACTGCACACCGACTGGTTCGAGTCCGAATCGCGGGGTGGCGAGTTCGTGCGCAAGGAGTCGATGTTCCGCCACTGGATCACCCCGGACGGGGCGCCGGGACCGAGCGGGGAAGGCGGGTTTCCCGCCGAGGCGGGGCGCTACCACCTGTACGTGTCCTATGCCTGCCCCTGGGCCCACCGCACCCTGATCTTCCGCGCGCTCAAGGGGCTCACCGACCTGATCAGCGTCGACGTGGTGCATCCCTACATGGGCGCCGAGGGCTGGCATTTCGGCGAGTTTCCCGGCGCCACGCCGGACAGTCAGAACGGCGCGCACCACCTCCACCAGCTCTACACGCACGCCGACCCGAAGGCGAGCGGGATCGTCACCGTACCCGTGCTCTGGGACAAGCAGCGCCAGACGATCGTCAACAACGAATCGTCCGAGATCATCCGGATGTTCAACTCGGCCTTCGACCACCTCACCGGCAATCACGACGACTACTACCCGACCCGGCTGCGTGGCGCGATCGACTCGATCAACGAGCGTGTCTACGAGCACGTCAACAACGGGGTCTACCGGGCGGGTTTCGCCACCACGCAGGCGGCGTACGAAGCGGCGTTCGACAGCCTGTTCGACACCCTCGACGAACTGGAGGGCCGGCTGGCCTCGCAACGCTACCTGGTTGACGACCATCCGACCGAGGCCGACTGGCGCCTGTTCACCACCCTGGTGCGGTTCGACGCGGTCTACCACGGCCATTTCAAGTGCAATCGTCAGCGGCTGGTGGATTTCCCGAACCTGTGGGCCTTCACGCGGGAGCTCTACCAGTGGCCCGGCGTGGCCGAGACGGTCAACCTCGACCACATCAAGCATCACTACTACCGCAGCCACGACTGGATCAACCCGACCGGGATCGTGCCCGCGGGGCCCGCGCTGGACTTCGATCAGCCGCATCACCGCGCAGAGCCCGGGGTGCTGATATGAGCGTGACGCGTCGGGACCCGACACGGATGCAGGAAGGGGCGGGAGTGAGCGTCAAGCGCCACCTGCCGCTGCCCGGATTCATGAACTTCGACCCGTTCGTGATGTTCGATCATTTCGAGCTCGGGCCGGGCGCGGGGTTTCCGGAGCATCCGCACCGGGGATTCGAGGCGATCACCTACCTGTTCAGCGGTGAAATCGAGCACCGCGACAATCTGGGCAACGTCTCGCGCGTGGGGAGCGGCGGCGCCCAGCGTTTCACCGCCGGCGCTGGCATCGTGCACTCCGAAATGCCCTCGGCCGAGACGGTGACCGGAGGCATCCAGTTGTGGGTCAACCTGCCACGGCGTCTCAAGGACCGGGCCCCTGATTACGAGGAGGCCCGGCCCGAGTCCATCCCGGAGGCGAACATCCCGGGAGGGCGGGAAAGACGTATCGCCGGGACCGACGGGGCGATCCGCCTGCTCACGGAGGCGTGGTACCGGCACCTGGTCCTCGAGGCCGGGGCCGATCATGCGCTGGCGCTGCCCGCCGGATGGCGGGCCATCGTCTATCTCAAGGCGGGACAGGCGGAGGTGAACGGCGTCGCCCTGGGCGAGGGCCGGGCCGCGTTTCTCGAGGACGAGTCGGCGGTCCGGGTACGGGTCGCCGGGGCCAGCGAGCTGATGGTGGCCGCCGGCCGGCCACACGGCGAGCCGATCCGCCAGCGTGGTCCCTACGTCGATTGACACCGGCTGCGTTGCCGCGGTGGGGCGGGCTGGGTAGCATGGCCAGCTTTTGGGGTGACAGTCTCATGACGCAACGGCTGCTGGTCGCGCTCGCGGTGGTGTTCCTGGCCGGATTCGCCGGCCTGCTCGCGTTCCTCGTCCATGCCCTCGAGGCCGGACAGGCTCAGCACCTGTTCAGCGAGGCGGGCTGGTTTGAGCGGACGACCCCGGTGCTGTGGCTCTTTCTCGCCGCGGTCCTGCTGTTCGCACGCCCGGTGGCCCTGGCGCATCGCCTCGCCATGGCAGTGATTGCGGTCGCGCTCGCGGCGCGCGAGGAGGGGTGGCACAAGAAATTCACCGCCGACAGCCTGTTCAAGACCGACTACTACCAGATGGACAGCGTGCCGTTGGCCGAGCATCTCGTTGCCGGCGCGGTGGCCGCGGGGCTGACCTTCCTGCTCCTGTGGGTGCTGTTCGTCGGGGCGCGGCAGCTGTTCGCGCGTGGCGGCTGGCGTCGACCCTGGGGATGGACGGCGATGCTGGGGCTGGCCCTGTCGCCGGCGCTCAAGGTGGTCGACCGGGGACCGGCGTTGCTTCGGCAACACTTCGATCTCGTCGTCCCCGCGAACGCGGATCTCGCCCTGAAGGCGGTCGAGGAGGGCTTCGAATGGGCCCTGCCGCTGATCTTCCTGCTCGCCCTCGCCCTGTTCGCGACCGATCGCCATGAACGACCGGTCGGTTGATTGGCGCTGCGGCATCCTCGATCTGCTCGAGGCGGCCGCGCTGCGCTCGAGCCCGGTCGAGGTGCGTATCGGCGGGACCTGGCGGCGGGTGACCGTGAACGACGTCGTCGGCGCCGACGGCGAGGACTGGCTCCTCATGCCGGGGGGTGAACGCATGGCCGTCGGCCGGATCGACGCCGCTCGCCCCATCCGCGAGGACTGACCCCGGGGCTTCGTCATCCACATCAACCAGAGGCCGTCGCCAGCCCGCGGCCAGCGGTGCCGAGGCGTGCGTGCTCGTCGCGTCCTGTCGCGCTGGCGGTGATCCGCCCGAGTCGTTCGACGGGCACGCTGAACCGGGAGCGCCCGCCTGCGGCCTGCGCGCTTAAACCCGGGGTTCGCGGTGCTAAGCTCGGCGCAGGGACCGCTCTTGTGGAGCGGGGAGTCGGTATCGAACGAGCAAGGGGGCGTGGATGCAATTTGTCCGTCGGTTTTCGGAGCTGGGCATGGGGGATGTCGCCACCGTGGGCGGAAAGAACGCCTCGCTGGGCGAGATGGTGGCCCGCTTGTCCGAGCGCGGCGTGCGGGTCCCGAACGGGTTTGCCACCACGGCCGATGCCTACCGGCACTACCTGAGGCACAACGACCTCGAAACACGGATCCGTGAGGCGATCGAGCCCCTCGATACCAACGACGTCGCCGCCCTCGAACGGGTCGGTCGCCAGATCCGTGACTGGGTCGCCTCGGGCGAGATGCCGGACGACCTGGCCGAGGAAATCGTCGCCGCCTACCGCGAGCTGGGCGAGGAGTACGGCGATGACCCCGACGTGGCGGTGCGCAGTTCCGCGACCGCCGAGGACCTGCCGACCGCCTCCTTCGCCGGCCAGCAGGAGAGCTACCTCAATATCGCCGGCGAGAAGGCCCTGCTGGACAGTATCCGTCACGTGTTCGCCTCGCTGTTCACCGACCGCGCGATCTCATACCGCGTGCACCAGGGCTTCGATCACATGGCCGTGGCCCTCTCGGCGGGGGTGCAGAAGATGGTGCGCTCGGACCTGGCCGCCTCGGGCGTCATTTTCACCATCGACACCGAGTCGGGTTTCCGCGACGCGGTGTTCATCACATCCGCCTACGGGCTGGGCGAGAACGTCGTCCAGGGGGCGGTCAATCCCGACGAGTTCTATGTCTTCAAGCCCAAGCTCGAGGACGGTCTCTGCCCGATCGTGTCGCGTCAGTTGGGCGAGAAGGCGGTGCGGATGGTCTACACCGAGGAGGCGCGTCACGGGGCTTCGACCCGCAACGTCGAGGTGCCGCTCGAGGAGCAGCGGCGTTTTTCGATCACCGACGAGGAAGTGCTGACACTGGCGGGGTTCGCCGTCGAGATCGAGAAGCACTACAGCGAGCAGGCCGGCGAATTCCGGCCCATGGACATCGAGTGGGCCAAGGACGGCGAGACCGGCCAGCTGTTCATCCTGCAGGCCCGCCCGGAAACCGTGCACTCCCAGCGGGAGGCGGCCACCCACGCCACCTACCGTCTCGAGGAGCGCGGCGAGGTGCTGGTCGAGGGCAAGAGCGTCGGTGATCGCATCGCCGCGGGCCGCGCGCGCATCATCGCGTCCTCGGCGGACATGGGCCGGCTCGACGAGGGCGAGATCCTGATCACCGACATGACCGACCCCGACTGGGAGCCGATCATGAAACGGGCCGGGGCGATCGTAACCAACCGGGGCGGTCGGACCTGCCATGCGGCGATCATCGCCCGCGAGATGGGCATCCCGGCCATCGTCGGCTGCGGCGATGCCACCGAGCGGGTGCCCGACGGCGAGGAGGTCACCGTCTCCTGCGTCGACGGCAGTACCGGCCACGTCTACCGCGGCATCCTGCCGTTCACGGTCGAGCGGCTCGACCACTCCGGCCACGAGCCCGCCCGCACCGACCTGATGATCAACCTGGGCAACCCCGAGCAGGCCTTCGGTCTCGCCTCGCTGCCGGCCGCCGGGGTGGGCCTGGCGCGGCTCGAATTCATCATCAACAACCGCATCGGCGTCCATCCGCGGGCACTGCTCGAGTACGACACGCTCGATGCCGAAACCCGGGCCGAGATCGACCGGCATACCGCCGGTTACGACGACCTCCGCGAGTACTACATCCAGACCCTGGCCGAGGGCGTGGGGACCATCGCGGCGGCCTTCCATCCCCGCCCGGTGATCGTGCGCCTGTCGGACTTCAAGTCCAACGAGTACGCGGCCATGATCGGCGGGGAGGGCTTCGAGCCGCACGAGGAGAACCCCATGCTGGGCTTCCGCGGCGCGTCGCGCTACTACGCCGACTCGTTCGCGGAGGCCTTCGCGCTCGAATGCGAGGCCCTGCGCCGGGTGCGGGAACGGATGGGGCTGACCAACGCGCAGGTGATGCTGCCCTTCGTGCGCAGCGTCGAGGAGGTGGATCGTGTCCTGGACCTGATGGCGACAGCGGGCCTCGAGCGCGGCCGCCACGAGCTCAAGGTCTACCTGATGTGCGAGATCCCGGCCAACGCGCTGCTCGCCGACGAGTTCCTCGAGCGGGTCGACGGCTTTTCCATCGGCTCGAACGATCTCACTCAGCTCACCCTCGGGGTCGACCGTGACTCCTCCCTGATCGAGGGACTCGACGAGCGCAACCCGGCGGTCCTGAAACTGATGGGCATGGCCATCGAGGCCTGCCGACGTCAGGGCAAGTACATCGGCATCTGTGGCCAGGCCCCCTCGGACTTCCCGGAAATCAGCCGCTGGCTGGTCGAACACGGCATCTCGAGCCTGTCGCTCAACCCGGACAGCCTGTTGCCCATGCAGGAGATCGTCCTCGAGGCCGAAAAGGCGCAGGGCGGGACATAACAAGACCAAAATGGTCCGGTTTTGCTACCCTACGTGTCCGGCTGGCCGTTATCCCGGTCGCCGCGTCACGAGAATCAAGGGGAGAGACGAGAGTCATGGGCCTGTTCGGCAACAAGCGGAAAGCGAACGACGATCGGGGGGCCGACATCGAGCGCGCGGTGGCGGCCGTCGATGATCCCAACAACGGTCAGACGCTGGGCGAGTCCGGCGCGATCGAACGTGTGGATTGCGGTGGCAAGTCCTGTCACATCGACATCGTGCTCGACTATCCTCCGGGTGCCTGGGAGGCCGAGCTGACCGGGCGGGTCCGCGAGGCGGTCGCCGGCGTCGACGACTCGGTCGACCCCCAGGTCACCGTCGCCTTCGTCGCCCCGGAGGGCTCGGCCATGCACGGCAAGCCGCTGCCCGGCGTGAAGAACATCATCGCGGTTGCTTCCGGCAAGGGCGGCGTGGGCAAGTCGAGCACCAGCGTCAACCTGGCCCTTGCGCTCGCCGCGGACGGGGCCCGGGTGGGGCTGCTGGACGCCGACATCTACGGCCCCAGTCAGCCGCGCATGCTGGGCACGAGCGCGAAACCGCAGCAGGTCGACGAGAAGTCGATGGCGCCGGTGATGGCCCACGGCCTGCAGACGATGTCGATCGGCTACCTGGTCGACGAGGAGTCGGCGATGGTCTGGCGGGGGCCGATGGTGACCTCGGCGCTGATGCAGCTGCTCAACGATACCCGTTGGGACGGCCTGGACTATCTTGTCGTCGACATGCCGCCGGGTACCGGCGACGTCCAGTTGACCCTGGCGCAGAAGGTGCCGGTGGCCGGCAGCGTGATCGTGACCACGCCACAGGAGATCGCCACGCTCGACGCGCGCAAGGCGATCACCATGTTCAACAAGGTGGAGGTGCCGATCCTGGGCGTGATCGAGAACATGGCGACGCACGTCTGCTCGAACTGCGGCCACGTCGAGGCCATCTTCGGCGAGGGCGGCGGCTCGGCGATCGCCGAGCAGTACGAGACCGAACTGCTCGGCCAGCTGCCGCTCAACCTGCAGATCCGCGAGGATCTGGACGAGGGCACGCCGACGGTGTCGAAAGACCCCGATGGCGCCCTGGCCGGCACCTACCGTCAGGCGGCCCGCCGCCTCGCCGCCCGCCTCGGCCGGGCGGTGCGCTCGCAGGAGCAGGCGGGACCGGAAATCGTGATCGAGGAGTAATCGATGCTGGAAATCACCATCCCCAGTCGGGGCGTTCTCAACCTCTCGCACATCGTGCTCGACTACAACGGCACCCTGGCGCTCGACGGGGTGCTGGTCGAGGGCGTCGGCGAGCGGTTGCGCGAGCTGGCCAAGCACCTCGACGTGCACGTGATCACCGCCGACACCTACGGGGATGTCGCCGGGCGGTTGGCGGACCTGCCGGTCACGCTCTCCACCCTGTCCGATCACCTGCAGGACGAGGCCAAGCAGCGCTACGTGCGCACGCTTTCCGCCCGCGAGTGCGTCACCGTCGGCAACGGCCGCAACGACGCCCTGATGCTCGCCGAGGCGGTGCTCGGCCTCGGGGTCATGCAGCCCGAGGGGCTGTCGCGCCACGCGCTGGACGCCTGCGACGTCGTCTGCCCGGACATCAACAGCGCCCTCGATCTTCTGCTCAAGCCCAAGCGGCTGATCGCGACACTGCGCAACTGATCATTCCCCGGCGGTCGACACGCGACCGCCCATTGCAAAGCGAAAAGACGCAAAGGAGGCAACGCATGTCCCAGGTCACATTCAAGGGATCCCCTGTCCAGGTGGCAGGCACGCTGCCGTCCGTCGGCGACAAGGCACCGGCGTTCACGCTCACGGCGAGCGACCTGTCAGAGAAGGGGCTGGAGGCGTTCGACGGCCAGAAGAAGGTGCTCAACATCTTCCCCAGCCTGGATACCGGCACCTGTGCCCAGTCGGTACGCGAATTCAATCGTCGCGCCAACGAACTGTCCGATACGGCGGTGCTGTGCATCTCCATGGACCTGCCGTTCGCGCAGGCCCGCTTCTGCGGGGCCGAGGGGCTGGATCAGGTCGTCACCCTCTCGGCGTTCAGGCACCCGGAGTTCCTGGATGACTACGGCGTGCGGATGGCCGACGGGCCGCTGGCCGGTCTGGCGGCGCGTACCGTGGTGGTACTGGATGCCGAGAACACGGTTCGCCACGTCGAGCAGGTAGGCGAGATCGCCGACGAGCCCGACTACGAGGCGGCGCTCAAGGCCCTCTGAGGTCACCCCGGGAGGCCTGCGCGCATCCGAACGGATGCTTGCGGCCCCTCCCGGACGGTTGCCGACCCGCGCGGTCGGCCGGAATAATGAGGCCACGGCCCGGCGACGGGGCGGATCGCGATCCGGCCGGTCGCCGGGTCTTTTTCTTGTGGATTCACGGGGACAGGGACATGGACAAGCGACTGGGTGTCGACCTGGGCGGTACGAAGATCGAGGTGGCGGTGATGGACCCGGCGCACCGTATTCTCTGGCGGGAGCGCGAGGCCACGCCCAAGGGCGACTATGCCGGCACGGTCGAGACGATGGCCGCCCTGATCGAGCGGGCGCAGGCCGAATGCGGCGCGGTCGCCAGCATCGGCGTGGGTACGCCCGGCACCATCTCGCCACGCAGCGGGCTGATCAAGAACGCCAACTCGGTAGTGCTCAACGACCGGCCGCTCCAGCACGACCTGGAGGCGCGCCTGGGTCGGGAGGTGATCATGGCCAACGACGCGAATTGCCTGGCCCTGTCCGAGTCCGCCGACGACGGGGCCGCGGCCGGCGCCGATACCGTTTTCGGCGTCATCCTCGGGACCGGCGTGGGCGGAGGGCTGGTCATCGACGGCCGGGTGCTGGTCGGTGCCAACGCCATCGCCGGCGAGTGGGGGCACAACCCGCTGCCGTGGCCACGCGATGCGGAGCTGCCCGGTCCGTCGTGCTGGTGCGGCCTGGACGGATGCATCGAGCAGTGGCTGTCGGGCCCCGCCTTCGAGCGCGACTACGCCGCTCATGCCGGGGAGGCCCTGGATGGCGCGGCGATCGTCGCCCGGGCCGGCGAGGGCTTCGAACCGGCACGACAGGCCCTGGAGCGTTACGCCGACCGCCTGGCGCGGGCCCTGGCCCACGTGATCAACCTGTTCGATCCCGACGTGATCGTGCTGGGCGGCGGCATGTCGAATGTCGAGGCGTTATACGAGCGGGTGCCGGCCGTGTGGGACCGGTACGTGTTCTCCGACCCGATCACGACGAGACTGGTCGCCCCACGGTTCGGCGATTCCAGCGGTGTCCGCGGCGCGGCGTTCCTGCCCGATTCGGTCGGCAGGAAGTTGCGATGACACTCGTCTACGCTGTGTTCACGTGCGCCGGGAAATGCCCGCTCGAATAATGCAGGAATACGCTGGGTTGATAGGTGCATAAGCAGGGTCTAAATTGAGGACATGACCTCGCCAGAGCCACGGCGGTCATGCGATCAAACAACCGGAGGTTGAGTGTCTATGGACATCGAGCTGCAAATCGTGCTCATCAGCATTCTCGCGATGATCGGCATCATCGGCATGCCCCTGTACGCTTTCTGGATGCTCTGGAAGAAATCGGGCGAAGCCAAGCACGCCGAGGAAGGCCAGCACCACCGTCATCAGCACAGCTGAGATTGACGGGCTTTTCCCGAGGGCCGGCGCCTGCGCGCCGGCCTTTTTTGTAGCCGATGCGAGGGTCCACCGGGCACCTGCGCTAGACTCACCCGTACACGTGTTCGCGCATGTAGGGGAGTACCGCGCTCTTGACCAATCGCCGTGGCGACAACGAGGAAATGAGCGACAGACCTCGCTCGAGGCACGGTCCGCGGCGGGCCGGGCTTGCCGGTGCCCTGCTGCCGTTCCTGGCCGGCCTGCTGGTGGCCGGTGGCCTGCTGGCGAGCGTTGCCGCCGTGGAGCGGCAGCTGGCCACGGCCGAGTTGCATGCGGATCTCGATCGTCTGGCCGAGATCCGCACCCGGATCGAATCGCAGCTCAACCAGGCCTCGAACGTCTCGGACGGCATCGCCGCGCTGATCGAGGTCAACCGGGGGCTCGACGAGGAACAGATCACTCGGGTCGCCCTGCGCCTGCTGGAGCGCACCGCCGTGATTCGCTCCATCGGGATCGCCCCTGACAACATCGTCCGGTTGAGCGTCCCGCTGGCGGGTAACGAGGCGGCGATCGGACTCGATCTGGCCGCCCACCCCGAGCAGTCGACATCGGTCAAGCTGGCCATGGAGACCGGTGCCCCCATTCTCGGCGGACCCTACGAGCTGGTGCAGGGCGGTTATGCCGTCATCCACCGCGTGCCGATCTTCTTCGATCGGGACGACGACGGCGAAACGGAGTACTGGGGGCTGGTCTCGACGCCGATCGACGTCGAGACGCTGATGTCCCGGGCCGGGGTGGCCGATGCCCTGTCCCAGGACCACCTCGCGATCCGGGGACATGACGGCCTCGGTCCCGCCGGCGAGGTCATTCTGGGTGACCCCTCGCTGTTCGATCGTCCGGACGCGATCACCAGTCGGGTGATGGCACTGGACGGCGAGTGGCAGTTGGCCAAGGTGCCTACCTCCCTGTCCGACACATCGCGCTGGCTGCTGGGTCTGGCCAAGCTGGCGGCGTTGCTGATGGGTCTCGCGGTGATCTGGATCGCCGCGCGCTGGCAGGCTCAGCAGCGGCGGCTGGTGCGTTCGGAGCGCCTGCTGCGGGACGTGACCTCCAATGTCAGCGATGTGGTCTTCCGCACCGACGCCAGCGGTCGATTGATCTTCCTCAGCCCCGCCTTCGATCGCATGACCGGGCACGACGGGACCGCCTGGCTGGACAAGCCCTGGCTGGCTCTCTTTGCCGGCACCGACGAGCGGGCGCGCGTGCAGGAAGCGATGGCCGCGGCGGGGACCGGACCTTGGCGCGGCGGGAGCGCCTCGGGGCGGGTCGTGATCACCACGCGTCTCGATCGCGGGGCCGGCGAGGAGGTGCCGGTCGAACTGCGTGTCGAACACGTCGGCTCGGGGGGCGGCGCTCCCACCGGCCTCGTCGGTGTGTTGACGGACCTGTCCGAGCGCCACGCGTTCGAGCAACTCGAAGGGTTGGCCACCGCCGTGTTCGAGGGCTCCGGCGACGCGATCGCGATCCTTGACCGGTATCGTCGGGTGCTGGCCGTGAACCCGGCGTTCGAACGCCTGGTGGGCATTTCCGCCGGCGAACTGGTCGGCGAGCGACTGGTCACCCCGGAAATGGTCGATCGGGGTCGATCCCGATTGCAGTCCTGTATTCGCAGCCTGCGCCTGCGTGGACGCTGGAGCGAGGAGATCGAATGCCGCTTGCCCGACCGCCGGGAACGGGTGCTGGGCTGGTCGATCGACCTGATTCGTGACGATCGCCGACGCGTCACCCGCTACGTGTGCGTGATCAAAGACGTGACGGTCCGCCATCGCCGCATGGAGGCGATGCGGCACCAGGCTTCGCATGACGCGCTCACCCAGGTGCTCAACCGCGCCGGCCTGGAGGAGCGATTCGAGCAGGCCCGCCAGCACGCCATCCGTGAGGGCCGGTCGATCGCGCTCGCCTTCGTCGATCTCAACGCCTTCAAGCCGATCAACGACACCCTTGGTCATCACGTCGGCGACGAGGTGCTGCGCGAGGTCGCACGCCGACTGCAACAGCTCGGTCGGCGTGAGGACATCGTCGCCCGACTGGGGGGGGACGAGTTCGTGGTGGCGTTTTACGGCGTGCACAGTGAGGCGGATATCGAGCGGCTCGGCCAGAGCCTGCGCGAGAGTTTGACCGCGCCGCTGTCGCTGGCCGGTGTCGCGAGTCCGGTGCGCGTCCGGGCGTCGGTGGGTTTCGCCCGTTTCCCCGAGGACGCAGACACCCTGTCAGGCCTGGTGCGCCGCGCGGATGCGGCCATGTATCAGGCGAAGGAGGCCACGCGCGCTTCGGACACCAACCTGGTGTTTCGTACCGACGGCGAGGAAGGCGCGGACGAATCACGAGATTAACGATATTAATGTAAAACGCGAATAAGGCGAAGAGAAATGCATGTTGAGCTCCGATAGGGTGGTGCCATTCCCTCATCAGACAGGAGCTCGACATGCCCCAGACGTTTTCGTCCCCCGTTACCCACACCCTCGGTTTTCCGCGCATCGGTTCCGGACGGGCCCTGAAATGGTCGCTCGAGGCCTACTGGCGCAGTGAAGGCACCGCCGGCGATCAGGCACGCCTGGAGCGAGAGGCGCAGACCGTGCGTGCCGAGGCCCGTGACTGGCATCGGCAGGCCGGGATCGATCGCGCGGCCACGGCGGACTTCAGCCTTTACGACGGCTTGGCCGACCTCTCGCTGCTGTTCGGACAGGCGCCGGCCCGATTCGGTGACCTGCCCAACGACCTCGACGCCCTCTTCGCGCTGGCGCGGGGCCGGGAGTCGGAGGCGGGCAGCGTCGCCCCGTTGGCCATGACCAAGTGGTTCGACACCAACTACCACTTCCTGGTCCCGGAGCTGGACGCCGGTCGGCCGTTCCGCCTGGATGCCGATCGCTATCTCGCCCTCGTCGACGAGGCCCTGGCCGAGGACGGAAACGCGAAACCGGTGCTGGTCGGCCCCATGACCTTCCTGTGGTTCGCTCGCGGGGCGAGTGTCGAGGAGCGGCTGGCGCGCGCCCCATCGCTGGCGGAGGCGTATTCGGCGCTGCTGGCTCGTCTGGCCGAGGCCGGGGTCGACTGGGTCCAGGTCGACGAACCGGTGCTCGGCCTGGACCTGCCGCCCGCCTGGCTGGCCGCCTTCGAGCCTGTCTATCATCGGCTGCACACCCCCGGCGTCCGCCTGCTCCTGGCGAGCTACTTTGCCCCCATCGACGGGCGGCTCGGCCTGCTGTCGGCCCTGCCGGTCGACGGCGTGCACGTCGATCTCTCCACCACGGGCGAGCTCGAGGCACTGGCCGACCGGTTGCCCGACTTCAAGGTGATCTCGGCCGGCGTGCTCGATGGCCGTTCCATCTGGCGGGCCGACCTGGGGGCGGCGCTCGACCGCCTCGAGCCCCTCTATCGCCGCCTCGGCGATCGTCTCTGGCTGGCGCCGAGCTGCTCGTTGCTGCACCTTCCGCTGGATGCCGCCGAGGAGGATCAGCTGCCGCCGTTGCTGGCGGAGAATCTCAGCTTCGCGCGGCAGAAGCTCGACGAGCTGGGCTTGCTGGCGCGCGGGCTGGCCGAGGGGCGCGAGGCGATCGCCGACCGGATCGAGGCCGCCCGATCGGCGCGGGCGCGGCTGGGTGCGACACAAGGGCGCTACCGGGCCGATCGTCGCCAGGTGGTCGAGCGGTTGCTCGAGGTCGAGCCGGCACGCCGACACGCCTACCCGCAGCGCGCCCGCGTGCAACGCGAACGCCTGGGCTTGCCCCTGCTGCCCACCACCACGATCGGCTCGTTCCCGCAGAAGGATGCGATTCGTGCCACGCGGCGGGCGTGGCGTCGGGGGGAAATCGATGCCGGTGAGTACGAGACCCGGATGCAGGCGGAGATCGCCACGGTGATCCGAGCCCAGGAGGCGATCGGGCTGGACATGCTGGTGCACGGCGAACCGGAGCGCAACGACATGGTGGAGTACTTCGGCGAGCAGCTCGACGGCTTCGCCTTCACCCGCAGTGGCTGGGTGCAGTCCTACGGCTCGCGTTGCGTCAAGCCGCCGATCATCTGGGGCGACGTCGACCGACCCCAGCCGATGACGGTGCGCTGGAGTGCCCACGCGCAATCGCTCACCGACCGGCCGGTCAAGGGCATGCTGACCGGGCCGGTGACGGTCCTGTCGTGGTCGTTCGTCCGCGACGACCTGTCACGCGAGCAGGTGGCCTACCAGCTGGCGGCCGCCCTGCGCGAGGAGGTGGCGGACCTGGCCGCCGCCGGCATCGCCGCGATCCAGGTGGACGAGCCGGCCTTCCGCGAAGGCCTGCCGTTGCGCCAGAGTGGTTGGGCCGATTATCTCGACTGGGCGGTGCGCGCGTTCCGCCTGGCCACGGCGGTGGCCCCGGACGAGACCCAGATCCATACCCACATGTGCTACAGCGAGTTCAACGACATCATCGAGGCAATCGCCGCGCTGGATGCCGACGTGATCACCGTCGAGACCACCCGCTCGAACATGAAACTGCTGGATGCCTTCGCCGACTTCGACTATCCCAACGAGATCGGGCCCGGCGTCTGGGACATCCACTCCCCGCTGGTGCCGACGACCGAGGAGATCGTCGCTCGCCTTCGTCTCGCGCTGGCGAAGGTGCCCGTCGAGCGCCTGTGGGTGAATCCGGACTGCGGCCTGAAAACCCGAGGCTGGCCGGAAGTGACCCGGTCCCTGGAACGCCTGGTGGCGGCCGCCGGCCGCCTGCGAGGCGAGCAGGGTGGCGCCCGGTCGGTTGACCGGCTGACCGGCTGACCGGCCGTCTATACTCGGGCGCCCGCCATGCACCGGAGTATCACGTTGAAGCGATTCCTGACCGCCGTCACCGCCGCGAGTGTCGCCCTGCTGAACCTCACGGCTTGCTCGGGGGCGAGGGTGCTCGAGGCACTGGCGCCGAGCGAATCGGTGACCGTGCAACGCGACATCACCTTCGACCCGGCTAACGGTCTCGCGCTCGATGTCTATCGCCCGGCAGACGCGCACCAGGCCCCGGTGGTGATCTTCTTCTGGGGCGGTAGCTGGCAGAGCGGGAATCGGTCGACCTACGGGTTTCTCGGCCGTACGCTCGCCAGCCGTGGCCTGGTGGTCGTTGTCCCGGACTACCGCACCTACCCGGCGGTGCGTTACCCCGCTTTCCTGTACGACTCGGCGCGTGCCGTGGCCTGGGCGCGCGAGCACGCCGTCGACTTCGGCGGGGACCCGGCGCGTCTGTCGTTGATGGGCCATTCGGCGGGTGCATACAACGCGGCGATGCTGGTGGCCGACGAGCGCTACCTCGCCGCCGTCGGCGGGAACCGCGGCTGGGTCTCCGCCTGGGTGGGACTGGCCGGTCCCTACGATTTCCTCCCGCTCGAGGACCCCGTCCTCGAGCGTATCTTCGCCCCGGCCGAGCCGCCGGCATCGAGCCAGCCGGTCAGTTGGATCGACGAGCACGTGCCCCCGACGTTGCTGGTGGTCAGCGAGGACGACCCCGTCGTGGACCCGCGCAATACCCGCCGACTCGCCGAGCGCCTCGACCGGCTGGGCGTACCGGTCGAGGTGCTTCGGGTGGAAAACCTGCGCCACGTGGGAGTCGTCGCCAGCCTCTCGAACGTGTTCCCGTTCGACGACGAGGTGCTGGAGACGGTCTCCCGGTTTCTCGGACATCCGTCCGCGTCCGCTTCGGTCCGGGCGACCGCCGACTAGGCGCCGGGTGGCTCTCAGTCGGGGGGCCCGGGGCCGTCGGTGCGTCTGAGCTCGGCCACCGCGCGGATGCGCTCACGCCGGAGGGCCTCGCCGAGCGCCTTGCCCCGGATGCCTTGTTCGAGCAGCGGCTGTGGCGAGATCGCCTCGATGGTGCGCCGAACCTTGCGCAGCCACTCGCCCTCGGGGTAGGCGACCGTTTCCTTGCCGGGTTTGCCGCGCGAATCGGCGTGGCAGACGGCCAGGATATCCTCGAAGCGTTCCGGGCGGCGCAGGGCATCCAGATCGGCCATCAGGTCGACCAGGGTGGCATCGCGCATCTCCAGTGCACGGTGGATGCGCCCGTGCTCGGCGGTGACCGTGACTGCCAGTTCGCGGATCGCCTTCGAGGTGCGCAGCCGCTCGCTCAGCGCCCGGGTCGGCTCGATGCCACGGCGTTCGTGACCGATGTGCCTGGGCCACTCCTCGCGCGGGGTGAGCGCCTTGCCCAGGTCGTGGCAGACGGCGGCAAAGCGCACCGCGACGGACTCGCTCAAGGCCGCGGCGGCGTCGAGTACCAGCAGGGTATGGATGCCGGTGTCGATCTCGGGGTGATAGGCCTCGGGTTGCGGCACCCCGAACAGGGCCTCGACTTCCGGGAAGGTGTCCGCCAGGGCGTCGACCTCGTGGAGGAGCGCGAAGTAGCGTGACGGGCGCGGGGTGCCGAGCGCCTTGACGGTTTCCGCCCAGACCCGCTCCGGGGTGAGTTCGGCCAACTCGCCACTGCGGCTCATTTGATGCATCAGCGCACGGGTCTCCTCGGCGACCTCGAAGCCGTGGTCGGCCAGTCGGGCGGCGAAGCGGGCCACGCGCAGCACGCGCAACGGGTCCTCGACGAATGCCGGCCCGACATGGCGCAAGCGTCGTGCCTCTAGGTCGGCGCGGCCGCCGAACGGGTCGACGAGGGCGCCGGCTTCGTCCATCGCCATGGCGTTGATGGTCAGGTC
>Ga0102930_1000278_pt1 | contig 17372 bp, 16 predicted proteins | sample SalPon1_B_H2O_MG_FD_84514 | JGI IMG/M metagenome (GOLD analysis project Ga0102930, IMG submission 84514) | Salt pond water microbial communities from South San Francisco under conditions of wetland restoration - Salt Pond MetaG R1_B_H2O_MG | ecosystem: Environmental > Aquatic > Non-marine Saline... | reverse complement strand
CTACGATTCGTTCGATGCGATGCGGTCGACGCTCAGAACCCGGCTGGCCGACCTCGAAACCCAACGTAAGGAGACCGCGGCGGCCAAAGCCGAAAGCGACCGGCTGGCCGACCAGCTCGAAACTCGGGCCGAAACGTTTGCCGCGACGATGGCCGAGGCCGCCGAGGGTGATCTGACGGCCCGGCTCGATACCCAGTCGGACGATCCCGACGCGCTGAAAGCGATTGGGACGGGATTCAACGAAACCCTCGACGAACTCGAAGCGACCGTTGCCGACGTCGACGCCTTCGCCGATGCGGTCGGCGATGCCAGCGGGACGGTCGCCACGAGCGCCGAGGAGGTCGCCACGAGCGCCGAGGATACCAGCGAGTCAGTCGACGAGATCTCCGCGGGCGCGGAAACCCAACACGAGGAGTTGGCCGAAGTCGCGGGGGAGATGGAGACGATGTCAGCGACGACTGAAGAGGTTGCCTCGACCACCGAGGAGGTCGCCTCGACCTCCCGCGAGGCCACCGAACTCAGCCAGCAGGGCCGGGAGGCAACACAGGAGGCCGTCGGCGAACTGTACACCATTGAGGAGCGGGCCTACTCAACCGCGGAGGCGGTCGACTACCTCGAAGATGGGATGAACGAGATCGGGTCGATCCTCGAAACGATCACCGAGATCGCCGACCAGACCAATCTCCTCGCCCTGAACGCGTCGATCGAGGCCGCTCGCGTCGGTGCGGAGGGCTCCGGCTTCGCGGTCGTCGCCGACGAGGTCAAGAGCCTCTCCGAGGAGACCAATCAAGCCGCCGGGGAGGTAGAGGCCGTCATCGACGACCTCCAAGAGCGGACCGAAAACAGCGTCAGCGAGATGGAGACCATCTGCGAGGACATCACGGCGGGCGTCGAAACCGTCGAGTCCGCCGAATCCGCGCTCGAACGGATCGATGTCAGGATTCAGGAGGCCAACGATGGGGTCCAGGAGATCGCCAATGCGATGGACGCCCAGGCGACTTCGGTGGCCGACGTGACCGCCGCGGTCGACGATCTGGCGTCGATCAGCCAGCAGACTGCCAACAACGCCACGACGGTCGCAGCCGCCGCCGAAGAGCAGGCGGCCTCGCTGGGTGGCGTCAGCGACGAGATCGACCGGCTCAACAGTCAGACCGACCAGCTCCAGGCTTCGCTGGCCGAGTTCACGACCGGCTCCGACGCGAGGAATACCACTCCCGAGACACCAGTCGACGGCTTCGAGTTCACCGACGACGCCGAGGCGGTCGATGAACCCGTCACCGCTGAGAACGGCGGGGAGGCGGCTGATCTGTCGCTCCGAGCCGACGGCAACGGGTCATGAACCGCTATGCCCTCCTGTTGTCTGCAGGACCCGATCGCGTCGGTAGCGCGCTCAACGCCATCGAGTACGCACTCACTCTCGACGAAGGTGGTCATACGGTTGCTATCTACCTCGATGGCGCGGCAACCAAATGGCCCGGCGAGATGGAAACACGCGTCGACCACCCGCTTTCGAAGGGGCTGGCGACCGCCACCGAGCGGGAGCTCATCGCAGGCTGTTGTGCGTTCTGTGCGGACGCCTTCGGTGGGACCGCTGGCTGCCGTGCGGCGGGCATTCCACTGCTCGGCGTTGTGGGCGAAGAACACGGCCCCGATGTCGACCGACTCGTCGACGACGGCTACGAACTGCTGACGGTTGGGTGATGCCACCGGGACTCTCTTGACGCATACAATTTTATAAGCGAGTCGTGTATCACCGACAATGACAGCCCGTCGCTGTGGGCCACAATGACCCAGTCACCGAGCGAACGCGATGCTGCCGCCACTGCGTTAGTGTCGGCGCTCGGAACGATGGCGGTGGTCGTCGATGGCGATACCATCGTCTCGGTCACCGAGCCGCTGGCGACGAGTGTGGGCTACGAGCCGGACCAACTGGCCGGAGAGCCACGGTCGAGGCTGCTTGCCGAACCCGATCCCGATACTGGCCGAGGAGAACTTATAAATGCGGACGGCAGTCGGACCTCCGTCAGCGTCCGTCGTCAGCAACTCCCTACCGAAGGCGACGACCGGGAGTGGACTGGCCTATTTATAACCGAGGTCGAAGACGAATCGAGGGACGAGACTGTGACCGGAACGGGCGACGAGACGGTCGACCTCGCCAATACGAGATTCGAACAGCTGTTCGAGGCGGTTAACGACGCGACCATGCTGGTCGACACCGACAACCACCGGATCACGTGGGCCAACAGTCGCGCTTGCGACCTCCTCGGATACAGTCGCCAACAGCTCCTCTCGCTGGAGCCCAAAGCAATCCACCCCCACGAGTACGACGCCTTTCGATCGTTCGTCGACGAGGTCGACGAAACCGGCACTGGCTGGACCAGCAGCCTCTCGTGTTATACCTGTGACGGCGACGTGATCCCGGCCGAAATATCGGGGACCCGTGTCACCTTTGATGGCCACTACCAGCTACTTGCGAGCATTCGGGATATCTCGACCCGCGTCGACCAGCGCGAACGACTCGGCCGTCAGGCCGCCGCGATGAAGGCCGCCACCGACGGGATCGCTATTTATACCGCCGACGGCGAGATTGTCTACGCCAACCACGCCTACGCCGAACTGTTCGGCTTCGAGTCGCCGGAGTCGATCACCGGCCACACGTGGAGCGAACTCCACGCCGAACAACAGCGGTTCTCCCTCGGTATTTCCTCGGCGTTGTCGTCGACCGGCGAGTGGCGCGGTGACATTACCGCTGACGCCGCCACCCAACGGCCCCTCGAAGCTTCACTCACGCAGCTCGAAACCGACGAAATCCTCTGTGTGGCTCACGACATCTCCGCCCAACAGGCTCACCAACGCCGTCTCACCGGACTGGCGGCTGCGAGTCGTGAGTTGCTGGCCGCTGAGGACTGTGGGGCGGTCGGCGAGGTTGCCGTCGACACCGTCGTCGACGTGCTGGACTCCCCTCTGGCCTGCGTGCGACGATACAACGAAGAGACCAACGAGCTGACTATCAGCGCGATTTCCGAGGCCGCAGAAGAACTCCAAGCCGCAGAGCTCGCCTACAATCTCAACAGCTCCCGGGCGGGGACGGCCTATCGGCGCGGCGAGACAGTCCGGAACGAGCCGGGCGACGACGCCTATGCCTCGGGAGCCTCGCGGGCGGATCTCCACATCCCGACCGGCGAGTACGGCGTACTGAGTGTCTTCGAGCCGTGCGGCTCCTTCAGCGATCAGTTGGTCCAACTCCTGGAACTGTTCGCCGAGTCAGTTCGGGCGGCATTTCTCAGAGCCGACCGCGAGGAGCAACTCCGGAGCCGACAGACCGACCTCGAAGCCCGGACCGACGAGCTCACCGTCGCCACCCAGTTCAACGAGCTGGTTACCGATCTGATCGGTCTCATGTTGCGGACGCCCCACCGCGGCGAAATCGAACAGGCAGTCTGTGACCAGCTCGCCGACTCCAGACTCTACGAGGCCGCCTGGATCGCTACGGTCGACGACGAGACCGACGCCGTCTCGGTCCCGACGTGGCGCGTCGACACCGAGCCGTTCATCGAAACCCGCCCTGAGACGTTCGTCTCGTCGCCGTTTGCGACACAACTCGTCGAAGCGGCCGCCGCTACGGGCGCCCCAGCAGTCACCCGTCGACAGTTCGACTCGGCCGGAGCCGAGACCCCCGACGAGACGCTGGCGGCCGCTGTTCCGATTACAGTCGACTCCCAGCGCTTCGGGGTGTTGGCAGTTGCAGGCACCGACGACCGAGGGTTCAGCGAGCCGATTCGGAGCGGGCTCCGGCTGTTGGGCGAGACGCTCGGCTTCGCGTTCGTGATGGAGGCCACCCGGTCGACGCTGATTGCCAACGACGCCATCGAACTCGAATTCGCGCTTACTGAACGATTTGCCGAACTCTCGTCGGCCCTCGACTGCCAGTGTCTGTACACGGGGTCGAGAGCCAACGACAACGGCAGTCGGACCTACTGTATTCGGATTCAGGGAGCGAGTTGCGAGCAAGTAGTAGCCCATCTCGACGCAGCGGCTGGCGTCTCTGATACCAAGCGGCTCGACGACTGGGACGACGGCTGTCTGCTCGGGATCACCGTCGACGATCCGGTCCCCGAACTGCTGGCTGATTTCGGTGTCAACCTCCGCTCGCTGGTCGCTACTGACGGCGAGGCTCGGCTCGTCGTCGAGGCACCCGAAGACATTGACATCTCCGCGCTCCGGTCGACGCTCGCCGACCGCTACGGCCCGGTTCGCCTCGTCTCGAAACAACACGGCCGCCAGGAGCGGTCGGTCGGCTCGATCGGTGACAAACTCGAAGAGCAACTCACCGACAAACAGCTCACGGTGCTCGAAACCGCCGTCGAGCTGGGCTACTACGACTGGCCCCGTAAAGCGACCGCCGAGGAGGTGGCTGAAGCCGTCGGCATCGCCTCCGCGACGCTCCACCAACACCTCCGGGCCGCGGAGGGCAAGCTCGTCGCGGCCTTTTTTGAGGGTCGCTGACAGCCACCCGATTCGATACCGATGTATCTCGGTATGGGTGTCGCCGACGTATCTAGGGCAGGTATCCAAGGCGTTACTCGGTGATGGTCAGGTATCAATGGCCACGAACTGCTCTACCCACGGTCGACAGTACGCAACGGATTGTACCGCCCAGGGAACGCTGATTGAGATGGCATCGCTCATTGGCCACAAATGGTATCCGGTGATCCTCCACCAGCTATGTGTCGAGGACGACAGAGGGTTCAGCGATCTTCATAAAGCTATTGACGAGATCTCTAACAAGATGCTGTCGGACAGTCTCTCGGCACTCGAAGATCAGAACCTCGTCGGCCGCGAGGTCGTCAGCGACAAGCCAGTTCGGGTCCGCTACACGCTGACCGACGAGGGCCACGAACTCGAAGCCGTGCTTGCTGCGATGCTCGACTGGGGACAGGCGAACCTCGATCACGGCTCCGAGCCACAGTCGACGCCGACCGCCGCGTCGACACCCGAGTCGGTTGCAGCGACAGCGGTTTTTTCAGCGAGCCAGTCCGGAGGGGCCGACCAATGAGTAGCGGAACCGGATCGAGTCAGTCCCGCGATTGGTCGGCACTCGTGTCCAACCGGTGTGAGCCCGACTCGGAGCCGCCGACGCGGATCACCGACCCCTCGGCGGCCGCCGTGTTGCAGACCGTCCTCGGGCTCCGGTCGCAGGATCTCGCCACCTACGACGCGGTCAGTGCCGACCCCGGCGCGTCGACCAAGGAACTCGCCGCCGATCTCGACCGCGACCGGAGCAACGTCAATCGGTCGCTGACGCGGCTTGACGAGGCTGGGCTGGTGTGTCGACAGCGCCGACTTCTGGATGGGGGCGGCTACTATTATGCCTGCTTCGCCGAGCCGGGAGAGATCGTCAACGATCGGCTCACCGAGGCGCTGGACCGCTGGACTGAGGCGGCGACCACGACCATCGAATCCACCCACTGGGACGAGCAGATCTCCCCAAGCGCGTGAGTCAGTACTCGTCGGGGAGGACACTACGGAAACTACAACGGCAATCTAAATAATGGGCCACTCACGTAGGCAGAGTCGGTCGACGCCCACGGTCCGCTGGAACCGGTACGGTGGCGTCGCAATCGCGCTCCTCGGGTTCGGCAAAAAAGCAGGCCGCTATCGACCACGCCCGCGAAACGCTCGATGCTGGCTACGAGGCCGAACAGGCAGTGTTCGCCGAGGCCCGGGAAGCGTGGCACGAGACGAACACGGTCGCTCCCACGGACGACGAGTCGACCGACTGGACCACGTCGGCTGGGATTCCCGGTCCGTCGTCAGGTAGCTTGACGACGCCAGCATCGGTTTCGGGTGTCTGTGCGGAGATATCGACCCGTGGTGTGGCCGTATCGTTATACTCGGCGGCGTTTCGGACGATGTGTTCGACTGCCAACCCGAGTTTCGGAGCGGCCATGACACACACTCGCTCAGGGAGGTCGACCGAAAACGCGACGCCGGGATACGAGTCGGCCAGTTCGCCGACCGTCTCGTCGACGAGAACCGATAGATTATGGGGTCGTTGGGTGTGGTGAGCCGATTCGAGGATGTCGGCGAGTTCCTTGGCGTAGGAGGCCTGTTCGTAGAGTTCCCACGCCTTCGAGACGACGGCCTCACCGCTGGCAGCTACCTCCGGTGTCTCGGCGTCAGCGAACTGCTCGGCGTGGCCGATAACGACATTGAGTCCGTTGCGGAGATTGTGACGCAACATCCGGTTGAGGACGACCGCCTGCTGGCGACTTTCCTTGCGGGCGGTCACGTCCCGGGCGTTGAGTACGTAGCCGGTGATCGGCGAGTCGGGACTGTTGCTGAGTGTGGCTTCGAGCCACGCCCACGAGCTGTCGGCTCGACAGAACCGAAACTCGTGGGTGCTCTTCGAGCTACTGCCGATGACCTCGAACATCTCGATGGTCTCTCGGAGGGTCGACTCGTCGTCGGGATGAACGTAGTCGAAAACCGACTCGTCGTGGACTGTTTCATGGCTTAACTCGATTGAAATTCCGTACATCAGCCGCTATACGCTATTTCTCACTGGTCGACACATCGCTTTATAACCGAATCCACTGATCTATCTGTTCATGGTTCGAATCGATGACTCGGATACCGTCGTCAAGTGCTGGCTGTCACCTGATGAGTTAGATCACCTTGAGCAGAATGCTGGAGCCGACGGGTGGGAACGAGAGGTCGCCATCCAACTCATGGCATGGTGTGGGCTTCGTGTAAGCGAAGTCTCGTATCCGGGTACTGAAGAACTCAGGTGGTCTGAAGACGGCCAGATATGACTCTTTGAGATCCGAGGAAAGAATACCAAAGGTGGCGGTCGAAAGACCCGTGATGCTTGGCTGCTCGAAAGTCTACTGACGACATCCACAAGTATACTCGAGAACGCAGTCTCTCTGTGTCAGATCCGGTGGGTCGACACCCAAGATCAACTTGGTGTCGAGGTATATTGCAGCACACACCCAAGACCACCCGCCATTGGTTTTGACAGCGGTCTCGTCTGCCGCGACCCACTTTGGCTGTGCCTCAGGCGGGTCGGGAACGCTGTCAGCTACTCGATGTACCCACTGAAAGATTGCCTGATGAGAGCGTTGAACGCCGAATAATCGCAGAATTGCTTGTGTTTCTCTGAGCGAACAGCCGGTCGCGCGGAGTCGGACGGCCAACGTTGACGAGACGTACACGTCTCGTTTGCACACCAGAAACTTCGTTTCTGGGGACGCCCTGACGGGCGTAGCCGTCCGCTCTCGCTCCCAACATTCAAGATTTGACGTGTCCAACGTCTCTCTGAGCAGTTCTGGCGACAGCATCAACAACTCAACCCACGAACTGCTCGCTTCTCAAACTGGCTTAACTAGACAGTGCCCCGCTAGTCTTCGTGAAAATTTTTTAACACTTCCCGTAGAATTATAGTATACTGGATAAAAATAACAGTCATGGACGCAAAGCATGTGCAAAATACAGATAGATTACTGGACTCGCTCCGTTCCTTCGATACGGATGAATCAGTCCAAGGAATAGGGGTTTTCGCCGCTGAACAGACAGCACCCAACAGTTCAGAGATTGATCCCGTGCTACGGAACCTTTCTACGCCCGTTTTCGGAGGCATCTTCCCAGAAATCATCTATCGTGGAAAAAAGTTTGACACGGGCGCGATACTGTTCATGATCGAAGTGACACCAACCGTGTCAGTTATTTCGGGGCTGAGTGATTCCAGTTCTGACTTCTCTGACCAGCTTCCTGGAAAAGTTCCGACTGGGGGGACAGCTTTCATCTTTGTTGATGCTTTCGCCAGTCGGGTTGAGGCGCTCATTTCACGGTTATTCAACACATATGGTGTCGATTGCAACTATCTTGGTGGTGGAGCTGGCTCGCTTAGCATGAAACAGCAGCCCTGCTTGTTCACCAACCAAGGACTGGTTATGGATGGGGCAGTCTTCGCCACTGTTGATATTGAAACCAGTATTGGTGTCAAACACGGTTGGCAGAAGATCGACGGACCGTTTCAGGTTACCGGAGCTACGGATCGAAAAATCGAAACACTGGACGAGACACCAGCGTTCGAGCTCTATCGAGAGATTATCAGCGAAGACATCGAATTAGAGATCAATTGTGAGAACTTCTTCGAAATGGCAAAGAGGTACCCTTTTGGGATCAGCAGGTTGGACGGCGAAGATATCGTCCGTGACCCATACGAAGTGACTAATGATGGGGGATTGCGCTGTTTCGGAGAGGTTCCCGAGGGGGAATTCGTCCATGTTCTCAAAGGGGACCCGGATGCACTGATATCGGCCGCAAAAGCCGCCTATACTGCTGCAAACATCGATGATTCCGACGATGTATTCTTTTTCGACTGCATCTCACGAGTGCTGTATCTCGAAGACGCATTCGATCAAGAACTTGAGGCAGTCGGCGGCAACACCGGACCGGCGATTGGTGCACTTACTCTCGGCGAGATCGCGAACGATGGTCAGGGTCACCTAGACTACTATAACAAAACCGCGGTTGCCGCGGTCACGGACGACCTCTAAGCGATGAGCGACTCACTATCTCCGACGGAAATCCAAGTCCTGTATGAGATTTCGCTGGGGATCGAGCCAGCATCAAATATGAAGACGACCGCCCAGACAGCACTCTCAAAGTATCTTCAGAAACTCAACTGTTCAGCAGCCGCAGTCTTCGAGACTCAAAAACGTCAGGACGGAATCGAGTACGACCTCGTGACTACTGTTCCGGATGCGTCTGCATTCGAACGTACTGCAGGCGACATACAGTCCTTGCTACCGGACCATCCGGACTCGGCTCCTGACCCCTTTCCTATTGTCTCAGAGGGGCGAGAAACCAACCGGTACGTGATGGAACTCCCAGCATTTGGGGTGATCGTTCTATGCAAGCGTGGGCTGCCAATTAGCAACGCCGTCCTCAGGTCGATCTCAGAACTAAACTCAAAACTAGCGACGGCGTGCAGTCGGGTGCGTATCCAAAAGGAGTACGAAACTCAATATGAGGAACTGTTCGAGAACGCACCAGTAATGTTTGCCTCCACGCGAGCTGAGAATGGCAAGCTACTCATCGAAGACTGTAATCGCCAGTTCGTCAAAACCCTCGGCTACGAACCCGAGACGGTTATCGGGAGTCCAATCTCGATGCTGTGTGCAGACAACGAAGACGAGACAGCTGATTATCAAAAATATGAAATGGCGCTTAACGGTGAGTTCGAGACTACAGAGCGCATTATCGAAACACAAGACGGCAGGAAAATCACTACAATCCTCACTGCAACTCCACGCTGGGACCGGGGCGGGAACGCCTTCGGGACGCACTCACTATTCATCAATGTGACAGAACTAAAGCGTCGGAACCAACAGCTAAGTGTCCTCAATCGGATTCTCAGACACAATTTGCGAAACGATTTGACTGTAATAAAAGGGGCACTTGATCTAGCTGCCGGAGATGCGAACGAGAGGACGTCTCCTCATCTGGAAAATGCCAACCGGCGAACCGAAAGTTTGCAGTCCATCGCCGACGGTGCTCAGAACGTTCGAGAGATTTTGGAAAAAAGAGACCACTCGAACGAAAATGTCGTTTCGATGCTCGAGTCACTCGTCGCTCGCGCCGAGAAAAGGTATCCAGAGGCGAATATCGAGTTATCTGCCCAACCAGCCAGTATCTACGCAGTCGAGGCAATTAAATACGGGTTTTGGGAACTCATCGAGAATGCCTGTATGCACACTGGCGAAGAGCCTACAGTTGAGATTAGGGTACAGACGGATCATGAGACCGTCATTGTCGAGATCGCAGATAACGGACCCGGTCTTCCTGAAGACGAGGTCCAACCGGTGGTTGATGGGAAAGAGACACAACTCAACCATTCGAGTGGTCTCGGACTGTGGCTGGCAAAATGGGTGATCGAACTCTCTGGAGGGGAACTGACATTTGACTCGAATAATGGGGCAGTAGTACGGGCTCGGTTCTATCGGACTGACCGTTGATGTCGACTCCTCTAGGTTCAAAAGCCGGGTTCGAAGATGAACAGATGGTTTCTCTCATTCTTGCTTGACTCTCCGAACGCTCGAATTTGGAGCGTCATTCACCAGATACTCTCTCGGTGACATCCTCCCCGGCCTAAACGCCGGGGCTTCTCGTACCGCAGGTGTGATATTTGCCGGTCTACAATACAGCCAGTTCTCGCGGTGCAAAGCATCCGCTCTCCGAATCGAACAGGTGTATCGACGGCTGTGCCACACAGCCGTTACTCCTATCCTCACCGTGAGGACTCGGAGTTATCTTCTGTCTCATGTTTTCCGCCCCGTTACAATCCGCGTTCCCAACCAACCCACACGACTGGCAGACGTACAGGCCACGCTCAACACGGTTCGCTTTCGTGTCGTCACCACACGGTGAACACGTCTTCGAGGTGTTCCACTCGTTCTCGTTCAGTACCTCGACACCTCGTATCTCGCCTTTGTATTCGAGGTACTGGTAGATACGGTCGAACGGCCACGTATGCAACCACATCGTGAATCGCCTCGGGGTCAAGCCCCGAGGCTTCCTGTTTCCACGACGGGCTTTGCAGACACCGTAGTGGTGTCCGTAGGGAGCGCAGTCTCCACAGGCGTGTCTTCGGGCCATCCCAACCCTAACTCAGCAAAACCGCGTTGCAAGACGTTCATCGCCGCATTCGCATCTCTATCTGCTTCAAACCCACACGACGGGCACGAGTGTTTCCTGACCCAGATAGGCTTCGCAGTCTCAACACCACACGACGCGCACTCTCTTGTCGTTCCTCGTGCTTCTACCTGAACGACGTGCGTACCGTACAAGTTGCCCTTGTATCCAAGGAGCGTGATGAACTGCCGCCACGCCGCATCCTGCTTGTTTCGGGCGTTGTGCGACTGCTCCAACATTCCCTTCACGTTCAAGTCCTCAACGAACACCGCGTCGTACTCGCGGACAAGCCACGTTGTAATCTTGTGCTGGTAGTCCAGCACCTTCCGACGAATGTGACGCTTGACAGTCGCAACTTCCCGGCGTTGTTTCTCCCAGTTGTTCGACCCTTCTTGCTTCCGCGATAACTTGCGTTGTTCGCGGCGCAGACGCTCGTACTCGTCTTCGAGGTCAAGCCAGTCCACGGTCTTGCCGTCGCTGGTGTGAATGTAGTTGCGGATGCCGAGGTCGATACCGACGCTGTTGCTCGCATCCAGTGATTCTACATCGGGTTTCTCAGGTAGGTCGGCGTCGTCGGTTTCCAACCCGAAAGAGACGAACCATTCGCCGGTCGTCTCTTTCTTCACCGTGACTTCTTTGATGTCTGCCTCATCCGGAATTTCGCGGTGATAACGGATTTTGATGTCACCGATTTTGGAGAGCCAGAGTGTCGCACGTCGGCCACTCGTGTTTTTGAGTTCGAAGCCAGACTGCGAAAACGTCATACTCTGGAACTCCCGTGGAGACTTCCACTTGAGTTTCCCCACCTTGTTCCCATGCTCTTTCTGGTCTTTAAGATTCGAGAGGTTGTCGTAGAACCGCGTTACGGTTCGTTGCAGAGCCTTCGAGTTCACCTCTGAGAAGACAGTGAACTCGTCTTTCCAGTTGGGGAGTCGGTAGTGGTGTTTGTACGCGGAGCCGATGTTGTCGGCGTCCACGTTCTCATACTCGTACAGAGTGTAGTTGTACGCTTGGCGATGAATGTCGATGTGGTATTCCAGTTCAGCCGCTACCGCTTGTGTCGGGCATGCAGGGTAGCGGTGACTGTACTCCATCGCTGTCTCTTGATTAGCGATGTGTCCGCTTAATGGTTTGTGTCACAGAATGCCGGATTCAACCCCGGGGTCAAGCCCCGGGGCATTCTCCTTGCATTCTGTAAACCACAATATCCCAACCCAGCGGCACGCTGCCGCGGGAATCCTCGCCCTTCAGGGCGGAGAGGATGTCAACGGCAGGCTCCTCAGTAGCAGAGCCCGAAACGTGGCGAGCGGTATAAATGAGACGCTCCCGAATATACGTTATCTCAACCATGAAAACTAACGCAGATTCTAGTACGGCGGCGATGGTTGCTGCAGGAGTCGCGGGGGCCGCAGCAACCCTCGCTGGAAAGCATCTCGTTGCCCAATTTACACGCGGTCGGTTCGGCGGTCCTGACGATTATAATGTGGCGAAAGTCACGGTTTCGGGGCCGATTCAGCGCACTCGAAACCGATCGTCATCACTCTCAGGAGGAACAGTGTGTATTGCCGACGATATCGTCGAGCAGATTGAAGCAGCTGACGACGACGAGGCTGTCGAAGCCCTCTTGCTTGGACTCAATACGCCCGGTGGAGAGGTCCTTCCGAGTGACGATATCCGCTGTGCGGCAGTCGACTTCGACGGTCCGGCGATCGCGTATGCGACCGATAGGTGTGCTTCGGGCGGCTACTGGATCGCAAGTGGGTGCGACGAGGTGTGGGCCAGAGAGGCTAGCCTCGTCGGTTCGATCGGTGTTGTTGGATCGCGACCCAACGCGGCCGGACTGGCCGACAAACTCGGGCTTTCGTATGAACAGTTTACCGCCGGTGAGTTCAAAGACGCTGGCGTCCCCCTTCGTGAAATCGAAGAAAGCGAGCGGGAGTATCTCCAGGGTATCATTGACGACTACTACGACCAGTTCGTCGAAACCGTTAGTGAGGGCCGCAATATGGATCCACAAGCCATCCGTGATACGGAGGCGCGCATCTATCTCGGGAGCGATGCCCTGGAGCTCGGGCTCGTCGACGAACTCGGAACCCAGTCCGATGTCGAAGATCGAATCGGAGATCTCATCGATGCCGAAGTCGAAACCCACGAGTTCGAACCGGATCGGAGCGTTGCCGAGCGACTGGGCCTCGGGGCCGAACGTGTCGCCTTTGCCGCTGGCAACGGTGTCGCCAACACTGCGGTGGGCGACGGTAGCGATCCCGACATTCAACTCAAGTAAGCCGCTTCAGGGCTTGACTCGGGCTTCCCGCGATTTCGTCGGACACTCTAGCACCGCAGGTCCAGGGAATTTCCCACCCCACGACCGCATGGTCGACCTGCTGAGGAGGCTCGTCGACAGTTTGTCTCGGGGAACGGCTACGAGTGGGCGACGATCCAATCAGGCAACCCCATGCACCCACAGACGGGACAGTTCAGCAACAGAGGTCCGGAGGATTCGTCGACCAACGCGATCGCCTGGTTGGCCCCCTGGTGGGCTTCCAGGCAGATACCGGTTGCATCGAGGCACTCGTCAAGGCGAGGTCTTCGAAAAAGGAGGAGAAGAAGCTTCTAAAAAGCGTTCCCGAAGCCACAGTATGACTCACCAGCAATCTACGTCATAAGAGCGTTAGTGATGTACGGTGTCATGAACCCCAGTGCATAGCCGAGGAAATGTTCATAGAGATTTAATACACCATTGTCGACCTGTGGGTTAGCGGGAAACGCGATGATCAGAGCGAAAAAAAGCAACAGAACAGTGAGTACTATCAGATCGATATGTCCGGTCGCCTGCATCGCAAACCTGAGCTTCGTTCGTGCATCGTCGGTCTGGTCGTACGCTATGAGGACGTACAATGTCGTGCTGAGCACTGTCGCTAGAACCAGGCCAGCGGTACCCAACAGTACTGTCGGGTTCTGGAGAAGCACAGACTGGAGGCTTAACACAGAGATAGGCCCTAAACTTGCAAAGAAAAGGGCTGGCGCGAATACGCTCACCGGCCCGATATCGAAGTTTGTATCGAGGTACTCGCTCAGTGCCAGTGGGAGGTAGCCGACAAAAGCCATAATAACTCCGGACGCACCGAACGTCACGGAGGGTCTGACAATCGAAAGATTCAGATACGAAAGGACAGGGGGAAACACAAGGAGAGCAGTGAAGACAAACACCCGAAACTGCTGTTGACGACCGCTCAGAGCACTCAGAATATATAATATCGGGACAACGAGGACATACAACCCAATGTTCGTCGTCAGATGTCCGATCTCGAAGTGAATGAACGCCGATGCAAACGCTGCGAGCGGAGTGGGATTCGTATAATTGAAGACAAGTGACTCACGAACACTCAGTGGAAGGCTGTACCCAAGCCCTATGAACAGTGGAAGCGTGAGAACAAGCACCACGTCGAATAGCTGCAGCTGGTTATACAGCGCTTGTCGTACCGATTTGTTCATCCGCTGTTCAGTATCTACACCAATACAGGTGTATACCTATTTTGCTTTGATAAGCCCTTGCCTTCGAATACCAAAATTGATTTTAGAGGGGAAGACGATCAAAGTTGAACGCTGGTGTTAGCATACACAGGGGCGGTGTAGAGCCATACACGTCGTTGCTGACTCGGTATCAACTGCTGTTACCGGTACCACCGTGCGATCAGTGCTGTTGGGACGGGAAATACGAGTCGCACGTGCCGGCCCTGACTATCCCGAGTCGAGTGACCACAGGATCGGAGACACTGGTCGATGACGAACAGTGGCGACCGAACCACCGAAACAAGGCCGAAAGGATCTACGGACTGCTTGGACTTTCGATGGCCCGGCCCTCTGTTGATAGCCTCAGCGCTGCTGCTCTTATATTCAGGCGTACGACCGGCTATCTCGAAGTTGGCGAATAGATATCCGGCGGCTGTCCTCCCGTGCATATCGTCACCAAGTACGGTCAGCAGTCTGAGCCCCCGGACTGGCCGAGTCGTTTCTATTCCTTTTTTCTACCGCCGTCAGCAGCCGTTGACTCGGACAGTACATGGAGTTCTGGCAATAGTCGGTATCCGGTCACCGTGCCGACTGCAGCAGAGACCGTGAGCGCCGTGACCAGTTGCGAGAACGGACTGAAGCCAGCGCTCGCAGCCGCTGACGCGGCAAGCACTGCGAGCACGACTCCGGGCAGGCCGATTACCGCTTCGCGGACAGCGACGCGGCGAAACCGGCGACGACGGCCGTTCGGTTGCGTCTGGAGCACCGGGAGGACATCATGATACCGCGTCTGGACGAGGTAGTTCGTTACTACAGCCAGCAGGCTGGCAATGATCGACCACTGTCCCCAGCCAACGCCGAATGCCGGATCGAGGTTGAATGCGAACCCGCTCGGCTCGGCCGACTGTTGGCTTCCGGGCGTCGACAGCACAGGTCCGACCCCGCCGTCGGCTGCGGCTTCGGTGCCCCCGTCGCTGTCGGCGGGCGTCCCAGCCGGTTCGTCAGCCGGCGTCGCAGTCTCTGGACTGTCGCTGTTCTCACTGTCAGTGCCGTTGCCATCGCTTGCAGTGGTGTTGTCGTCGCCACCGCTGCCTGCATTCGTGCTGTCACCATCGCCCGCGTCGGTGTCGCCGCTACCGCCACCGCTCCCACCGCTTCCACCGCCACCGCTTCCACCCCCGCCAGTGTTTGACTCAGCATCCGGAATCTCCATGGTGTAGGTCACTGTTTCGGAGAGGGACGACGGACTGTCAGCGGCTGCCGTTACGGTGAACCCGAGTGTTGCTTGCTCGCCCGGGTCAAGCCTAAGCGTGTTACTCGCTTCGTCGACCGACTCACGCGCGCCCGTGTCAGAGATTCTGTAGATGTCCAGCCACTCGCTGTCGTGTTCGATCCGGATCGTCGCCGCCTTGTTGCTACCCGTGACACCTCCAAAACCGACAACAAAGACGTCGTCGAATGCGGTTTTCGTGCTGGGAAAAACGTCAACAGAAACAACAAGCTCGCCGTTGCTGTCGAACGACGCATAGCGGTCGCCGTTGGACGTGTCAGCCGGGGCTAGTGCAACCCCGGTGTCTTCGGTCGGGGCGAGTTCATCGACCGGGTCGGAAAGCGGGACCGCAGCCGTGGACATGACTGTCCCGCAGACGATGAGCGCGAGTCCAAGGGCGACGTGCCATTTCATATTCTGGCTGGGGGTGACGATTTACGCGGACAGTGCTCGTCTTCGTATTTCAGTGATACAGTAGGCTGGCTACGCGTTACTGTGATCCGTCTGGCGTGCTGCGAAGACGATCGAGTCGATATCATCAATAGCCGCACCAGTATTACTCTGGAGGTCAACGACAATGGAGAGTGTGATGCTATTACCGGCATTTAAATCGATAGCGTTGTCGCCATCAGAAGCATTGTCAACGATTGAACCGTTCCCACGGTCTGTATCTCGAATGTCCAGTGCGTCTCCGACGAGACCGGTTGTGCTGTTTGAGTACGTGGTCTCACTGGCGTTCACCGAAACGCCGACGTTTTTGTCACCGTTATTAGTGATGCTGAGGGCATTCTTGAACGTTGTCGTCGCCCTTTCATTGAGGGACTCCTGCTCAATCTTGATAACTGACGTACCTGATTCGGTTTCAGTTGAGATGATTTTATTGTTAGCGGTTCCACCTGGGTTGTTCGCTTGGAAGCTCAACAGCGCACCCGAGTCGCCACCCGTGTTGATTGTAACCGACCGCGTCGCTTCAACCGAGGAGAACGCACCGGAGCCAAAGATGCCGCCGACACTCGCACTGAGCATCCCGAGCCCGAGCAGCACACTCCGTCGATTTAGTCTCATCTGTTATGTTACACAACGCTAGCCCATCAGTTAGTATTGACGTGCCTGAGCGGGGCTAATGTCGACCATTAACGGCTCAAGCACGGCTATAACCCCGCTCAAGCAGCACAATAGTAAGTCCCCGGAAGCTATTGTAATTGGTATGGCACGGCAACAACGTGCTGACTAATCAACTATGAACCGCAGAAACGTACTTACCGGACTCGGTGGATTGGCAATTAGTGGCGGGGCGCTTTTGGGGACGGGCGCATTCACAAGTACCAGCGCGAACCGTCAGGTTGAGGTGAATATTCTTGGCGGAAGCGACTATGACTCCACTACTGGCGTTGTTGAGGGAGCTGGTCAGACAGCAGAACAGAACATTGCAGACGAAATAACAGAGACGCTCAGAATCGACGTTCTGGTTGATATCACGTCTTCCGCCGTCAGCGTTGAATCGCCTACTGGTACTATCAGCAATGTCGATGAGTTGTTCCCGCAGACCGATGTCGGGTATAGCAACCTAACCACGGCGTTTTCAACTGGATCAACTAATTACGTAAGCCTCGTCGCCAACGATGTGCGGATTGTCTTTGGGGGAGATGGCGATAATGAGGGCCTTCCGGCGAATTCAACCGTTAGTTTCGGAGATCTATTTGCTTTTGGACGGACTGATTCTAGTGCCGGCCCGGATGTCACATTCGACACTGACAATGCCTCTGATAGTCCCCTTTTGTCTGGTTTAGACGACAGCAACGGTACCAGCGGAGATCTATCTTCGAGTGTCGCATTCACCGGTTCTACTAGCGGCGACACAGTAGATGCAGACGTAGCAACCGGCACT
>Ga0102930_1000277_pt1 | contig 17386 bp, 8 predicted proteins | sample SalPon1_B_H2O_MG_FD_84514 | JGI IMG/M metagenome (GOLD analysis project Ga0102930, IMG submission 84514) | Salt pond water microbial communities from South San Francisco under conditions of wetland restoration - Salt Pond MetaG R1_B_H2O_MG | ecosystem: Environmental > Aquatic > Non-marine Saline... | reverse complement strand
ACACTACCTAAATGTTTATTAAGTAGTATCTCTTGATTTTCAGTTGGGTAAATACGATACTTATATGATTTTAACACTCTTTAAAACTTTTTTAAATCTATCTTGTATATATTAAAAATTTAAACTACCTTTGTCAAATTCATCACAGAAGCTAAAGACTTCTGTGTTTTCTTTGACGGGTCATATAAAGGTCATTAGGGTCAATGCCATCGTGAATTTTGTTCATCATCGGGAAGTCAAAGTATAACATCACACACCCCGATGAATAAGTTTCTTTGTTTTTTTCATCGCCTAATTTCACATTGGGTGTCGGTAGTTCACCTCCAAGGATGAACTCTTCAAATGATTTAATTCTTTTCATAATTAATTTTTTGGTTTTTTAAATAATATATATATAATTAAACATCAAAAACGATTATAGATTTTAATATATAGAAACAATAAACCACTAAAAAAATTATACTTGAAAATGAGATATTTAAAAAAGTTTGAATCATTTATAGTTGAAAATGAAACAAAAGAATCACCTACTAAGCCAAGAACAAGACCTGGTACAAGACCAAAACCGGGAAGACCATCCCCAATTAGAAGGTCTAAACCAGGTCAGGAACCAAGACCAAAAGCTGATGTAGATGATGTCTTTGATTTATTCGCTTATTTATCGAATGATCAACAAAAAAAAGAAATATATAGCTATTATGAAAAAAAGAAATATTAAAAATTTCAAAATATTCGAAGCTGATTTAGATAAAAATAGAGCTTTATCTAAAGATTATCTGAAAGGTGTAAAAAGGCGTGGAGAAGAAGAAAGCGAAGAATTAAAGAGACAAGGTGTTACATCTAGTCCATTAGAAACTAGTATGCTAGCTAAGCGTTTGATGGAAAAGCAAGGAGGTCAAATACAACCCCCAAGAGGACCTGGTGAGAAACCAATTATCACGTGGACGGATAAAGAAAGAAAAAAACAGATAGAAAAACTATCAAAAGATATATTTTTAGAACATTACGGCAAATTAGTTGAAGCTTTAAACTTAAAATTAGATTTTAAGTTGATAGATGGTGATGACATAGAAAAATCTGCTGAAAAAATGCAAATGGCGCCTACTGGGACTGAAAAAATAGTTGACGATAATGTTATTGTTGAAATTGAAAAAAGAAAACTCATTAACAATATCACTCAAGGGACATCAAAAAACACATTTCGTTTAATTCATCTTTATAAAGATAAAATAAATAAAATAGATCCAGAATTGTTTGAAATAAGTGACAAGTTAGTAAAATCAATGGAAGTATTCGAATGGGATCCGAATAACCCCTTGATCGATAAAACCGAAGAAGGAAGTACTGACTTAGTTAAACAAACGATGGTTGGGTATGCTAACATTGAAACTAAAGATCAAAAAGAGGAAGAAGAACTCAAAACAACAGATTTTGATGTAGAAAAAGCTATTCAAGGGGATGAAGAAGAACTCGATAAAATAGACGACTTTGATTTCTCAGATCACACCTTAGAGGCAAGAGCCATAGATTTTACTGTTTTATTACACGAGAGCGTAAAAGCTTTATATGAATTTTTAGGTAAATGGTCAATTCCAGAAGACAAAGAAATATCTAAAATGGTTATCGACAATACTGATACTCTTCAGGACGAAATTGAAGACCTCAGATATGGGCCTTATATTAAAAGAGATTTATTAGATTTTGTTTTACAAAATGATAAAATAAATCAGATAGATAATGGTTTTGAATATGTTTGGGGTATGATGCTTGAAATTCCAGCTAAAGAATTTTTAGAACTATTCAGGGCTATGATTTTAGATGAATACAAAAGCAAAAGTTTAAGAGTGACCACCAGAGGGGTATTATATAAAGGAACCTCAAGACAGATAATCGATCAAATGATAGATGATATTTTAGAAGAATTTGAAGAATACCAAAAATCAGTTGAGGAATACGAAAGAGAACAAGAATCTGAAGAAGAAACACAAATGTCTTTTGAAGATGATGAAGAAGAACAACAAGATAAACCCCTTGATGAACTATCTGATAGAGAACTACAAGATATGATGAATGTAGCTTTAGATTCAGGTAATATGGATGAGGTTGAAAGAATAGGTAAAGAGTTATCTAGTAGATAGGAAAAATACTTGATAATTTCGAACTAACCCACTCTGGAACTTTTATAACCCTCCCACCATCTCTTAGATGTAAAATAAAAAGACCTGAGATGGGGATATCTTTGTAAGGGGTTTCTTTTAACATATCCTTAAGAAGCTCTTTATATAAGCTTTGTTGTATGAAATACTTTGACAAGTCGGTATCATATAAATCTTCAAAAGGTTCGAACATGGGTTGATGGTAATGGTGTTTTTTAAAGTTTTTGGTTTTATTTGTCTTGTAATCACTTATTATTAACCTGAATCCTTTTTTATATTCACCCAACCATATATTATCTGATTGACCAACATATCCTAAATCGACACTTCCCATTATACTCTCCGTTTCAAGAGGAACGAAACCTTTTTCTATGATCTTATGTAATAACCCTACTCCAGTTTTAACCATATTTTGAGCTTCAAGTAACTCTTTATTTTTAAGATCGTAGAAAGGTTTTCTGGTTTGGTGGTCTATATCAAAAATGTCCCAAATATATTTTTCTAACTTAAAGTGGGTGAAACTACCTATGCTATTAGCATCATCACCTTTCTTTTTCCATTCTTTTCTCAGTTCTTCAGCTAAACCCTCATCTCCTTTCATCATTTGTAGTGATTTATTCAAGCTATCGAAGGGTTCATACCATCTTTTTAATACTTTAGTTACACTCGGTAAATCATCAACAATTTTATTTTTTTCAGGGTGGTAGATAAAATATTTATGATTTTTTTCTTCAAAATGTAATTTTCTTTCTTTTCTAACTTGGTTTAAAGTTTCTGATATATCTTTAGAAAGGTTTAACTTTTGTGTTATATTCATCATATTATTTGATTTAGTTAAAAGACACCTTCGATTTGTATTAACTCTAAATGGAAAGTTTCAAATAACCTCAACAAAACCATATAAGTCTTGTAGTTGTTACACAAGGAGAATAGGGAAAGATTTGAACTTAATATATAACAAAAACTATGTTTTAAACCAACATTCAAAAAGCAAAAACCAACAAAGAAAAACAAATATTTCTAATAGTCACGGAGTTTGTTAATATATATTTAAGACCAAAAAAATCCCACTATGGCTACACCCTTATACAAAAAACTAAAACGACAAGGAACCAGCATATACGCTTTCCCTGGAGCAGAAGAAGATATCAACCAAAAAAGTGAAAACTATAAAATCTATTTTAGTAAATTTACTCTTGTTAAATTTCCTAAATCTCAGACTGCTCTACAAGATGAGCCCGTTACTTGGGATACCGAAGAGAGTTTTTACTCAAGTAGTGAGAATGTTATTAATTCATATGGCGATAAAGTTGTCAATAGTCTTAGAAATTATGTAGCTAACCATGAGACAACAATTAAAGAAACATTGGTCAATGAAAACGAATATCTTTATGATAATTCCATTTTAAAGACCACTACAGAAAGAATATTTTTTAAATGGTGTAAAAAACTAAACCTAATACAATTTGAGGAAGCTATAGAAGAAGATGAATATTTTTCTAACCTACAGGAATTCGAATCAAATAATGTAAATAATAATGAATTTTTTCCAGAAAATTTATGGAAAGAAAGAGAAGTTTTTGAAAGTAGAATACTGAAATTTTACGAAAGTCCTAATATTACAAATAAATTAGAAGTAGAATACCAGGGAGATATAAATTATAAAGAAGGTGATTTTATCGAATTCGATGATATACAGAATCAAGAATTCCCAGAAGTAGAAAAATATTTAAAAGTATTACAAGTCTTACCACCGAATTCTAACGAAGGATTTAGAGTGGTTTTTGATAAGAATTTTACCGGATCTCAGCAGAACGAAACACAAGGTTATTCTAAACTAGTTTATAATAAACTAATAAGATACATAGGTGAAATACAGGGGAATAATAATGTTGTATCGCAAAATCAGTTCTTTGACCAAGTGATGGCATTTATCCCAGATAACGCGGGACAAACTCCAGACATTTTGTTTAGAACCACCTTTGATAATAATTATTCGCCTAACCTACAGTATCCCCTTTTACCAAGTCAATTTCAACCCGAGATACAAGGTGCTGAGAATTTCAATTCCCCTATTGTTAAAAACCCACAAGACTTCCCAGGTGATAGATTCGCACAATATGACAATGATAATAATTTAGATGAATATAATTACATCAATAAAAGTGGAGACGTAGATAGAAGATCAGGGGAGTTTTTTGGTGTTTCTGGAACTACAGATAATCTACAATATAACGGGGAAACTATAGATGGGGTAGGAATTGACTTTAATACTGATCATTACGTGAAAATGAACATTATTGGAAACGAGGTATCTAATTTTGATGAATTTAATACTATCTTAGTTAATAATGAATTTCCAGAAGACTTTGAGTTCAATGCTGTGCTTTGGTATTATGATGTAGAGGACATTAATGGTAATGTAGCTACTAATTTATATGGTATATCCTTTTTAGATAATCCAAAAAATAATGAAATAAACACAGGTAGCGAATTTCCTAATCTTAAAAAATTAGTCGCAACGAATCAACAAGACGGAACAGCTTACCAATTTAGCTTAAACAGACACACTACAATATCCGCTGAACAACCTCAACCTAAATTCACAAATGAAAATGTAAACAACCTTTTCGGATTCAATTTATTCAACGAAGCTTTAAGAAGACTGGTAGTATTTAATGATAGCGCTCAAAAGATAATATCTGATTCCGAAAAACTGCAAAATGAAGTCAATAATCTAAAACAATTAGTATATACATCAACAGATATCCAACAGATTAATTCTCGTTTAAACCGATTAGACAATTTAATGCGTCTTTTCTCCACCAATCAAATCACAGATTCAGATTCTATATCTGTTAGAAAAAACAATTCGGTATCTCCTCCTGAAATACAACTAATTAATACTGAAGGAAGATTTACTTCGGTAAGTGAAATACAAACTTCTAATTTATTTGATAATAATGGAATTATTCCTTTGAGTGTTGATGTTCCAGATGGTAAAGATTTTCTTGTTGTAGTAAATAATGATGATAGAATTAATCAAACTTTTACCAATGATGACAACCTTACGATATTTTTAAATCAAGATTTAAGCTTTAAACAGACAGCTAAATTTATAATTGAGGCTAGTGAAGATTCCACAGAAAATAAAAAACTAAATTTATTAATTACTTACACCGATAATCAAAACACCCCCGTTATAAGAGATGCGGTTCGTTCTTTAGACTTACCGGTATATTTCAATGACATACAAAGAAAAAATACTACTTCCTTTAAATGGAAACAAATTAAACAAGACATCAATAATCTGATCCTAAACTCAGACGGAACTTCTGTGTCTTTTGAAGTATCCAGGGTTAATGGGTTAGTTGAAGGAGATAACATATTAATTGAAAATGTTTTATTAGATGAAAACAGAGATATAAAAATAGACGGACAATATAAGATTAAATTCATTGATAAGGGGAGTAATCTAATAGGTGTAGAATTTAATCAAAATAAAAACTTAAACGACTATATTACAGACCAGTTATCAAAAGGCAATTTATCAAAAGGAAACCCTATTTCAGATTATTACACAATGGGTTCTTTTAGGTTAAATAAAGGATGGGAAATTACCATAACCCGGAAAGACGAGTTACCGAGCTCAACTTTTGATGAAAGATATTTAATAGATATCAAGCCAAAGAATTGATGGAGTGTTTTTTCTTTTAATATATAGATATAATGGAAATCAAAGAAACATTCTCATCTAAGCTTATTAATTATTCTGAGCCTCATCAAATAAATAATGAGGTATATACTAAGATATTCACCGAGCTTAATACGGAGCTTTCTGTGGGAAGTTTTGTCTATATTTTCGGTGGTAATTTTGATAATTCTTCGAACCCACAAACCAAAGGATATAAAATATTATCTATTGATAAAAATTCAATAGTAATAGATAAACCATTTACAAACGAAACCCCCTGGCAGGAAGATCCACTTAGTAACTATACAAGTGTATATGTAGTAGATGATTTAGATAAATTTAGATATGAAAACACCAGTAATAACTTCTCTTTGGAATTTAATCCGGGGGGTAAATATTTACCAAGCAATAATTCTATATTTTTATCTAAAATAGAAGATTTACCTTTTACACAAGAAACCCAAACTGATAATAAATTTTTTAAATCTAAAGAAAATTTAGAAACTTCTGTTATATTTTCAAACACCAAAGGTCAATTATTCAACGATACCAATAGCCTTAACTTTAAATTACAAGAAGTAGATAAATATAATATTACTTCAGGTGCGGGATTACCAGGAAATTCGGACTTAACCTTACCAAGTGGGTTTAATTTTGTGGATAATATTATATTAGATAATGATAATGATGGTTTGTTTTCCATAACATCGAATATTGAACAAAATAAAAGTAACTTATTTAGTTTAAATAAAAAAAGTCTTTTAGTTAATAATTCACTTATTTTAGAAAAAAAGTCTGGTGATGGGTTAAGAGCAAATACAATCGATAACATCGACACATCTATTATTTCTATAATGGGTCCAGATATTCCTCAAAACCCCATCGATAATTATAATTTCGAAGAGTATTATTTTGCTAAATTAGACCAACAAAGTATCCAAGAAGATAGTATAACTGGTATAGGTAACGTATATGAGATATCAAACGATTTTAATACTTTAGTTATTGGTTTTCCTGAATCAGAAACAAGTAATAATTTCAGATCCTTTGGTTTTTATAGTTCAAAACAAACTAATCTAATACCAATAGATTATTTTGACACTCCTTTTAGTTTCGACAGCAGTTCTTATGAAACTGACCCAGAGATCGATCCTTATTTTGTTTTATCTAACTACCAATCTCAAGGGGTTTCTCAGGAAAATTATATAGACGAAATACAAGGAGGGGATGATATTAACTTTGGTTTTAACTATTCCACTCAAGCTGGTTTTCGATTTTTTGTCAAATCTGGTTTAGATTATAAAGTAGGTCAATTTCTAGAATTAAACCCCTTGTCTGATAATTTAAAAGGAAGTATCATATTAGAAGTTTTTAGTTATGATAATAACACCGGAGAATTACAAACAAGGTTTGTCGAAAGAGATCCTGATGGGTTTGGCCAAACACAAGACTACAAAATAAGATTTTACTTCAATGGTAACAATACTACGTCTACCGGGGGTGTTGAAATCAATAGTGGTAATTATTTCCCAGTGAGTGAAGGAAAGAATCAAAACCACATAAATATTGTCCCATATTACGCAGAATTTAGCGGGATAGGAACCCCCGTGAAATCCATCAGTAATACTTATCAAATTCAGGGATATTGTAATAACTTAGAGATGTGTTTCGCAGGGGGTGATATCCCAAAAAATGATGGAGAAAGTATTGAAGACGGCCATTTCGGGGGTTTGTATTTTTATTCTTATTCGGGAAGTTGGATAGATACACTAACCACCCAAAACCCCCATATGTATTGTGGAAATGCTTTTGATTTATCTAAACAAACATTCGACAACTTTAGTTCTGGTGGTAAATGGGAAAATAGCAATTTTAACCCCTTTTCAAAAATATTAAAGTCCGATCCAATAGACGACTACAAAGATATATCAAATATAAAAGATGTAATATTTTTAGGTGTCGAGAAAAAAGAACTTGGACTTAATTTAACTTTCGAAAATTCTCAAGTAAAAAAAGGGACTAATCAGGGTATATTCTATTCAAAATATTTGGTTGTAAATACACCAAATACTCAAGGTTCTAATAATATAAGCGCTTTTTTCGTTTATATTAATTATGATTCCAATTTACTTCTTTGGAATGAGGAATTTAGAAGTGAGGTGGCTAATCTTAAAATACCACAAGTTCATGTGGTATTAGAAAAATTTGATATAGATAACGATTTTCCAACAACTATAGGGAGTAAAATAAAGAATAAACAAAGCATAACAGACTTAAAAGGGGATTTTTTAATAGACTCTTTAGATATTGAAGCAAACAATACTCAAAATTTTTCCAATATTAGTTTTGATGATGTATCAGTCTCTAATATAGACACCAGTGAAGATAAATGGATTTTAAGCAGCTCTTCTAATTCACCGCGCTTTTTCTACCCTATATCTAATATAAAAACAGAAGATGGTGGTATTTTATTATACGATAATACCATTAGCGAGGATTATAAAGAATTAAAGTTAAATAATAACACTCAGGTACAATTAGGCGACTCATTACCGAGTAATAAAATCTTTAAGGCGGTCAGTGAAGAAATAGATGGTATACAAAGAATTTGGGCAGCTACCCCCTTAGGGATATACCTTTTTGAATATACCCTTGATTTTCAATACGACTACTATGAAAAAGTCGATTTTGATTCCAATGAAATATCAACAAGTGAAGATAATTTTTCTAATGGTAAAATATACATACAAGAAACATTTGAATATGATGGTGTGGTTTTCGAAAAAGGTAAAGTATATAAATTTTCTAATGAAGATAAAGTTTGGATAGAGGATTTAGAATCTACCCCAAGCATTTTAAGTAAAGCTCACTTTAGGGGAGGAGATTTTAAGGATGGTGTTTTCAACGATGGATTTTTTGGGGATTTAAGAGTTCAGTTACAATGGAATGGTCCACAAATGAGGCATGGTATATTCTATAATTCAATTTGGAGTGAAGGTGAATTCGGTTCAAAATCTTCACAAATAATTGACAGAACTTTTAGAGCTAAATTAGATCAAGGTGAGATTAGTTTCACTTTTGATGAAAATAACAATAACACCTTTGGTTATAACTACTTTATTGAAAGTTTTTTTAAAGAAGGGGTAGTTACAAATGGTAATTTTGAAAAATCGGTAATAGGACAAGAAAACAATAGTTTTAACCTTTTAAACAATCTATATCAATCTAATGAAATTACCTTCTCTGATATTTCCATTGATAATATAAATATCGAAGATTCCCATGTTTATCAAACAAGATTAAAAAACTCAAGAATAAAAAATTCAAAAATTATATCTTCTTTACTAGAAAACAATAATGTAATTTTATCTAATCAAATAAAGGATTCTAAAATAGAAGACGGAATTATTAACCAAAAAGGGTCTATTGAAATATTAGGCCATGATAAATGGTTTAATCTTAAATATGAAAAAGATGGTAAAAAAGTAATTCAATCTCATAAATTTTTTGTTTCCCAAGAAGATTTCAATAAAATAAACTATTCCGATAAAATAATATTCGATAAAGTTGAAACATCTACTGAAAATAACACTAATATTTTAGATAATATATTTTATGTTTTAGCCGGCGAGGAAGGTTTTTACAAGGATTTCTATAGAGATTATAATAATGTAATAGATGAGAATGGTTTTATCACTCACAACAAAGTTAATTTTGAAGTTTTTGTATCCAAAAAAACCAAAATAGAAAATACCTCTAAATCAAATATAAGATATAATGAAGCATCAAATGATTTAGAGATATTTGAAACCGAAAATAACGAACCTCTTTACTCAATTGATTTAAATATAGTAGTTGATGAAATCCCTTATAATAGCGACAAAAAGAGATACCTCGACTCTCTGCAAAATGACGGCGTATTGAAGTTTTCAGTAATCGATACTTCAGAAGCTGTTATTGAGAAAAATCATCTATCTGAAACTTGGCTTAACGGGGGAAGATGGGTTGGTGGTAGTATAATAAACCCTGAGCAACTAACCCATCGGATTGATTTTACTAATGATAGTTTTATAACTACAGAAACATTCGGTAATACCAACAAAGATATATTAATCGAATTAGATGATCAAGATTCTGAATTTAAATCGGACTTTATTTTAAACAATAGGAATGATTTATACCAATTAAACGAAAACAACCCCGAAGAAAGTAAAATTGTAAACTTAAATAACATTTGGAACTCAGAATATGATAATACCGACAGTTTTGCTGAGAACCTATCCGGGAATTTCAAAATTAAGTTTTTAACAAGTAAAGATATACAAGATTTCAATAGTAATAACCCATCTAACCAAATACCAGTTAAGAATTATTGGTTGTTACAACCCCTTAAAGAAATAACAACTAAATCAGGCGTTGAGGTTACAACACCTATTAGCCAATATATTAACATTAATACTAATAGAGTTGATGGTATAGATAATAATTTAACAATAGAAAACGGGGTCTTTAAAAATCAAAATTTTAAAAACACAACCATTGAAAACCCCAATATAGAATTAACCGAAAAATTTGACTATTTCAATTATAGAAAATTACTCATAATAAATTCTGATATCTCAAATGTAGATAACAACACAATAGGTAAATCCGTCTTATCTAATGGTTATATTTCAAAAACCCCCACAGGAAGTTTAACGAGCGTAACTGGAATACATCTAAACCAAGTAATACAAGAAGGTAAATTAATTAATGGGGTATCAATAAGCAGCGCTTTTATAGACGGGGAATTAGAAAAATCCATATTTACTAATTCTAAGTTTAAAGATATTAATTCTTTACTTGTTATAAACAATAAAAACACAAGCGCCTCTAAAACAGCTATACTTCCTGTGTGGCATGGAGGTAATTTTATAAATGGTGAATTTAAAAAGTCAATTTGGTTAGACGGGAATTTTGAAAAAGGCCGATTCAAAGAATCTGAGTTTTTAAACGGAACCTTCCTAAATGGGTTCTTCGGAGAAACAAACGTATCTAAAGATTTATCTGTTTTTCGAAAAGGAATTTGGGAAGATGGCGTATTTGAGAATGGTATATTCTCAGATAATTCTAACTTCGTTGAACAAGTCAATAGTATATACACTACCTCCGAATTCATACCACAGGGTAGAGAATATTCAAAAGAAGGAACAAATATTTGGAAAAGAGGTAGTTTTAACAATGGAATTTTTTCAAGTATAGATACAGAAGTCTCTTTATTTGAATCTGGTAGTTTTAACAATGGTGAGTTAAAAGGGAACGTTATTTGGATCGATGGTTCCTTTAATGATGGTATTTTCAATTCCCAATATGGTAGATTTACTGCTCCGGTGTGGGGAGAAGTGGATTTAAGTGATATTGGGAACCAGTCTTCTACTGATAGTGAAACTTTTTCTGTAGATATAAACCAAAACTTAAATGATTTAGATTTTTTAAATGAAAACAATATAGCTTCTATACGTGAAGAAAACGGTGATTCAATTAATAACCCAGGCACTATCATATTAGATACCAGTTCTAACACTTTGAAATTTTGTTTTGTAGGGGATAGTTCTAATCCTGACCAACAAATATTCAACACACAAAATTCTCAGCACGGTTATTCTGAGAAAAAGGTAAGTGACTCATTGGGGGACCAGACCAAAGAACTATACCTTATATTCAAACCATTAAACTATCTCGAGGATGGTGATTTAAGTAAAAAACACCCTCTTTTTAAAAGTGAGATTATCGGCTCAAGGATGTATTTACAAAATTCTAAAGAACCCTATATTTTTGATGGTAATGAATGGGTAGAAGAGAATAATTTTTTATCACAAAATATAAAAGGAACCAATATACCATATGAAAGTGTTTATGCTTGGAGAAAGGGTATATTTAATGATGGAATTTTTGGAGATCCTACAAATAGAAACAATTCCAACCCATCTTGGGAAGATGGAACTTTCAATGGTGGAAATTTTTATGGGAAAGTATGGAAAGATGGTATTTTACTTAAGGGAAATTTCTACGGGAGTGGAATAGACCAACTTGAAACCTCAAGTGAAAATATCTTCCGAGGATTTGACCCTCAATCTACTATAAAGAAATATCTACCTCAAGCTTCAAAAATTAGATTGTCTAATCCTAATGGAAACCAAAAACAGTATTTTATTTCGATCACAAATACCTCATGGTTTGGGCTTTGGAAAAAGGGAAGAATTTCTGGTAATCAAAATAAGTTTAATTTTGATAGCAAGACCAAGGATAATTTTAGATTAGAAAGTTTTAATGTAGATAGATTCGGTAAATCAATAAAAAACAAAGTAAGCCTAAAAAACGTCTTATGGGAAGACGGAATAGTAGATAATTCAAACTCTAATTTAAATAGTGTAGTATTTCTTAAAGGAGATTTTAAAGACGGTGTCTTTAAAAATTCTATTTTTAATCCATATGTAGAAAGGTTGGATTTCGAGAAAGGTATTATTTCCGATAAAACTTTTAAATTTGAGTTAGACACTACTAAAGCGGTTTGGAATGGTGGGACTTTTGACGGTGGGGTATTCTATTATTCTGATTTTAGAAGCGGCCTTTTTAAGAAAGGAACCATGGTTGGGGGTAGGTTCCAATCAGGTATAGCTGAATATATGAGCGCTTTTTCAGTAATATGGGAAAACGGAAGGTTTAGAAATGGAAACTGGTATGGAGCTAACTTTACTCTAACCAATGAATTTAATGAAAATTCAGTCCCTAACCCATTTGATTATTTACATAAAGAATTCCAACCAGAATTAGGAACACCTTTTATTAATGATATATTATCCAACAACAGTTTAAGACTTCAAGACGATAGAGTATTTGTTTGGAATAGTTTAAAAGAAGAGGTCTCTGGAAACCCACAAGATTTTGAATTCAATAATAAAGGACATCAATTTGGCAGCGATACTGATAGTGATAGTGATATCTTTGTTTTAGAATTTTTAAACCAAATACAATTTTTTGAACAAAACTACACCGGCAGTATCTCTTCTTCTGTCGATAATTCAGGTTTTATATCATTGACATTTAGTTCTCAAATACAAAGTGTTAATCCAAATGCTAGCCCTACTTTTTTACCCACACCACCTGAGTTAAGTTTTAACTTAGTTGATTCTAAAAGAATACCTTCAGGTGGTTATCAACTAGATTTATTTACTGATAAAATCAATGAAGAATGGGATCTTCTTACCACTAATATAACTGGGATTAATTTTAGAGTTAAAGCTGACGTTTATGACAGCTTCGGTAACCAAATAAATACCAATAAACTCATTAAAGAAATAAACTCTCTTAGTGAAAATGATACACAAACCCAATTTTTAGTTCCAGTAAACAATGAGTATAATATAAAAATAGATGTAACTATACAACTCTCTAAGAGTCAAAAAACCTCTCCTTTTGTGTTCCCAGATATAGAGTTTTTCACTAAATTACAAAAAACCAACACTGTTATAAGTTATACACCAGACAATAACACTCTTAATGGTAGTATAGTGCCTGTTTTTACTGGTGATTATCTAAATTCAGAGATTGAAACTAAGACCCTTAGTTTCACTTACTCAGATCTCACTGGTTCAATAGAAACTTCTCAAATAGAGAGATTTGATAGTTCTTTAGATATACCTACTGAGATACAAAGTGGTCCAGGGATATTTACTCAGTTTGGAAATGGTAGTTTCCAAAAAGGTATTTGGGAAAACGGTGTTTGGAATAATGGTTATAGAGCAGGGGAGTTCGGTTATTTCATAACAGATTCTCCCTCATCTCTTTCTCAACCAACTAATAATACTAATATAAATGTAGAAAAAGATGATATCGATTCTGGAAAACCTAAATATAGAACCCAGTCAAATATATATTTCAATAAAATAAACACGAGTTTTAGGGTAAGAAATAATAGATGGTTATTTTCTTTAGAAAGTGCTAACGAAATTCAAGACACACAATCAGGTCTTTCTAGTGAAATTAATAAATTAAAAATAGGTGATCAAATTTCCTTGAGTAATGTATCTGTCATCGATATTAACAACAATAGAAAACCACTGAATGGTATTTTTGAAGTTATAAATTTCAGAAATAATAAAGAGATATTACTTGAATATAACTCAGAATTTCCGGTGAAAAGATTTGAGAAAAGTTCAGATAGACACCTTATTTTAGTAAATAAAAATATATGGAAAAACGGTGCTTTCTTAAATGGTTTATTCCAGGGAATTTCAAATAATATCTTTGTTAGAGGAAATCCAAACACAACAAAATTCACCAATAGCCATTTCATAGAATTAGATATCAAGGGTGGTAAGATTAAAGGTGAAAAATCAGACTTAGGTGATGTTTTCGTTAACAGAAAACAATCCGCATTATCTCTGTCACCGGAGTTTAGAAATAAATATGACGAGAAGTTCCATGAGACATTGATTGAAAGAATGAACTTTGATGCGGATGAAAGTGTAGAAATAAAGCTTCTAGACCATCCTACTGGATTAAAAATATTCGGTAATGATAATAAAAGAAATAATCCAGGGTTTTGGGGTAAAGAGATAACCTCTGAAGGGGTATCTCAAGTAAACACACCAGTATATAAATACAATACCGATTTAGATTTAGTTTATGAGCCAGAAGAATTTTCATCAATTTTTGACGCAAAGATCTTTAACAATTTAATAAAAGGAAAAAATAAAATAAATAATTTTTTGATTGGACCGTCAGGTACTATTACCGAATTAAATAATATACCAGCTGGTTATATCACCCATGATGTATTAAAATCTAAATCAACTTTTAGATATAACAGAAGTAAAGATTTATCTAATGTAGGTTTATTTAAATTAAACTTAGGTAGTGATTTCAGGGAATTTAACACACTTTCTGATATTAATTTTAGCGAAGAACCAAATGAAGATGTAACTCTGGGTGATCCAAGTAATGACAATATAATACAATCTTCTACTTATGGTATAGAAAAGGCGCGCTATAAGGGAACTACTGGAAGAGCTCCTATAAAAGAAGACAACGAATCTCAATTTATACATAATGAATTTATGTACAATTTTATAGACGAGACAGAAGATCAAAGCTATCTCTTTAACGCAAATTCTAATTTTAATACAAAAAATAGATATCATCTTATAGAAGTCGATTTAGAATTTTTAGATGAAGAAATTTTAGATAATCCTTTTTCCACTGCCTCTTCTATAACAATTTCTACTACTTATAGTTATACTGAAAGTGATCAATTACCGAAATTATCTATAGGTCAGTATTATAATGAATTTATTGAGGTGGATAGTTCGGACCCTGCATCAACAACAGGGAGCCTTTCCCCATTTGATAATGATATAATTCCTTTCATAGACAAAAGAAGAGAAGGTGAGTTAAACAAATTCGGAGAGACTACTTCTAAAAGGTTTAAAATAAGATCTTATATCCAAAATAATTTTGATGGGGTAAATAATTCATTGAGACTGTTAGAAAAAGATTTTGGAATACTAAGTGATATTCAACAAAAAGATGATGGTTTTATAGTCAACACACCTGTTTATTACTCATTTAAACACACTGAAATAGACTCCATTCCCTTCTTTAAATACCAAAATTTTGAGAGCCCCTTAAAAAATGAAGATTACTCAGATTGGAATTTCACTGGCGAGCAAAAGCAAATAAGAAGTGTAGATAATAGAGTAAAAATACCTTTTTATGCTTCATCGGTAGAAATAGACTTCCAGGACGAAGATTTTTCACTAATAGATAATCTTAACCTCCAAGGTGGAACTAATATAGATGAAAAACAACCATCTCAGCTTTTAACACCAGGTTTTACTACAGCACAACCATCTATAGGAGGTGGGACACAATCTTCTTCATCTTTATCACCACCATCTCTAACTGGTGGGTAGTTTAGATTAAAATAACTGAAACTTTTTTAATATAGTTTCTATAATGAGAAATTAACTATTTTTTGAAATTTAAAAAAGTTAATTTTAGATAAAAACAAATTAAATAATTTAAATAATAAATGAAAGATTGGACAGGTAATAGAAATAGCACCTTCAAGACTTTAGGAGCTTCAAACCATACTGAAAAAGAGCGAGAAAATAACGACTACTACGCAACTGATCCTCAAGCAGCAAATCTTCTATTAGAATTAGAAGATTTTGAAAATATACTTGAACCTTCCTGTGGTGAAGGGCATTTAAGTGAAGTATTTGTGGAAAAAGGAATAAATGTTCATAGTAGCGATCTAATCCAGCGAGGGTACGGAGTACAAAAAGACTTTTTTGAATACACCGAATGGAATGGTGATGTAATAACAAACCCCCCTTATAAATATGGACTTGAATTCGTAGAACACGCTTTAGAAATAATTCCAAAAGGAAATAAAGTTGCTATGTTTTTAAAATTACAATTTTTAGAAGGAAAGAAAAGAAAAAAACTTTTTATAAACAACCCCCCTAAAAAGTTATATGTAAGTAGTAGTAGATTGCTTTGTGCTAAAAATGGAGATTTCGAAGGCATGAAGAAAGGAGGAGGTAGCGCCGTTGCTTACGGGTGGTTTGTATGGGAAAAGGGGTTTAAAGGAAATACAAAAATACAATGGTTTAATTAATTCTACATTCACAAAGATTTTAAAAACTAAATAAATTAAATTACATAAATGGAGACACTAAAATTAAATTACTCAAACCAAAAAAAACTCGAAACATTTATTCAAAAAAACTTCTTCGAAAATAATTCATCGGGCAAAATCTTTTCAAAACCTTCACCTTTAGTCATAGAAAAAGATGATGAAATTTTTGAAGAAGTTTCACAGAATGACATGATTGTAAAACTTTATAATGATATAATTGATGGTAGCGTTAAGTTATCTAAGGTTTTTCAAAATAAAAAAGAAGTTCACTTGATGCCACAAAATCGTTATTGTATCAATAAGGACAATCTTTATAGTTTATATTAAACGTCAAATGAAACACAAAAGTCTTTAAAAATATACCATGTATTATACCTTTAAACCGCAACTATCCTGAATAGTTAGATAGTTCGTATTAATATGAACTATTTAAAAACCACTAAAAAAATACTCACTGATATTTAATCGGTGGGTATTTTTTTTTAAGGTTTTAAATTAACTTATGGTGTGAATTAAAAAAAAGTATATAATTATATTTCTAAGACTTCAATATCTATTTAATTGTTTTTTTAATATTGAAAGTTTTTTAGAAACATATCAAGGTTTTCTTTTCACATCGACCTTTTCTTTGACGTTCAATATAAAATCAGCGAAATTGTATATTATGGCATGGATCATTTAGTGGTAGTTTGTGAAGAAAAAAACCACCTTTAAAGGGGAGATGAAGTCTCGTGAACTACCCACCGACTAAAGATCGGTGGGCTTCATGGGTCTTCACTCCCTCCACTGAGGGCAGTTCTCCATGATTTTCAAGTCTGGGTCCCCCAGACAAATTATTTAAGGAAAAAAGTT